>JAEEGL010960149.1_pt1 | contig 13026 bp, 9 predicted proteins | sample 9134231 | NCBI WGS metagenome assembly JAEEGL01 (sample SAMN16246548, study PRJNA631951) | gut metagenome | biome: gut microbiome; feature: rumen; material: fiber-attached | host: Bos | place: Iran: Karaj | collected 2018-10 | reverse complement strand
TATGGCATGCTGCCTGCCACGCCGCAGGTGGACAAGCGCATCATGAGCAACACTCTGGGCTGGATATGGGATAACTGGAACTGGGACAAGACGTGGGGATGGGACTTCCCGATGGTGGCCATGACGGCAGCACGGCTCCACGAGCCACAAAAAGCCGTCGATGCCCTGCTCATGGATAAACGTACGAACACTTACCTCATCAGCGGGCACAACTATCAAGACCAACGGCTGCGACTCTATCTGCCCGGCAACGGCGGTCTGCTCACGGCGCTTGCGCTGATGTGTGCCGGCTGGGATGGCTGCACCGTGCGCAATCCCGGTTTTCCCGACGATGGCACATGGGACGTTCGCTGGGAAGGGCTGCTTCCCATGCCGTGACATGGGTGCCAAAGCTGTAGGCCAAAGAGCGATATTTCATATAGGGCATAAAGATACTCATTTATTGATACAATGCCCTATAATAATAAATAATGTTTAGGATGAACCAGAAGATTACCGAACAAGAATCGCGTTACAGGCATCTGGAGCAGATGTCGGTAGCCGAACTGCTGGAGCACATCAACGAAGAAGACTCAGGTGTGGCCAAAGCCGTGAAGCTTGCAATAACCCAGATTGAAGCGTTGGTGGAGGCTATAGAGCCAAGAATGAAACGGGGTGGCAGACTCTTCTATATCGGTGCCGGCACTAGTGGACGTATGGGTGTTCTCGATGCGAGTGAGTTACCTCCAACATTCGGGGTGCCCGACTCATGGGTCGTTGGCATCATCGCAGGGGGAGACAAAGCTTTGCGTCGTGCTGTTGAGAAGGCGGAAGACGAAGCAGGGCAGGGCTGGCGTGACCTGTTGGCCTATCATCCCACTGCAGATGATACAGTACTGGGCATAGCAGCCTCTGGCACAACGCCTTATGTTGTCGGTGCCGTAAGCCAAGCTCGCAAGAACGGCATGCTGACGGGGTGCATCACCAGCAATCCCGATACGCCTTTGGCCGCTGTGTCCGACTTTCCAATAGAAACCATCGTAGGACCTGAGTTCGTGACAGGCTCCAGTCGCATGAAGAGTGGAACTGCGCAGAAAATGGTATTAAACATGATTTCCACCTCGCTTATGATCCGTATGGGCCGTGTTCAGGACAACCGCATGGTGAACATGCAGTTGACAAGCACCAAACTTGTTGACCGTGGTGTGCGAATGCTTCAGGAAATTCTTGGCTTGGATTATGACGAGGCAAAGCAACGTCTGCTTAAAGCTGGTAGTGTGAATGATGTTCTCAAGTCAACTTGATGAGTAACTTTAATAGTGAATAGCGATATAATTATGAATAAAAGAGAATACATACAAGAAAACAAGGAATGGCTGATAGCCAAATCACGAGAAGAAGGAGTAATAGCACTTCCTAAGGGCATCTTCTACAAAGTGCTGTGTGAGGGAAATCAGGCAAGTCCCAAACCGACAGTAAGAAGCATCGTAACGGCCCATTATACTGGCAAGACCATCAATGGAAAGCAGTTTGACAGCAGTCGTGGTGGTGTGCCTCTGGCCTGCAGACTTTGCGACCTTATTGAGGGGTGGATCATAGCTATGCAGCAGATGCACGTTGGCGATAAATGGGAAGTGTATATTCCTGCCGAGATGGGATATGGAAAATTCTCTCAGCCTGGAATACCCGGAGGTTCAACGCTTATATTCGAGATTGAATTGTTGGGAATAGCGTAATTGAAACCCAAAAAAGTACATCATATCGCAGAAGATTAGAACTATTTGATACATATTATCCAATAACAGCTCATGGAATCTCGAAAACAAATAGCAGCAGAAAAGAAACGGTGCAACAGTCATAACTGTGCCCAGGCGATCTTCCATACCTATGCCGACGTGGCAGGAATCAGCGAGGAAGAAGCAATGAACATAGCCGGTGCCTTTGGTGGTGGCATGGGAAACATGGAAGGTACATGTGGTGCGCTGGTGGGTGCAGGCCTTGTTCTTGGATTGTTCAATAAGGATAAGGTGAAGTCCATGAAACAGATGCGTCAAATCATGAGCAAGTTTCAGGATCGCAACGGGGCAACTCAATGTAAACTGCTAAAGGGTATAGGCACAAAGGTCGTTCTACGTGAATGTCCCTTGTGCGTAGCTGATGCAGCAGAGTTCTTGGAAGAACAATTAGGGCAACTATGAAGTTGCCCTTTTCTCTTATGGTCTTTTTACTTTCTTTCTCGCCTCTTCCTGTGCCGCGATAACTTGGTCGCACCAGACATCGAACTCGGGATCTTCGACTTGCAGCTCAGGATGGGAGAGAAGGTAGGCCACACAACGGCGCACGCCTTCGTCGAACCGGGTGGTGGCACAGAAGTCGGGAACGGCACGCTTCAGTTTCGTGCAGTCGAATTCCACCGTCACGGCCTTGTCGCCCAGCAGGTTGCCCTCGAGGTCGTAGTCTTTGGGACAGGCTGCAGCGAGGAACGATGAGGCGACGTGATAGGGGTGGAAGGGCACGCTGAGAGCATTGGCGATGCACTCGTAGACCTGATTCCACGTTAGCGTCTCGTCGGACATGATTTGGAAGGCTTCGCCAATGGCTTTCGGGTTGCCGAGCAGTCCGATGAAGCCGCGGGCGAAGTCTTCGTTCCATGTAAGGGTCCACAGCGAACTGCCGTCGCCGTGCACCAGTACTGGCTTGCCCTCAAGCATGCGCTTCAGCACCTGCCAACTGCCTTTCGGCCCGTGGATGCTCACCGGAACACTACGCTCGCAATAGGTATGTGAGGGGCGCACGATGGTAACGGGGAATCCCTGTTCACGATATGCCTTCAGCAGCATTTCCTCACATGCTATCTTGTCGCGTGAATACTGCCAGTATGGGTTGGCCAGCGTAGTGCCCTCGGTGATGATATGATTGCGTGCGGGTTTGTTGTAAGCCGATGCGGAACTGATGTAGACATATTGCCGGGTGCGTCCGCTGAAGAGGCGGATGTCGCGTTCCACCTGTTGTGTAACGAAGCCGATGAACTCGCAGACGGCATCGAAACAGTTGTCGCCAAGGAGTTGCTTCACCTGCTGCTCGTCGTTGATGTCGGCGATGACTTGTCGCACGTTTGCGGGCACTTCGTCCTTTCGTGTGCCGCGATTGAGCAGCCAAAGGTCGTGGCCGGCTGCTGCCAGTTGCCGGGTGATGGCACTACTGATAGTGCCTGTACCACCAATAATCAGTATTTTCATCGTTTTTATGCTGTTCTATTTGTTTCGAATCATCTTTAGATATAACGGCGAAAACGGGAAATAATTGGGTGTTGCAGTGGTAAATAATTACCAGTTTCTGCCTCTGTTGCCGCCCCATTTCTTGTCGTAGCGTCCCTCGGTGTCAACCTTTCCGCCGAAGATATTCAGTCGATAGCGCACATGAAGCATGATGTACGAATTGATGCTGTTGTACTGCGTATCGCTTCGGCCGGTGGCGTTCACCCATCGCTCGAAGTTGCTCTGCTGGTTGAGGATGTCGTAGAAGTTGAGGGCCGCGATGAGAGTCTTGTTCTTGAGGAACGCTTTTGAAATTTGTCCGTTCCAGATGAGCTCGTTGGTGTTCATCGACTTGTCGTTGTAGCCACGGCGGCTGCGCTGGTGCAGGTTGCTGCTCACCTCGATGTCCAACGGGAGTCGCACGAGGAACTGTCCGCCATAGTTGAACTGCCACGTGTCGAGGTTGGCATTGGGCTGCAGCTCGTTGCGCGAATGCTGGTAGTTGATGTTTCCGTCGATGGTCACTTCCAGCCAACTGTTGCGGTAGCTTGCGGTGAGTCGCTCGTTGAGGTTCACCGAATTCGTTGTGTTCAGCTTCGCATCGGCCTGACGCTGTGCCACATAGCTGACGAAGTGGTTGTAGCGTGCGCGGCTCTCGGTGCCTATGTTCCAATGTGCTGCCGAGTCGATGGCGGTGTTGAAGTTGAAGCCGCCGTTCATGTTCCAGTTGCCGTTGATGTTTTCCGGTCTTGAGATGCTTCCTCCGGTATCGGGGTCATAGCGCACGAGGTTGGAGATGCTGTTGCGTATGTGACGGTAGTTGGCATAGACCACCACGGACCGTTTGTAGCGCGTGATGTAGTTGTTGTAGTAGACGTTGAACGAGTTAGTGAACTGCGGTTTCAGTCCGGGATTACCCTGCGTGATGTAGAGCGGGTTGGAGTCGTCGGTGATTTCGAGCAGCTGCGTGATTTCAGGCTGACGGGTGTCGCCTCGGTAGTGCAGCCATAGGTTGCTTTGGTCGCTGAACTTGTAATGGAAGTCGAACGTCGGCGTGAAGTTTGTCACGTTGCGTATCGTGTCGACGTAGATGTTGCGGTAGTTCTGGATGAAGTTCGAGTGTTGCGGCTGCAGGAGCATACCGATGTTGTAGTCGTACTTCTCGACCTTGTGGCGCAGGGTGAGCCTGATGTTGTGCGTGTAGTTCTTGTACTCGGAGTAACGGCTCAGCGAGGTGTCGAGGAAGTCGTCGAGATGGTCGCTGACGGTAGAGAGCCAGGGATCCCAGTCGCGGTATCGTGGTGTGATGTCCGAAAAGATGTTCTCGGGCAGATGGCTGAAGTCGTATGTCTGACGGTCGCTCTTGTTTTTGTTATAGCGCAGTTCGTAGTTCGCCTGCAGGTGAGCCCCCTTCCAAAGAGGCTCGCTGTAGGTGGCGCTAAGCACATAGCCGCTGTTGTCAGACGGGGTTGTGTTATAGCGGGCAGTGTAGTAGGTTGAGTCGCGACCTGCTTGGTCCTTGACGAAATAGAGGTGGACGTCGTTGTTCGAGGCATTCTGGTTCTTGCTGTTGCCACCGTTGGCTTCGACGCGGAAGGTTACGTGGCGTCCATGAGGATTCAGACGGCGGTAGAGTTGCAGCATGCCCCACGCGTTCTTGTTGCTGCCATAGGTGAGGCTGGCGTTCTTGTTGTAGTTGACGAGATAAGGGGCGAGGGGATTGTCGGCAGCCGATGTAGCCATCGTTGCCAGCGGGTCGTCAACATAGAGGTACGGGTCGTCGTTGAAGGTGGCGGCCACAGAGGTGGCTGTGGCGTCGTTTGTGCCGGTGCTGCCATTTGCGCGCAGCAGGATGTTTGTCAGCGAGTCGGGCTTCCACTCAACGCGGATGTTGCCATTCCAGTTGTTGCTTCGGGTGTAGTTGCCGGAGTTGTTGTTCGAGAAGGTGCGCGAGGTCTCGCTGTAGAAGTTCTCGCTTGAGTTCTTGTTCTGGTTGTCGCCGTTGCGATGGTTCCATCGCAGGCTGAAATCTATCTTGAGCTTGTTCCCATCGTCGTAGTTGAAGTTTGTTCCCAACATCTTGCGGGTGTTCAGTCCCCGGCGGTTCCACCATCCGGCATTCTCCTCCTTGTTATTGGCATTGCCCAAGATTGCAAAGCGCGTCTTGTCGGTGAAGTGGCTGCCCATGCCGCGTGAAGCATAGCGGTGGTGATTGCCCAGGCCCAGGTCGAGATTGGTCATATAGCCGTGGTTCATACCTTTCTTGATGGTGAAGTCGAGCACAGTCTCCTTGTTGCCGTCGTCGATGCCTGTAATTCGCGACTGGTCGCTCTGCTGGTCATAGAACTTCAGGCTCTGGATGATGGAGACAGGGATGTTCTTCAGGGCAGTCTCCACGTCGCCGAGCATGAACTCCTTGCCGTCGAGCAGGATTTTCTTTACCTCTTTTCCGTTGACAGTGATGTTGCCGTCTTCATCGACCTCAGCACCGGGAATGCGCTTGATGAGTTCCTCGATGGCCGACCCTTCAGGCGTGCGGTAGGCTTCGGGGTTGAAGATGACGGTGTCCTTCTTCACCACAACCTGTGCAGCGCGTCCTGTGACGACGGCTTCTTGCAGCATGATGCTCTCGGGCTTCATGAGCAGCAGGCCGAGGTCGACATTCTGGTTGCGCCGCAGGGTCACCTCGCGCACGATGGTCTGGTAGGCTATTGATGAAATGCGCAGGCGATAGGTACCGCTCGAGGGAGCTTCAACGGAGAAGTTGCCGCGCACATCGGAGAGGGTGCCGCCGACAAAAGTGCTGTCTTTGACGCGGAACATCTGTATCGTGGCCTGTTCAATGGGCTCTTTGGCATCCACATCGGTGATGTGTCCGCTGATGGTAGGTCCGTCGTGCTGGTCGTCGTCTTCTTGGGCGCTGATGCCGATGGCGGCAGCCAGCAGCAGCATGGTCAGAATAGTTCGTTTCATTGTGTTGATCTTGCAAGTTATCTATAGGATTGCACTCATCGTGCTATGAATTGGGGGCACTGACAAAAGTAAATATAGAGATTGGACAGAAAACTCTTCGCTGAGTAGCCTCAGCGCATCCTTTTCTGACCAAGTTACTATTTAGATGCGTTTGAAGCTCAAAAGTCAAATGGAGAGTCGCTTTTTTATGTGTTGTTAACAAGTTAGCCCTTTACCTTGTAACTCAATGCTCTGTACGCTATAACTCAATGCTCTGTACGCTATAACTCAATGCTCTGTGGCCTATAACTCAATGCTCTGTGGCCTATAACTCAATGCTTTGTACCTTATAACTCAATGCTTTGTAACCTGTAACTCATTGCTCTGTAGCATGTAACTTATTGCTATGTAGCCTTTAATACGATGCTCTGTACCCTACGACTCAATGTCGTGTGTGGAGTTAATCATGTCGGCTTTTCCTCATTTTATGGTCTCTTGTGCGCCATAGCTGAAAAAATATTCATTCATCGTTATTTAGTTTCGTGATTTTTCACTATCTTTGCATGCGGAAATCCTAATTTCAAATACCAATTACCCTATGAAACAAACCATTCTTGTTACAGGTGGAACCGGCTTTATCGGTTCGCATACTACCGTAGAACTGCAGCAGGCGGGCTACGAAGTCGTTATTGTCGACAATCTGTCGAACTCGAAGATTGAGGTGCTCGACGGTATTGAGAAGATCACGGGCGTACGTCCTGCCTTCGAGCAAGTGGACCTTCGCGACAAGGAGGCAACTGAAGCCGTTTTCCAGAAGTATCCTCAGATAGAGGGCATCATCCACTTCGCCGCTTCGAAGGCCGTCGGCGAGAGCGTTGAGAAGCCGTTGCTCTACTACCGCAACAACATTGTTTCGCTCATCAACCTGCTGGAACTCATGCCCAAGTACGACGTGAAGGGCATCATTTTCTCCTCGTCGTGCACCGTCTACGGTCAGCCCACAAAGGAGAATCTGCCCGTCACCGAAGAGGCTCCCATCCAGAAGGCTCTCTCGCCCTATGGCAACACTAAGCAGATCAACGAGGAGATTATCGCCGACTACATCCACTCGGGTGCTCCCATCAAGTCGATTGTGCTGCGCTACTTCAATCCTATTGGCGCTCACCCCAGCGCAGAGATTGGCGAGCTGCCCCTCGGCGTGCCCATGAACCTCATCCCCTTCGTCACCCAGACTGCCATCGGCGTGCGCAAGCAGCTGAAGATTTTTGGCAACGACTACAACACTCCCGACGGCACCTGCATCCGCGACTACATCTATGTGGTTGATCTGGCAAAGGCTCACGTGAAGGCTATGACGCGCGTTCTCGACGGCGATGGCGACAAGCTGGAGTACTTCAACATCGGTACCGGTCGCGGACTTTCGACACTTGAGGTTGTGGAAGGCTTCGAAAAAGCTACCGGCGTGAAGGTCAACTGGGAGTATGCTCCGCGTCGCGAGGGCGACATCGAGAAGGTATGGGGCAATGTTGACAAGGCCAATCGCGTGTTGGGTTGGAAGGCTGACACACCTGTTGAAGATGTGTTGGCATCAGCCTGGAAGTGGCAGAAGAAGCTGCGCGAGGATGGCGTGATGTAAAACAAACTACCCTCAACTCTTCACCAATGGGAGGGGAGTAACTTATCCCTCAGCCCTCCCTCAAGGAGGTGAGCAGAAAGAGAGAGCGATGGCACAGAAGTAGTGAGCCATCGCTCTCTTTTTTGTTGCACATTCTTCGGGCAGAGACGTGAGTCTGGCCCTACACGAGAGAGCGTCTCGTCGTTGCGTGAAGAAGCTATCTGTACCCCTCGAACACAAAAAACGGCCGATTTGCTTGCAAAGGTAGGAAAAAAGTAGTACTTTTGTAATCGAATATAAATAATGTATAGCTTATGAAAAAATCCTTACTCTTAGTTTTGCTGATGCTGCCTATGCTCAATATGCTGGCCCAAGACGAGCTCTACTATGGCGCCTATACTGGCACAGGCACGCAAGTGAACAACGGAACGCAGAAGGCTGAAGCCTATGATGTGGCCATGCACGTGACCGATCCTGAACTTGTGGGGTTGTCAGTCGTCGGCATGCGCATTCCTGTCGTCACCGATGCCGATGCTTCTGGCTACAAGGCTTGGGTGAGCACGAAGCTTGAGCTTGATGAAGACAAGAACGTCGTGGCCGACATCGCATCTGTCGAGTTCTCGCCAAAAGCCAAGTGGGTGGAAGTGACCTTCGATGAACCTTACGTCATACCAGCCGAAGGACTCTATGCGGGCTACTCGCTGACGGTCAACGCCGTGACCTCCAGCACAACCGACCCGTCGAAAAAACCTCTGGTGTGCATAGCTGCCGACGATGCCTCGAACTTCTTTATCCACACGTTGCGCACCTATCGCAAGTGGCAGAGTTATGGCGAATCCGCGCTGGCTACCGTCGGTGTTCCGGCTATGGTGTTGCGCTTGACGGGCGAGGGCGTTCATGCCTATGCGGCCAACTTCAAGGCTCCCGACGAGCTCAGCACCAACGTGTTCGTCGACCAGCAGGCCACCATCACCTTCCCGCTTGTCAATCACGGTACTGCCAACATCACCAACGTCGACTATGAGCTGACCGTTGGCGAAGAAACCCTTACGGCCCAAGCCCGGGTGACGCTGCGTGGTCCCTACTACGGACGCACGGCTGACGTGAAGGTGCCCATGCCCGTTTTGGACAAGAAGGGGGCCTACGACTCCAGCATCCGCGTGCTGAAGGTCAACGGTCAGGACAATCTTGACCCAAACCCATTGACCCGCTTCACGATGGTCTATGTGGCCGAACCGCCTAAGCACAAGCCCCTCATGGAAGAATATACCGGCACGTGGTGCCAATGGTGTCCCAGCGGCATGGTGGCTATGGAGAACCTGAACGAGCTCTATGGCGACGACTTTGTGGGCTTGGCCTATCACGAGGGCGACAGCATGGAGGTGACGAGCAATTTCCCCAACGAGGTGAGTGGTTTCCCCAATGCCTATCTCGACCGTATTGAGAACGTCAGCCCCTTCTTTGGTACGTCTGGACAGAGCTTCGGCATCAAGGACGACTGGAAACGGCGTGCTGCCATCATGGCACCGGCCACGCTTGAACTGCGTGCCGCATGGGCCGACGAGGCACAGACGAAGCTGCAGCTGACCAGCACCACGACCTTCATGCGCGCCTATAGCGACAGTCCCTACCAGCTGGCCTACATCCTTACTGCCGACGGGCTGAAGGGGTCGGGCAAGTACTGGTCGCAGGTCAATGGCTATGCCAACAACTCGTCGTACGCCAGCGACTCCTACCTGAGCAAGTTGGTCAACGCGGGAGGTGTCATTACCGACATCGAGTTCAACGACGTGGTCATTCAGCTGGCCAACAACAGCCCGCTGGCCATAGCCGGATGCCTGCCTTCGGCCGTTCAGGGCGAAGTGCCCTACGAGCATACCTATACCTTCGACATCGCCGGCAACAAGCTCGTGCAGGACAAGACAAAGCTGCGCCCTGTGGTAATACTTATCAACACCCGTACCGGCGAGGCCGTGAATGCTGAGAAAATACGCATCAGCGACATCACGGGAATCGAGGCCGTCGAGGCTGGCCGCACCCAGCAGTCTGCACCTATGCGCTTCGACCTGCAGGGACGTCGTGTTGGTGCCAACTACAAGGGTGTCGTCGTCAGCAGAAGTGCCGATGGCCGTGTGACGAAGCAGCTCGTCCGATGACATCACACCCACGCTTGTCAGCGTTGCACACTCAGTCTTTTCATTATTATCATCCATAAGAATCTACACACATGACCAATATGAAGAAAATCCTGTTCGCGCTGTTTGCACTCGTTTGTGCAACAGCTTCGATGGCACAGAACGATGCCACAGTACCCATAGCACCCAAGCATTTTGCCCCATTGGCCAAGGTTCAGGCCGACCAGCACGGTATCATTCGCGATCAACCCGAAGGAGAGTTGCGCACCTATACGCGTGAAGGTCAGGCCACCTATGTCAGCTTGTACTTCCGCGACGACACACAGACGGGTATCGTGACCGATGCCGTTTTCACCGAAGACGGGCAGAAAGTCTACATCAAGAACATCGTCTCGCATGCAGCCGCAGGCACGTGGGTGGAAGGCTCCATCAGCGGCAACACCATCACCATTCCCCTTGGCCAGATGGTCTATTGGTGGGATAAGGACGAGAACGGCAAGACCTACGGCATGAAGCTGGCCCGTGTCAAGGTGAAGGGCTCCATCAACGAGTATGAGGTTGACTCGAAAGGCACCGTCACCTTCACGATGGAGGGCGACAAGCTCATCCTCAACGGTACCAGCGGCAATCCCGACGAAACTGTCTACGACGGCCTCGGCCTGGTCTATACCGATGAGTTCGAGGGCGAGTGGAGCTACTACATCGACTACGAGACCGTTATGACGCGCGTCTGGGACATGCCCGTAACGCCTCCTGACGACCTGATGGTTGAACTCTATTCGCTGGAGAACGAGAAGTCAGGCCATCTGGTGCGCGTGGGCTTCAGCGGCGACGATGTCTATGTGCAGGGCGTTTCCGAGAACAATCTGCCTGCTGCCTGGATGAAGGGCACCATCAGCGGTTCGAAGCTCGTGTTCCCTGCCCAGTGTGCCGGTCAGGGCGGTAGCTTCCTGCTCTACTTCTGCGGCGCTCCTGGCGAATATGTGGAGGGCGACGACGGCTACTACAGCTGGGTCTACGACTGGTCTGACGGCAGCATGACTTTCGACTACGATGCCGAGACGCGTTCGTTCAGGACCGACCAGACCATCTTCCTGAGCAATTCGAAGACCAGCTTCGAGCGTGGCGAAGTGTTCCACGCACCCTTGTTCCGCCCGTTTGTCGAGCAGCCTGCCACACCTGCCGATCCGTCGGTAGTAGCCTTCATCACCGACTACTTCGAGCTGGCCGGTCTCAACATCGCCATGTTCGATGTCCCCCTGCACGACACCGAGGGCCGCTTCATGGATCCCGCGAAGCTCTCGTATCGGCTCTATTGCGACGACGATGAGCCGTTCATTCTCTATACCGACGAGTATAAGTACATCACCCAGGATATGGAGGAGGTGCCTTACCTCTTCTCCGACCGCAACCGCTATATCTACGAGAAGGCCTATGCCCTCTACGTCTTCCAGACGGGCTTCGACCGCTTCGGCATCCAGAGCATTTATCGTGGCGGCGGCGAGGAGCATCGCTCGAACATCTCCTACTGGTATTTCAACGACGAGACGGGCATTCGCAATGTGCAGGACGATTCGCTCGAGCAGTTTGACCCATCGCAGGTTGAAAACTTCGACTTGCAAGGTCGCCGCATTGGCGCTAATCAGAAGGGCATGGTCATCAGTCGCCTGCCCAATGGACGTGTCGTGAAGACCATCAGACGGTAATAGTTTTTTAATAAAAAGATAGTTTATGAAGGATAATTTGCGTCCCGCCACCCTGTGTGTACAGGCAGGCTGGGAACCCGCCAATGGCGAACCGCGCGTGCTCCCCATCTACCAGAGCACCACGTTCAAGTATGATAACACAGAGGAAATGGCCGACCTCTTCGACTTGAAGAAGGAAGGCTACTTCTACACGCGTCTGCAGAACCCCACCAACGATGCTGTGGCCCGAAAGATTGCCGCGCTGGAAGGTGGAGTGGGGGCCATGCTCACCAGTAGCGGACAGGCAGCCAACTTCTTTGCCGTGTTCAACATCTGCGAGGCTGGCGACCACGTTGTGGCGTCGAACGAGATCTATGGTGGCACCTATAACCTCTTCGGGGTGACACTTCGCAAGCTCGGAATCGACTGCACCTTCGTCAGCCAGGAGGCAAGCGACGAGGAAATAGGCGCAGCCTTCCGCCCCAACACGAAGGCTTTGTTTGGCGAAACCATCTCTAATCCGGGCTGCCGCGTGCTCGACATCGAGAAGTTTGCCCGAATAGCCCATCGGCATGGGGTGCCACTCATCGTCGACAACACCTTCCCGACGCCCATCAACTGCCGGCCTTTCGAGTGGGGAGCCGATATCGTCACCCATTCCACGACGAAGTATATGGACGGTCATGCTACACAGGTGGGCGGCTGCATCGTTGACAGCGGTCGCTTCGACTGGGATGCTCATGCCGACAAGTACCCCGGACTGACGCAACCCGATGATTCTTACCACGGGCTTACCTACACGAAGGCGTTCGGTAAGATGGCCTATATGACCAAGCTCACGGCTCAGCTCATGCGCGACCTGGGCAGCATACCGTCGCCCCATAATGCCTTCCTGCTCAACCTGGGTCTGGAGACGCTTCATCTGCGCGTGCAGCGCCATTGTGAGAATGCTCAGCGGGTGGCTGAATTTCTCCATCAGGACGAGCGCGTTGCCTGGGTACACTACAGCGGCCTGCCCGACGACGATTGCCACGATCTGGCATCGAAGTACCTGCCCAACGGTTCGTGCGGTGTCATTGCCTTCGGTTTGAAGGGCGATCGTCAGACAGCCATCGACTTTATGGACTCGCTCCGCATGATAGCCATCGTTACTCATGTGGCCGATGCGCGCACCTGTGTGCTGCATCCCGCCAGCCACACCCATCGGCAACTCTCAGACGAACAGCTTCGCGAGGCTGGCGTGGCTCCCGACCTGATCCGTCTCTCAGTGGGCATTGAAGACGTTGCTGACATTCTCGACGACATTCGTCAGGCACTCGACTGCATCAAGAAGTAGCACGTATAGGGGCTGTTGGGCTGTCTCTTTTTCGAATACCACCGTCGCATCTCGCGATGGTGGTTTT
>JAEEGL010488763.1_pt1 | contig 13026 bp, 11 predicted proteins | sample 9134231 | NCBI WGS metagenome assembly JAEEGL01 (sample SAMN16246548, study PRJNA631951) | gut metagenome | biome: gut microbiome; feature: rumen; material: fiber-attached | host: Bos | place: Iran: Karaj | collected 2018-10 | reverse complement strand
TACGATATACGGCAGCGACCGATATGCCGCTTGGAGCAACGTACTCAGGAAGTATGAAGAAGCAGAACTGTTCAGAATGTTTGAAACTGTCGAATGTTCGACAGGAGGAAGGACCAAATTCAACCGGGAAACGGTACTCCATCTTCCCAAAGATCATCACTATGACGCGCTGGCGGTAGGCAGTGTTCCTGAGAACGGATTCATAGACCGGACCAAAGGATACGTGCTGTACATTAAAGCCATGGGCAGGGGAAACCGAATGAGAGGACACCGGAACCCGTGCGGAATCATCACGGATAAATGGACAGACCGCCGTAAAAGATTCAACGGACTGCAAACAGGCGACATCGTTCACGTAGCGATCCCGAGTGGGAAATATGAAGGAACATATACAGGCCGTTTGATGATTCGGAAAAGTGGAAGTCATGATATCCGAACACTTGACGGCAAACTGGTTACAGGCACAAAGAAATCTATTTACACAGTTCGGCAACGTGCCGACGGTTACAGTTACGAATATGAAAAAGCAGAGTGAAAAAGGAGGGCAATTCCTCTCGGCAGTTGAACAACCGAGGATCCTTGCCCAGTATCCTGATTTTGCGGAGAGACTTATGGAACAGAAGCAGTTGACAAACGAAGAGCATCCCAAACGCAGGATACAGCCTAAAACTGTTGCCGTTTGGGTTCTGACTGTGCTTGTTGTCATTATTTCTGCTTCCATCGTTCTTTCCCGGATGATCGAGTATTCGAGGCTGAAGCAATCGATCCAGAAAAAGCAGGACGAGATCACGGCCAGCAGGGAACGGATCGAGGAACTGGAATACTGGCTCGATGCTCCTGTCGATTATGATTACATCATCAAAGTCGCACGTGAAGAGATCGGACTCCATTTTCCTGACGAGGACATTTACTATACGGACGATTCCGATCAGGGTTAAAAGGTATGGACACAAAGCAGAAAATGTCGGGCGTCAAAGTTGTCGCCCAGAATAAAAAAGCCTTTTTTGACTATTTCGTTGAAGACCGTTTTGAAGCAGGCATCGAACTGTCGGGCACGGAAGTCAAAAGCATCCGGGGCGGCTCGGCCAATCTGAAGGATGCTTATTGCAGTGTCAAAAACGGGGAACTGTTGGTTCACGGGCTGCATATCAGCCCCTATGAAAAAGGCAATATCTTTAACCGCAATCCCTTGCGTGACAGACGGCTGCTCATGCACAGGAAAGAAATCATGAAACTGAACGGTCTCATGACTCAAAAAGGGTATGCGCTGATCCCTCTCTCCCTTTATTTTAAAGGGTCTTTGGTCAAAGTGGAGGTCGGACTGTGCAGAGGTAAAAAACAATATGACAAGCGGGATGCGATCGCTAAAAAAGATGCAGACCGGGAAATCGAACAAAGAATGAAAAACAGAGCTAGAAACACTGGAGATGACTGACGATGGGAATTGAAAAAATAGCTAATGAAGATTTCAAATTGCTTTGCAAGGCCTTGTTGACCTTAAAAACCGAAGACGATTGTGTCAATTTGCTTGAGGATTTGTGCAGTGTTTCGGAAATCTGCGAAATGTCCAGAAGGATGCGCGCTGCAGAAATGCTGTATCACGATCATCAATATGCGGATATCGTGAAAGCGACAGGACTTTCGACTGCCACGATCAGTCGGGTCAGCCGCTGTCTCCGTTACGGCAGTGACGGTTACCAGAAAGTGCTGGAGACGCTTTTCAAAGACGATGACAAAGCCCACTAACAGCGACAGTTTTTCCGTTTTGGCCCACGTATATGATTCGCTGAACGGCTCTGCAGATTATTCCAAACTGGCAGATGATATAGAGGCTTGCTTTTCCCGTTATCTGGACAAAAAGCCGATGCTCGTTTTGGATCTGGCTTGCGGGACGGGAAAACTGACTTCCGAACTGGCCAGGCGCGGATATGATATGATCGGCGCAGATTCAAGCGTGGACATGCTGATGCAGGCCAGAGATCATACGCAGGGTCAGGACGTTTTGCTCCTGCAGCAGGGCATGTGCGATTTCGAACTTTACGGAACGGTTGGCGCTGTCGTGTGTACGTTTGACAGTTTGAACTACCTGATCGAAAACGGCGAATTGGAGCAATGCTTCGCTCTGGTCCACAATTACCTGGATCCGGACGGACTGTTCCTTTTTGATATGAACATGCCTTCCAAATTTCAAAATTATTACGACGGCCGGGATTTCATCCTGGAAAGTGATGACGGGTCCGCTTATTGCGGCTGGCAAAGCACCTTTGATTCCCAAACCAGATTGTGCCAATTCTCTCTGACCATTTTTGAACTCAACGAAGACGGCACTTACAATCGGGCGGAAGAATGTCAATGGGAACGGGCCTACGAAGAGGGCGAGATCGTCCGGGCACTGACTGAATCAGGTTTCGAATTGCTTGCATCTTCTTCGCAGGGATTCAGCAAAGAAGACGATCCAAAAGCGGGAACAGGGAGAAGATATTTTGCGGCCCGTTGTAAAAAACCGGGCTTCGTGTCACCTGCCTGAACGGATTATTTGAGAAGATAATTAATACTGACCAAAAGGAGAAGGCGAGGCTATCCGGAAGACCGCCTACGCAGAAGCGCAGAGGTTGGAAGACCCTTGCCATATTTCGATGGACAATCATTCTGAAATCTTAAGAGCCATGTCTGTTGACGGCAGCGTGCGTGCGCATGTTATTAATTCGACTGCGATCGTCAACCAGATGATCTCTTATCATCATACGACTCCCACGGGCAGTGCGGCGTTAGGCCGGTTGCTGTCCGTTGCTTCCGTGATGGGAAGCATGATGGGCGATCCGACGGACACCATGAGCATGATGCTGGACGGAGACGGACCCGCAGGAAAGATCGTGGCTGCCGCCGATTACCTGGGCAACGTGCGCGGATATATCCAGAATCCCTCCGTCGACTTGCCCTTGAAAGCGAACGGAAAGATCGATGTGGGAGGGGCTGTCGGCAAAGGCGTCCTCCGCGTGAACAGGAAAATGAAAGGCGAAGCGCCATATGCCGGGTCGACCGAACTGGTCAGCGGAGAAGTGGCCGAGGACGTGGCCGCCTATTTTGCCCAGAGCGAACAGATCCCTACGCTTTGTGCCATCGGTGTGCTGATCGACGTTACCGGCAATTGCATAGGCGCCGGATGCGTGTTCGTTCAGGGATTGCCTTTTGCAGACGAATCCGTTCTGGCCAAAGTCGAAGCAAACGCGAACGAATTGCGCAACTTGTCATCCATGTTCGCCAAGGGCATGACCAACGAGCAGATCCTTGCCATCGCTCTCAAAGATATTCCTTTTGATATTTTTGACACGCTGAATGTCTCCTACAAGTGCACGTGCAGCAGGAAGAGAATGCTGGAAGCCATCCGAGCCATGGGACAGAAACAGGTGCTGGAACTGCTGGACGAGCAGCAAGCAGAAGGAAAAAAGCGGCAATTGGAGATTTCTTGCCGGTTCTGTGACGCATCCTATGTTTTTGACGAGAAAGAATTGACCAAGTAAACAGAAAGGGCCCCGACCGGAGCCCTTTTTCACATATTTTTAAAACGATAGAAATAATCATTCTTTATTATCTGGGTGATCGTTCACATCGATCGGTCTGGCAGCGCCTTGACTGTCTGCCTTACTCGGCTTGACGTGAGCAAATTTGCCAACGGTCTCGCTCACCGGTTCCACATAGGCAAACGTGTCCTCATATTTTTTCAGTATATTCTTTAGATCCACCAGCTGACTGCGGTTGATGACGCAAAAGATGACACTTTTTTCCAGATGGCTGTAGGAACCGACGGCGGAATAATGAGTGGCACCGTGATGGATGAATGACATGATCTCCCGTTCGATCTCTTCCATATGGGTTGTGACGATGACCACGTTATAGGCTGTTTTGGTACCGCTCATGATCCGGTTGCCCACGAAACTGGAGACGAAGCAATACACGAGGCAGAGACAGACAGGTTTCAAATCGTAATAGACGACCCCGTCGATCTCATCGGCGTAAATGAAGTAGGAGATGCCTGCCACGACTGCATTCAAGGCGAACGTGACCCAGAAAAAATTGAGTCTCGGATTCTTTACAGTGGAGAACTTGGCGATAATGTCGGTTCCGCCGGATGACGCATTCATTTGAAAAATGATCCCGTAGACCATGCCCGAGATGATGCCTGCGATGGCGCAGGGGAAAATGGTGTCTGTCCCTTTCGCATCATAGATGAAGCCGCGCATATCGATCTGCTGCAGGATCAAATAGATGACAGAGTAGGATGAGACGTAGACGAATGTGCGGATGGCAAACCGGCGGTTCGTCGTAAAAAACGCAAAGATGCAGAGCGGGACGTTGATCAGCATGGTCATGTAACCGATCGAGAAGTTCAGTTTGTACTGGATCATCGTTGCAAGACCGTTAAACCCTGCCGGTGCAAACTTGTTCGGGACAATGAACAGTTTGTAGTTCAGCGCGACCACGCCTGCCAGTAAAATGATGACGGCATATTGAAAAACGGTTGTTTCCCAGAATGCTTTCTTTTGCTCAAGTTGATTAGTCATAGATTCTCCAAAAACCGGTCATGATTTCGGCATGCCGGAATTGCGTGACGGGGGCTGCCCGACACCAGCAACATTATACTTCAAAAAATAGTTTTGTCAATGTGAAAAGCCAAAGAAGACTCCACATTGTTGCATCTTATTTTGCCTGAAACGCAACTTATGTCGTTTTTTATACCACTCGCGCAAAAGTACTTGCAAAAACGCGGATAACGAATTAGAATGATGTCAGTCTCAGAGAGGGGGATGACGGAACACGTGAAAAAGAAGATTCGAATCGAAGTCGACCCCGATGGAGAGGAAGAGATCATCATCCGATGTAAACAGATCGACGAAGAAGTAATACGGGTCCAGCGTCTGCTCGACGGAGCCCAGGACAGCAAAGTCAATGAGATCTCGCTGAGGCTCGGAGAAACGGAATACATTGTGCCGGTGGCGGATGTGTTGTTCTTTGAGTCCTCGGACAGGCTGTGCACGGCCTATACGGATACTCATATGTTGGATTGTGATCTGAAGCTCTATGAATTGGAGGCGCAGCTGCCGCCCTATTACATGCGGGTCTCCAAATCATGCATTTTGAACTTACGGGCTGTGGAGTCTCTCAAAAAAGATCTGACAGGCGTCTGTGAGATCGGATTCAAAAACAGCAAGAAAAAAATCTACGTCTCGAGAATGTATTACAGAGCATTCCGGGAAAAACTGAACGAATTGAGGTTTTATAGCGGTCAAGAACCCACCGCTTAGACTCTGAAGAGTCTTGAAGCGGGGGCTTGCGGAGGATGCTGTTTATCAGTATCTCTTGCGAGCCGAGCTTGACTACCCCCAGTCTGTTTACCAGACTACGTTATTTTGGTCATCACACCTGCGGACGTCCGCCTAATCTGCAGCTCTGTGGTCCTGTATTAAACAGTCCTGTCGGGAAAGGGACAGTGTGCAGGACACGACAAGCCATGATAACATCGGGGAAGGCGACCTTACGGTCTCATGTGCACCGAATTACCATTGAAAGCACATGCATCTGAAGGAAAGGAGCCGTACTGCCATGTCTCAACCGGTATATGTGATCAACAAAGACGGACGCCCGCTGATGCCGATGAAACGGTGCGGCAAAGTCCGGCGGATGTTAAACAGCAAACAAGCCAAAGTCGTTCAGCGGGAACCGTTCACGATCCAACTCCTGTACGAGACGACAGATTTCGTACAGAGCGTCGATCTCGGGATCGATGCAGGAAGCCAAACGATCGGTGTTTCAGCTTGCACCGAAGGCAGAGAGGTCTACGCCGCAGAAGTCGAAAACCGAAGCGACGTGACCAAGAAGCTGGCTGAGAGGCGGGAATACCGCCGCTCCAGAAGATACCGTAAGAGACGGTACAGAAAACCCCGGTTTCAAAACCGGGTGCATGCCAAACACAAGGGATGGCTGGCACCCTCGGTAGAAAACAAGATCACGACGCACATCCAGGTGGTCAAAAAAGTGATGGAGATCCTGCCGGTCTCACATATCACCGTTGAGACGGCTTCGTTCGATATCCAGCGGCTGCAGGCTTTCGAAAGAGGGCTGCCTCTCCCGGAAGGAAGAGACTATCAGGCCGGACCGCAGACGGAGTTCTTTAATGCCAGAGAATACGTTCTGTTCCGGGACGGGCATGTCTGTCAGTGCTGCAAGGGCAAATCCAAAGATCCGATCCTTGAAGTGCATCACATCGAGAGCCGTCAGACCGGAGGAGACGCGCCGAACAATCTGATCACATTGTGCGAGACCTGTCACAAGGGTTTCCATCAAGGGACCGTCAAACTCCCGAAAACGATCAAACGTGGCATGTCGTTCCGGGACGCCGCCTTCATGGGGATCATGAGATGGACGTTCTACGAAAGACTTAAAACGATGTATCCGGGCAAAGTTTCAATGACATACGGGTATATCACCAAAAACACAAGAATATCGGCACAACTGCCGAAGACGCACTGCGTGGATGCCCGGTGCATTTCCGGTCACCCCGAAGCAAAACCCTTGTCTTTTTACTACGCACAAAAGAAAGTTCGCTGTCATAACAGACAACTCCACAAGGTCAACATTCTGCCCGGCGGGATCCGAAAATCGAACCAGGCGCCGAAGAAAGTCAAGGGATTTGAGTTGTTTGACAGAGTTCGCTACAAAGGGACAGACTGCTTCATTTTCGGCAGAAGGACAAGCGGATATTTTGATCTCAGGCATCTGGACGGAACGAAAGTCCATCCTTGTGCAAATTATCAGTCGATACGACTGTTAGGACATTCAAAAACAATACTCACAGAGAGAAGATTGCAAGGCACTACCAACTAACAGAGGAGCAATTCCTCCCCAACCTACGCTAACGCTTAGAGGTTGGGGTATCCTTGCTTAGTTTTCGATGAAAGCTGCGCTTTTGCAGATCGCCGAAATAGCGGAAGAAAACGGGATTGAGGTCATCGACAAGGCCGCTGCAGAAAGAATTGCAGAAATCAGAAAAAATAAGAAGTGAATCATGCAAACGGTTATTCGAAAGTGAAGGAATAAAGACATGAGTTTCAAAATGGAAAAAGTGCTGTTCCTGGGTGACAGCATCACCGAAGGCGCAGGCGCGTCTTCTTTGAGCAAACGCTTTACCGACGTGTTCGCACAAAAAACAGGTGTTCAGATCCAAAACTATGGGATCGGTGGCACGCGCATCGCGCGCAAGCACCTGAAGAGTCCGAATCCCAGATTCGATGATTGTTTTCTGGACCGGCTGGAGAGGATGGACGGGGAAGCGGATCTTGTCGTCATTTTCGGCGGGACCAATGACTTCGGCCACGGAGACGCTCCTCTGGGCGAACCGGACAGCGAGGACGAATATACCTTCTATGGGGCCATGAGACATCTTTTACAACGTGCGATCGAGAAATATCCTGAGGCGCGGATCGTGGTTCTGACTCCGCTTCACCGGACATCCGAGTGCGTGACCGTAAATGAAATCGGTCTCCCGACCAGACCCCTGAAAGATTTCGTGGACGCCGAGATCGAAGTTTCAAGAGAATTTTCAATTCCGGTTCTGGATCTGTGGAGCGTCAGCGGCATCCAGCCGCGCGTTCCGGCCCAATGCCGCGCGTTCTCGGCCGACGGACTGCATCCGAATGACCGGGGCCACGAAAGGATCGCGGACTGTCTGATCCGGTTTTTGGAAACGCTTGGCTGATCATTTCCACGCAATGTGTGCTTGAAAAAGAGAGAAATAAAGGAGAATCTCAATCATGTTCACTTTTGGGACTCAATATCTCCGAGGAGCCAGTCCGGACCGCTCCGAATGGGAAAAGGACATGGCTCATATGCAGCGGCTCGGCTTCAACACGATCCGCATCTGGATCGTATGGAACGCGTTCGAACGACGCGAGGGAGAGGTCGATACGGACACCGTTCGGGATTTTTTGAATCTGGCCGAAAAATACTGTTTGCAGGTCGGGATCTTGTTCCATCTGCACGCGGCTCCTGCCTGGGCAATCGAGAAATACCGCAACTTTTACTATGTCAATGAAAACGGCGTGCCGTTCGAACCCACCATCCGTCCTAACACGCCTTCCGGCGGCTGGCCCGGTTTTTGCTTCGACTACGACGAAGTCAGGGAAGTTGAGAAGCGTTTCATCAAGGCTATCATGGAAGAGACGCGCAAACATCCCAACGTCGCATTCTACGAGCCGATGAACGAGCCGCACGAATGGGTCGGGAACGGTTTCTACTGCTACTGTCCGGCCAGCGTGAAAAAATTCCGCACCTGGCTCTCCAGGAAATACGGGACCATTCCACGGTTCAACCGGGCCTGGGGCACATTCTACGACCGATTCGACGAGGTGAGACCTCCGCATTGGACCGGCGCTTTTTCCAACTACGCAGATTTCCGTTTGTTCACGATGGAAAACATCGCAGAGGAGATCGCTTTCCGCCGGGATGTCATCAAGAGCATGGATGACAGACCCGTTATCGCCCACTCCTGGGGCGGCGGAGCCACGACCTGCGGAAATCTGGGCGGCATGGCGTTTGACGACTGGAAGAACGCCGTGGTATTCGACAAATGGGGTTACAGCGCTTTTCCCGGAAGCGCGAACGACTGCGTATTCGTGGGACTGGGGAGCACCTCGACCCGCTGCGCGGCGAACGGCAAGGAATACTGGCAGTCCGAACTCAATGCAGGCATGATCGGCTCGGGATTGTTTCCGGGTGGCCGCATGGACAGTCAGACGTTCCGCAAGCTTTCCATGGAATCACTGTTCCAGGGCGCTCGGGGGCTTCTGTACTGGCAGTTCCGCAAGGAGCGCCACGGGCCCGAGCTCGGCGGCTTTGCCATGACCAATTACGACGGAAGCGACACGAATCTCTCGATCGAGGCCGGAAAACTCTGCCAAACCTTAACGACCCACGCGGACATCTTCGGAAATTCCACACCGGAGGAGGCGACGGTCGGCATCGTGTTCTCCGTCCGTTCGTATCTGGCCAACTGGGGCGCGGGACGGAACGATAACAACCACTGCGTTGCGAGCATGGCCGGATATTTCCGCATCTTCTGGGAAGAGAACATCCAGACGGACATCATCCACGAGGAGAAGTTCGGAGATCTGTCGAAATACCGTCTCATCGTCCTCCCGACTCCTTTCGCTTTGCATCCCCGCATGGCGGAAGCACTCCGGGACTATCTGAAAAACGGAGGCACCGTAATATCGGATCCTGCGTTCGGGCTGTTCGATGAGGATATGGTTCTTTCCTCACACGTTCCCGGTTTGGGCTTTAACGAAATCTTCGGCTGCGAAGAGCTGGATCTGCGTCGTGCCGATCAGATCACGCTGGACGGGCGGCACGGACTGGAAGGAAATGTCCATTTCGAGACCTTCCGGGATCTGGCGTCAGACGTCGAGGTCCTGGCAAGCTATTCCGACGGATCTGCGGCCATTCTGTCCCATCCGTACGGGCAGGGCAGAGCCGTGATCTCGGGCGTGAATCTGGGCACCACCTACTCCAGAAATGCGGGCCTGACCGAGGACTTCGTCCGCGAAGGGACGAGCCGCAACAGCCGCTTCTCCAAGGAAATCGTTCTGCAAGTAGCCTATGAGGCCGGTGTTCGTCCCAATGCCTGCTCCAAACCCAACGTCCGGTTCAGCATCCTGCGTTCTCCCGCAGGCGCCGCTCTGTTGCTCCTCAACGGGAATCATGAGAAGGCAGAAGGCGAGATTTCGGTTTCCGACACATTCCTGAACGCTGAACGGATCTATGGCGATATGGATTATTCTCTCGCACCGGGAAAGATCCGTTTCAGTCTTCCCGCAGACGAGACGGCGATTCTCCGCCTGTCTCATTGAACAAAAATGCAGTTGAAAAGCCTCACTTGACTTCGTTCGGTCGAGTGAGGCTTCATTTTGGCTTTTTATACCCAAAAACAGAAAAAAACTGAAGAAAAAGGAGATTTCGGGCTTTCGATAGCCCCTTGGTTTGGGCCCGCAAAAAAGCCCAGGAAAAACTGCTTTCCTAGGCTTGTTTGAACTAATCACAATCGATTTAAAAACCGGATCTATCTCTTTAAGAGCACATTCTGTTCATAGTCCCGGACAACGGAAAACCATTCGAGGTCTCCGGGCACTTTCTGCCGCTTGCAGTATTCGTCCCAGACATCCCCAAAAGGCATATTTTTCAAGGATTCGGTGTAAGCCAGCAACTGAGTGAAATCACCGCTGTCCTGCAATTGTTTCAAGGCGGGCAAAGGCAGGAGCAGGGCCTCGAGCAGGGCTTTTTGTACATTTCTCATTCCGATGACCCAGGCGGCCACACGGTTGATGGAGGCATCGAAATAGTCCGTGGCGATCAGAACTCTGTTCAAAGCGTCGCAGGCCACGATATCTTTGCAGATCTCCCGGGTCTCATCATCCAGCCTGATGACGTGGTCGCTGTCCCAGCGGACCCCGCGTGTCAGGTGAAGCGCGATCTCCTGATTGAACAGCAGCATGGATGAGATCTTGTCCGAAACTTTTTCTGTGGGATGATAATGACCGTTGTCCATGAGAGACATGACGCCTCTGGACAGGGCATATTGAAGTCCGAATTCCGCCGACCCCACGGTGTAGGATTCCAGCCCGATCCCGAAGACTTTGGACTCGATGGAGATCTTGACGTTCTTTTTGTCGTAGTCCGAATTCAGGATTTTGTCCATGGAGTCAGCAAAGCGCTGCCGCGGCCCTAACCGGTCTGCGGGCGTGTCCTTGTAGCCGTCCGGGATCCAGAAATTGACCAGACAGTAGGAACCGGTCTCCTTGGCAAAATAGGATGCGATTTTCAGGCAGGCGATACCGTGGCGGATCCAGAAATTCCGGATCTCTTCGTTCGGGGAAGAGAGCGTCAGGTTATCGGCTGCGAAAGGATGGGAAAAATAGGTCGGGTTGAAGTCGAGCGCAAGACCTCTCTCCTTTGCATAAGCGACCCACGGTTCGAAATGACGGGGTTCCAGCGCATCTCTGTCCGCAAATTCGCCGGGAGCGAAAATGGCATAATTGGCGTGAAGGTTGATCCGCTTCCGGCCCGGGATCAGGGAAAGAGCCTTGTCGATATCCGCCATGAGTTCCTGCGGATTCCGGGCTCTGCCTGGATAGTTTCCGGTCGTCTGGATCCCTCCGGACAGCTCTTTGTTTTCAAATCCGCGGACGTCGTCTCCCTGCCAGCAGTGCATGGAAACGGCCACGTCGGACAGCCTTTTTATCGCTGTTTCGGGGTCGACACCGATTTTTTTGTAGATTTCTTTTGCTGATGCGTAACGCTCCATAGAAACTCCTTCTCGCAGCACCCGTTTGGAAGAGACGGGCTTTTTTCCATGTCCAGTATACTCTGTTTTTCGGAAAAAAACAAGTGAAAAAGACGGGTTGAAGCCTTTCATGCTTGACATTTGTTCCGCGCGCGCATATAATTACAATGCGAGAAGATTTGCAATTATTCGGATGGGAGACATTATGGTTCTGCGATCAGTCGGATGCGTTCCGGAATATCAATTTCAGAAAAGCGTGGAGTTTCCGGATTGGCAGGGAAATGTGGACAATTCCTTGCCCACGAACTGCGCCATCGGTTTCTTCGGATATGAAGGGCAGGGCTCGGTTTTTCTGAAGTTTGGAAGAGTCGCGGACATCTTTACTGTCTATATCAACGGGCATCGGGCGGATCTGTCCTCTGCCCGACCGGATCAGTCTTATGAACTGGATATCGCGGACGTGACCCGCAACGGGATCAACATGATCCAGGTCTCGGCCAAAGATCTTTGCGAAGATCCGGATACCCGGGTTCACGTTATGATCCCTTATCCCGTCGTCATCGAAAGGGAAGACAATGCAGTTTACGGACCGGACCCGCGGATCGTGCGCTTGATCCTGGATATCGTGGAATCGGATATTTCCTTCGGTTTTCCGAGCGCCCAATGGGCACTCGTCAAAGACGGACGGCTGGTGCTTTCCGACTGCGCAGGAACAGTCAATGCCTATCACGAGGATCTGACGCCCAAGAAGGATTCTCCTCCCGTGACCAAAGACACCTTATACGATCTGGCTTCCGTGACCAAGATGATGGCGACTAATTTCGCCATTCAGAAACTGGTGTCGGACGGATTGCTGGACATACATCAAAAAATCGTTCAGATCATCGGAAACGCCTTTGTCGACGAGACCATCGAGATCCGGTACAGGAGCATGGAAGAGTATCCCGGTCTGGATACGGTCAAAGCCTGGAAATCCGAACTCAGCGTGCGCGATCTCATGTGCCATCAGGGCGGTTTTCCTCCTGATCCGGGTTATTTCCAGATCCCCATGGATGCCGCCGGACTGAATTATGACCCGCACAAGGTCAACGTTCTGTTTTCGGGATACGAAGGCAATGCGGAGACCCGGGAGAAGACCAAACTGGCCATCTGCAAGACCCCGTTGATGTACCGTCCGGGGACGCGGACTGTTTATTCGGACGTCGACTATATGATCCTTGGCTGGATCGTCGAAGCGGTCTCGGGCACGGATCTGGATACGTATCTGAAAAAGACCTTTTACGGTCCGATGGGCCTGACCCATCTCACCTTCAACCCTCTTCAGCACGGGTTTGAACCTTCAGACTGCGCCGCGACCGAATTGCAGGGCAATACCCGAGACGGCAACGTCAGTTTCCAGGGCAACCGGACACATACGCTTCAGGGTCTCGTCCACGATGGAAAAGCCTATCACTGCATGGCGGGCATTTCCGGTCATGCGGGCCTCTTCGGCAATGCGGAGGACCTTGCGAAACTGGGTTCCGTGATGATCAGCGGAGGATACGGCCCATACCGGTATTTCACGCAGACCGTCATGGATCTTTTCAACGGTCCGAAGAGCACGGATGCAGGAAACTGGGGAATCGGATGGTGGCGTCAGGGCGAAGACAGCCGCGTGACCTATTTCGGAACGCAGTCTGACAGCTTCGTGATCG
>JAEEGL010256045.1_pt1 | contig 13026 bp, 9 predicted proteins | sample 9134231 | NCBI WGS metagenome assembly JAEEGL01 (sample SAMN16246548, study PRJNA631951) | gut metagenome | biome: gut microbiome; feature: rumen; material: fiber-attached | host: Bos | place: Iran: Karaj | collected 2018-10 | reverse complement strand
TAATAGCTCTTTCCTGTTGCATCGTCGTGGAAGGTAGAGTAGATGCCTTCCATTTTTATTACTTTACCGATATAGTCTTCCGGTGTGGTCATCATATTTAAAACTTCGGAATAAACCATGGTGGAAGACATTACCGTCAAATCAACGTCTACGCCTTCGGCGGGAGTTACATTTGTGCTTGACTTGGCGCCGGTTCCGGCCGCGTCGCCTTCTGTAGAATCATCGCCGTTTATCTGACTGTCGATAACTTTTTGAACATCCGATTTATTGTCATTGTTTCTGCTTGAAGCAGAGTCATTTTCGCAGCCCGCAAATATAGCCACGGGTAAAACACATAATAAAATTAAAAATGCTTTTTTCATGATAAATTCCTCGCCGGTTTGTTAACTTGTCTATGCTCGAACCTTACCGATTACAGTGCATGCTATAAATCCGACCAAATCCACAGCAACGATGGTTGCACCTACAGGCGTACCTGCAAGTATTGAAATAAGGATACCGATTAATGCGCATGCAACGGATATAATTGCCGCAAATATCGTTACGGACTTAAAGGTATTAAACATTCTCATAGCCGAAAGGGCCGGGAAAATAACCAGGGCCGAAATAAGCAGGGAACCAACCAAGTTCATGGCCACAACAATGATTAAAGCAATAACGATTGCAATAAGCAAGTTGTAGGCATTTGTTTTGGTGCCCGTAGACTTTGAAAATGTTTCATCAAAGGTAACGGCAAATATCTTATTATAAAAAAGTATAAAAATCGCCAATACTATAAGCGATAAAACGCAACAAAGGATTACATCGTTTTGCGTAAGCGTAAGTATGGATGTAGATCCGAAAAGTGTTGTGCACACATCTCCCGAAACATTGGATGATGTAGGGAAGATGTTCATTATCAAATAACCCAGTGCCAATGCGCTTACGGAAATAATGGCTATTGCCGCATCGCCTTTAATCTTTGCATTTTGTCCGGTGCGAAGAAGCAATATGGCGCTTACAACCGTAATCGGCAAAACCAACAACATTTGATTTGAAAGATTAACCACACTTGCAATGGCAAGACCGCCGAATGCCACATGGGAAAGTCCGTCACCGATAAAGGAAAAACGCTTTAAAACCAAGGTTACCCCAAGAAGTGATGAACAAAGGGCAATCAAAACGCCAACAATCAAAGCATATCTTACAAAAGGATATTGGAGATACATAATCAAAGTCGACATTATTTATCGCCTCCTTCCTTTGTAAAGAAGCGACCGATATTGCTGGTTAAGTAGTCGTGCTTAGTTCCGAAAAACAATTTCTTCCCTATATGAAGTATGTGGCTTGCGTACTTTAAGGTAGAAGCAACATCGTGGGAAACCATGATAATGGTGATTCCTTCTTTATTCAATTTGGAAATCAGTTCGTACATTTCATTTGTAACCTTTGGATCCAAGCCCGTAACCGGCTCGTCCAAAAGCAAAATCTTGCTTGCAGCACAAAGAGCGCGGGCCAAAAGCACGCGCTGTTGCTGGCCTCCGGAGAGGTCTCTGAAACAGCGGTTTTTAAACTTTGTTATACCCATACGCTCCATGTTTTTTAAAGCTTCATTTTTTTCTTCTTTATTATAGAAAGGACGCATGCCGCATTTCCCTTGGAATCCGCTCATTACGATTTCTTTAACGGATGCGGGAAAATCTCTTTGTACAAGAGTTTGCTGGGGAAGATAGCCGATGTCGTGTTTTGACAGGCCGTCTCCGAATTGCACTTCACCTTTGATTGCCGGCTTTAGATTTAAAAGAGCCTTAACCAAGGTGCTCTTACCCGAACCGTTTTCTCCCACTATACAAAGGTAGTCTCCGGCATTAACTTCAAAGTTTATATTTTCTACTATGATTTCCGAATCGTATCCGAGGGACAAATTCGAAACTTTCAACTGTGACATGCTTCCTCCGTCTAAAGCCAATTTACATTATTATAATGAAATTAATTTAAAGCTGTCTTTAAAGCCTCAAGATTTTCATTCATTATATTATAGTAAGAAGCTCCGTTTTCCACATCCGTTGCATTAACGGACTGCATTGAATTAAGCTTCAATACTTTGGCATCTTTTGATTTAGTATTTTGTATTATCGTCTCTGCTATTTTACCATCAGAGTTTTCAATTGTGCAAACATATTTTAATGAAAGTTCGTCAACTTTGTTGGCAAGGAACATAATTGTCTCAAAGCTTGCTTCCGTTTCGGCAGAGCATCCCACAAATGCAGCAAAGTAGTCAAGACCGTAATCATCCGTTAAATATCTGAAAGGAAAACGATCGCCGAATAACAATGTTTTTGTCTGTGCGCTATCAACTGCTTCCTTATAAGAAGCGTCAAGGTCGTTAAGCTTTGCAGTATATGTTTCAAGGTTTGCTTTGTAACTGTCTGCGTTTGCACTGTCAATTTTGCAAAGCGCATCAGATATCTTATTACATATTATAGAAGCATTTTTTAAAGAAAGCCATACATGTTCGTCATATTCAACTTCTTCTTCCTGTTCGGCATCCTCGTGATCGGCATCTTCTTCTTCAGCTTGCATGCCTTCTTTAACTTCTTCTTCTTTTGCATCATCGCCCATAATGTCCATAAGGTTAAGAACCACCATGTCTTTGTTGACAGCTTCATTTAAAGCATCGTCAACCCATTCATCCGACTCACCGCCTACATATATAAAAAGATCGCAGGTGGATATTTTTAAGATATCATTAGCTGTCGGCTGGTAGCTGTGAAGGTCGGCACCGTTGTCCAATAACATGGAAATTTCCACATCATCATTGTCTCCCACTATCTCTTTCACCCAGTCGTATTCCGGGAAAATAGTGGTTACAACTTGTATTTTCCCCGATGCATTTGGAGTTTGCGAATTGCTGCAACCCGCTAAAAGTCCTACAAAAAGCATTACAAAAATTACCGTAAATAAATTTTTTTTCATTTTTTTAATTCTCCCTATAAAGTTTTTGAAATCCGTTGACGATATACTAGGTACCAAACGGAGCTCCATAAAAAATTTCAAATTGAACTTAAGCAAAATTGAAATTGAAATTCATTTTCAATTTTAGCATTAGCATAGACATTAGTCAATAGAATTTAGATTATGGAGGAATAAATAAATGGTTAAATCAAGAATAATCAAGGGAATGGTTACAGGTCTTACAGCAGTTATTATCTTAGGAACTGCAACAGCTGTCAAAGCTGAAACAACAAACAATGTATCTTTAGCAGATTTAAAAGAAGCTTACACAAGCGCAGTTAATAAAAGTAATGAATTAAATTTAGATGAAGAAAGCGCAAAGCTTGCAGAAGCTAAAGAAGCATATAACCTTTACGAAAGCCTTAAATCAACAGATTTATTTGCTGCATACCAAAAAATGATCGCAAAAGCAAACAAAATAACAAAGGTTTACACAGTATCCGAAAAATCAGCATTCGGTTTCGGTGACGAACAGGCATCACAGGAATACTGGACAGTAGCAAGAAAATTCTTCTTAAGCTATTTGGAATATGCATTCGCTGACAAAGAAAACATCTCAATCTCAGGTGTTATGGACAGAGACGGCGGATACGAAAAGAACGCAGGCGTAAACATCGGTGCTTACAAACACTATGTATCTGTTAAATATACAGAAAACGGCGAAACAGTAGAAAGATTCTTCAACTACCACGCAGTAAAAGCTGACGGAAACATTGCTATCTTCGAAAAAACATGGCATGAAAAAACAGATTCGGTTGTTGCTCACTGGACAGAAGAAGTATTCGAAACATCAGATTTCTTCGCATCAAATGAAGAAGAACTTGCAGCTAATGTTGAGGCAGCTCAGGCAGCATATGACGCAAAAGCAGCAACAATTGCAGCAGTAGAAGCAGAAATCGCAAATCTTGATCTTGAAATCAAAGAAGTTGAAGCTAAAGAAGCAGAAGAAGCAAGAATCGCTGAAGAAGCAAGACTTGCAGAAGAAGCAAAAATCGCTGAAGCTAAAATTGCGGAAGCAAAAGCTGAAGGTGTAGTTATCGAAACAGTTGAAGATGAAGCAGTTCCTGTAGAATTGGCTCCAATGTTCGTAAACAATACAGTAGTTGCAGAAGCAGAAGAAGTTGCAGCTCCTGAAAACTTCATCGCAAACGAAGTTGCAGCAGTTAAAACAGTTGCAGACGAAGCAGTAGCACAGGCAGCAGTAGTTGAAACAGTAGTTGCAGAAACAGTTGCAGATGAAGCAGTAGCACAGGCAGCAGTTGAAACAGTAGCAGACGAAGCAGTAGCACAGGCAGCAGTAGTTGAAACAGTTAAAGATGAAGTTAAACCTGCAGTATTAACAACAGTAGCAGCTTCAGAAGAATCAGCTAAGTCTTCAAACGATGTAGAAAGACTTGCAGATGAAATGGTACCGGAAGCAGCAAGCGAAACAGCTCAGTCATTCCTTTGGATCATCTTCATCGTATTACTTGCAGCAGGTGTTACAACAATTGCAAAAGCGAAAGAAAAATTAGCTTAACCATTATAAATCTCCTTTATGACAAGAAAAACAAGCCCGGGAATTCCCGAGGCTTGTTTTTTGCATGTCCAATATTTATTGCTCATCACAAATGTGTTAAATAAATTAGCGCGTAAGTGTTAAATGATTTGCGCGTAAATACAAGGAAGTTTTATATAGCATTACAAACTTTTGAAAATTTTTAAAAATATAATATAAATTTAATGCCATGTAATGCTTTTGGTAATGTTTTTAGTGATAAATTATTTTTAGCAATGAAGCACATAGGAAAAAAGTGCTAGAAATCAATTGGGTTTATGAAAGGATTAAAAAAATGGTTAAGAAGAAATTCGCAAAAATCATGACAGCTACACTTGTTGCATCAATGATCATGGGTATGACTGTTGTAGCAAACGCAGAAGATGAAGCATCTTTAAGTGCACAGGCTAAAGCACTTGAAGCACAGGCTGACACAGCAGCAGATAATGCGGAATCAGCTGAGTTAAAAGAAAATGCAGAAGGCTTTGTAGGCGAAGCAAAAGAATGCCTTACAAATGCAAACAGCATTCTTGAACAGGCTAAAACAGCTCGTGATAATGCATTAGCAGCAGTTGTTGACGAAATGGATGAAGACGTAAGCGCTGAACAGGGTGCACTTAATGAAGCAAACGAAGCACTTACAAAATATGAATCAGAAAAGCAGAAATACATTGCTTTACTTGATGCTTACAATGCAATGAAAGCAGAAGCTAAGAAATGTACAATCACACCTTATTCAGGTAACGATACAAAATATGGTAAAGAAGAAGCTAGATTAGATGGTAAGACATACCAGCCATACTGGGATGCAGCGCAGAAATTCTTTAAACTTTGTCTTGAATTCCTTTACGGTGATAATGCTGATTTCAGTATTTCAGACAAAAATCCTGAATCAAGAACAACAGGAATGCCAAAAGGAACAAATAAAACTACATATGCTAACTACTGGGAAGTTACATATACAAAAAACGGTAAAACAGTAACTAAAGATTTTAACTACCATACACTTAATGCTGAAGGTGATATCTACATTGTAGAAAAAACATGGCATCCAGCAGTTGAAGTTTCACCTGCAGTATCAGCAAAAGATGCAGTATGGGCTTACTTAAATACAAATAAAGAAAACTACGAAGATAATAAAGCTAGTGCAAAAGATGAAATTGTATTAGATGATACAGATAATACAGCAGATCCTGCAAAATATATTGCAACAAGTGTATTCGATATAAAAAGTGATTCATATAAATATGTTAAAGAAGGATCAGAAAAAACAAACATTGAGCATGTAACAGTGGATGTTGTAGATTCATATTATAAAGTTAAAGAGCAAAAATATGGTTATTGGGAAAGATGGAATTATATTTCAGGTTATGATGCAGTAGATGATATTAAAGATTGGATGGGATCTCAAGCATATAATTCAGTTAAAGTCACATATACAGAAAAGCATCTGTTTGGTGACGATGAAGAAAAAGAACTTACTCTTAAAGATATGAGTGGATGGAGCTTCTTCTTTAAAGAACTTTGGGCATTATTATCAGGAAGTGAATTCAATGTTGAGTATTATTCTGCAAACGTAAAACAAGTAGATGGTATTAAAGTTACAACAACAGCTGAAGCGAAAGAACATAAAATAAATAAATATTCTACAAAAACAATTTCAACAACAATATATTATGCAGATAAATATACATACCAAATTGCTGAAGCAGCAGTTGAAGGTAAAGATGCAGTAGTTGAACCAGGTTACTGGACAGAAGTAACACTTGATACATCTGCTATTACATCTAAATTAGATGATGTATCATCAAAACTTGCAACACTTAACCAGAATATTACAAATGCAAATACAGCACTTGTAGATAAAGGCAACCAGATTATTACTAACAACAACTTACACAATGAAACAAGCGCAGCATTTGAAAATGCACAGGCTGAAGTTGATTCAATCAATGGATCAATAGAAGTAATTGAAGCAGCAGTAGAAAGAGCAGAAAACTCACTTAGCAGATTCGTAACAACTGATGATAACACAGATGATGTTACACCTACAGAAAACACAACACCTGATGCAAACGTACCTGCAAATGTAGATGTTATCACAGATAACGTAAACGTAGCTGCAGATGATGCTAACGCAGCTCCTGCAATGAACGCTAACTTACTTGTAGCTCAGGCTCCTGTAGCAGCTAACCAGGCTCCTGCAGTTGAAAACGTAGCAGATGAAAACGTACCACAGGCAAGTGCTAAACAGGTTGAAAACGTAAGCGATGAAGCAGTACCACAGGCAAGCGCAGCAGATGAAAGCCACACATCATGGTTATGGCTCATCATCCTTATCGTAGCAGTTGCAGCAGCAATCACAGGCTACACAATCTACAGAAAAAATCGTGTAGAAGAATAATAATAGTTAATAAGAAATAATCTTAAATAAACCTATTAAAAAAGGACCTCCGGAATTTCCGGAGGTCCTTTTACTTTACATCAAATCATTATTCCCGATTGCTTCTTATGTTTCGCAATCAATTTATTTAACTTCCTGCAAGGTATTGCAAGTACAAGTCCTATCAAAAGCGAAGCTATTATATAAAGGGTTAACATCAAAATACATTGCAAATAGTAGTTCTCAAACTCTCCCGCTATGCATTCTCGCAAGGTATCCATGGCGTAGGTAAAAGGTAAGAACTTGTAAATTGCCTGGTAAATCGCAGGCAGCAACTGTATCGGAAATGTTCCGCCGGCACCCGCAACCTGGATAACCATTATAACCACCACGATTGCTTCACCGACGTTTTCGAAGGCAACGGTCAGTGAGTAAGCAATAAGTGAAAATACCAAAGCGATAAAGGCACAAGCAAACCAGTATTTAAAAGGATGCTCGCATTGAATCCTAATGTAAAACATATCGCCGAAGCTGATAAGCAAAGCCTGTACCTGGCTTATAACAAAGAATATCAAATATCTTCCGAAAAATGCCTGCACATGGTTAAACTTGCTTCCGTCCTTAAAAGGCTTAACATCCACATGCACAATGGCAACCAATATAAGGGCGCCCACCCAAATGGCAAGAACCGAATAGAAAGGAGCCATTGCCGAGCCGTAATTATCAATCGGATAAAGGACTTTCGATTCGATAATTACCGGAGATGAAACAAAGTTTGCCAGATCCTCGGAGTCAAGAGTAAGAGCGGTTTGCAAAAGAGCATAAGTACCACTGTCTCTAAAATCGCTAAGACCGTCGATTGCAGTGTCCAAATCCGTGCAAAGTGAGTCAACCAAGGCGATTGTTCCGTCAATGCTTTGTCCCATGGAAGAAACGGCATTGGAAAAAGCGTCAATATCGGCTTTTGAAACATTGTAAATGTTTTCCAGTTCCGTAATATAATTGTTCAGTTCGTCAATCTTTGGCTGCAACTGTCCGAATATTTCGCTTTCGGAGATCTTGCTTGCCGCAATTTGACTCATAAAATCATTAATGGCATTTTGTTTTTCGGCTGTTGTGGACTGCACCCCGGCTTGCATCGTGTTTGTCAAATCCGACACATTTTCACCGGTGCTTATCAAAGCTCTTATGGCATTTAAGCTCGACTGAAGGGCAGAAACCTGAGCCCTTGCCACCTGCAGCTTTCCGATTAAAAGATCCACAAGGGTAGCACCTTGACCATACTCGCCGTCGCCGCTTAGAGCGCTTAAATCACCGGCATAGTTGGAAGTCGCCGCCGCATTTACCAAGGCTTTGGTTAGAGTGCTGACAAAACTTTCGTTAATCTGGGCCTGCACTGCGGTTTTGGCCTTGTCGGTAATCTTCGGTGCGATTGCATTTTTCTTTTGATTGGTGTAATAAACAATCTCCGGATGAGTAATGCTGTCGGATAAAAAGCTAATCATATCCTTAGTAAAATCCTCCGGCATTATAAGAGCTGCGTAGTAATCGCCGGCCCAAACGCCGTTAATGGCTTCTTCCGAGCTGTCGGTAAAGACCCAACCTATGGAGTTGTTGCTTTTGAGGCCCTCGATAATGTTTTCGCTGATGTTTATCTTTGTTTCCCCAAGCTGCAGCCCAATGTCGTCATAAGCCACCGCAACGGTTAAATTGCCCGTGGATTCGGGACCGTAAGGATCCCAGTTGGACAAAATATTGAACCAGGCGTAAAGAGAAGGCAATATAGCCAAGCCCATTACAACCACCAAAGCAACTATATTAATACGTATATTTCGCAAATCGCGAAGGAATATCTTAAATATCATCTTCATGGTCATTATTCCTTTCGCTTAAAATATTGTGTGTAACTTCTTTTGCAATGCTGACGATTTTCGGCCTGTCCACTAGGTGCGCCTCATCATCGTCAATATCAAGAACATCCTTCAAATCCTTCCACATCATATAATCCTTGTATTCCACGGAAATGAGATAAACGCTTATTATAAAAAGCGAAACTATCCACAAAACCAGGAACACGATTTTTGACGAATCCACCAAAAACATAAGAATAAGGAAAGTGATTGGAACCAGCCAAAGTACGAATATTCCGTATTTAACGCGGGCTTTGTTGCCGGCATGTTCTTTTTTATAATGATTTCTTATTAATTCAAAAGCTTTATCTTTATCATCCATTACACGTTCCTCCTACATCATTCCCGTGTCATGCATACGCGAATGCATGTATTCTTTAAGGTTCATAAACGGTTTTCTGATAACAAGACCCAAGAAGAGGGAAATGCCCACAAATATCAGCAATTTTAGGATGTAAATCAAATAATCCGCGCCGTAGAAACCGCTTATGCATTCCCTCATGGCGTTGATTGCGTAAGGGAACGGGAAGTAAATGTAAACTTGCTGGAAAAAGTTCGGTAAAAGCTCAATCGGGAAGGTTCCGCTGGAGCCCGCTATCTGTATAACAACGATAACAACCGCCAGGGCTTTGCCCACGTCTCCGAAAGCAAGTGTCAAAGTATATATAAGAAGAGAAAATGTAAGACTCGTTAGGGATGCGGTAAAAATAAGCATTCCCGGGTGAGCGCACATTGTCTTAAACACAATTAAGTTGCCGATTACGGTGATGATGGCCTGGGCCTGCCCCATTACGAAGAAAAGGGCGTAGCGGCCGAAATACTGCACAAACAAAGGCGCATCGGCAAATTCTTTTTTATCCTCAGGAGAGGTTTTTAAAATGGCGGTTAAAATAAGACCGCCGACCCAAATGGCAAGGGTGGTGTAAAATGGGGCAACAGCGCTGCCGTAGTTAAGCTCGTCGTAAACACTGACGGTTTTTATGTTAACCGGCGATGAGAAGAAATCCCCGAATTCGCTTGGATTGCTGCCAAGGAGATTGCTTAATGCCTCATAACCCGCACCAATCATAAATGAGTTTAATGCATCAATATAATTGCCGACTTTCGCCGAAACATCCGTAACCAATTCGTCCATGGAAGTCATGACTGAGTTGATGTTTCCAAGGGAATTGCTTGTGCTTGTAAGGGCGCTGCTTACATAGCTCAAATCCGACGATGCCGTAATCAGTGAATCGTAGACATAGTCAACGGAAGTTGTAATCAAGGTATCCACATTGGAAACGGCAGTGGCAAAGTTTTCGTTATAAACATTGTTGATTTCGTTTAAATTGGAAGAAACAACATCAAGCAAGGCCTCAAGATAAACCAAGGCCGCATCCGTATCCGGCGAATTTACCAAGTAATCCTTTGCATTTGCCAAAGAATCGGAAATGGTCTTTTGGGCATCATCCAAAGCCTGACCGGACAAGCCAAGATCCGCATATTCGCTTCCGTTTAGCAAAGAATTAAGCTCGTCCTTAAGAGCATCTGCCTGAGTGCTTGACGCATTCGAAACATTTATGAGATCGTTTAAAGCATCCAAAATATCTTCTTTGCTAACATCCGGGTCACCCGCCTGGTAACGGTCGATAAGGTTATTTACATTATTAACCTTGCCGATGGTTTGATTGTTAAGCTCAACAAGGCCGTTCAAAGCCTCGGTGAATTTTGCGATATAGTCCGCAATGCTTGTTTTTGTAGACTGTCTCGACTCGTTCAAAACATCGGAAGAATATTTTCCCTGCAATGAAGCAATCAAAGAATTTGTTGTATTTATGCTGTCCGTAAGACGTTTGTCGCTTTCTATAAAAGCGGAAATCGTATTGTGATAGCTGTTTAAATTGCTCTGCAGTGACTGCAATTTCGAAAGCGCATCCGGAATGGCTTTCTCCGTCAAAACACCTTTTAAGGACGATGTCTCAAGTATGGAAGTAACTGCGGTTGCGATAAACTGACTGTTGATTTCCTCCTGCAAAGAAGACATACCCGTCTGGGTGATTTTGCTGGCAACGGCGTTTTTCTTGGCGTTTTCGTAATATGTAACGGAAGGACGCTCCATATCATTTTCGATAAAATCCAGCATGGAACTGCTGAAATTATCACCAATAATAATAGCAGCGTAGAAATCGCCGCTTTCAACACCTTTTATGGCTTCCTCGCTTGAGTCTGTAAAAGTCCAACCCAGCTTTTTGTTTTCTTTAAGATTTTCAATGACGGAATCACCCATGTTTTCCGTGCTGCCGTCATCAAGAGTATAGCCTTTGTCTTCCGAAAAAACGGCTATTTTGACGGCTCCCGTGTTAGCATATGGATCCCAGTTTGAATAGATATTGAACCACGCATAAAGCGGTGGGATGAGGCACAAACCGATAGCAATGGTAAGTGCAAAAAAGTTTTTTGAAATTCCTTTAACATCGCTTTTGAAAATCGCAAAAATTTGCTTAAAAGCGTTAATCATAACCATGCCCCCTCGTAGTAGTTTAATTATAAAATGTTTTTGAATAATGTCAACCAAGGCGGTTTACGTAAGGTTATTTGCCCCGGTCAATGTTGTAAATTATGGCTATTTTTTGTATAATCTAAATGAACGCGATTTTTGAAAAATCGCAAAAAGAGGCCGTAAACAATGAACTATGAAGAATCACTTGAATATATAAAAAAGACCGGATGGAACGGAATACGACTGGGACTTGAGCGAATCACAAAGCTCATGGACCTTATGGGAAATCCCCAAGATGAGCTTAATTTTGTCCATGTTGCGGGAACCAACGGTAAAGGTACGGCGTGCGCGGTCACATCCTTTATATTAAAGGAAGCGGGCTACAAAGTGGGGCTTTTTACATCGCCCTTTATACGCCGTTTTAACGAAAGAATACAGATAAATAACGAAGAAATCACCGACGATGCTTTATCCAATGCAACATCCTACGTAAAGTCCTTTGCGGATAAATTGGAGGATTGCCCTACGGAATTTGAGCTGAACACAGCCATTGCATTTTATTATTTTGCCAAAGAAAAATGCGACATAGTGGTGCTGGAAGTTGGCATGGGCGGCGAGTTCGACTCCACAAATATCATTAAAAATCCGGAAGTCTGCGTCCTTACATCCATAGGATTTGACCATGTAAAGGAGCTGGGACCCACGGTTAGAGACATTGCCCGCACCAAGTCGAAAATCATAAAGGCGGGAGCCAAAGTGGTGGCGGATGATTCCAATCCGGAGGCTTTTGAAGTGATTGAAGAACGCTGCAAGGAGTTGGGAATCACGCCTGAAAGGCCGAAATACGGACGATTAAGGCTTGAAAAGGCAGATTTTGACGGATCCGAGTTTGTCTACACCGGCATCGGCCGCATGCATACAAGCCTTGTTGGGGAGCATCAATTAAGAAACATCGCCGTGGCAATAGAAATAATCGAAGCCTTGAGGGATAAGGGTTATATTATATCGCCGCAAAATGTGATGGATGGCGTAAAAAATGCCAAATGGATAGGCCGTTTTCAGCCGATTTGCAAAAATCCAAGGGTGATTGTGGACGGCGCTCACAATTCTCACGGAATGCGGGTTGTGATGAAAAGTCTGGCGGAGTTTGCGGCAGGCAGAAAATGCAGATTTGTTTTCGGCGTTATGGCGGATAAGGATGTTAGCGAGATTGCGGATGTTTTCTTGCCATATGCAAAAAAGGTATATGCGGTAAAGCCGGGCAATCCAAGGGCCATGGACGAAAAGGAGCTTGCGGCTCTTATAAATGAAAAGCAGGCGGGCCTTGCAAAAGCTTATGACAGCGTGGCAGCAGGCGTGCAAGCCGCCATTGAGCAGGCAAAGGCAGAGGGCGATGACGAGATAGTTGTGTGTCTTGGCTCTTTGTATATGATAAATGATGTAATGGAAGTTGTGGAAAAACAGTAAACAGGAGGATAATATGGGTTACAAAACAGATATCGAAATTGCACAGGAAGTAAAGATGCTTCCTATTACGGAAATCGCAAAGGAAGTGGGTATTCCGGATGATTACGTAGAACAATACGGCAAATACAAAGCAAAAATCGACTATAACATTTTAAATGACACAGATACAAAAAACGGCAAACTTATATTGGTTACAGCCATTACACCGACACCTGCGGGAGAGGGAAAAACAACCACAACCGTAGGACTTGCGGAC
>JAEEGL017423123.1_pt1 | contig 13027 bp, 14 predicted proteins | sample 9134231 | NCBI WGS metagenome assembly JAEEGL01 (sample SAMN16246548, study PRJNA631951) | gut metagenome | biome: gut microbiome; feature: rumen; material: fiber-attached | host: Bos | place: Iran: Karaj | collected 2018-10 | reverse complement strand
TCGGCTACAGCGTATTCGAGCGCGCGCTCGGCGAAGAAAGCTGGTCGAGAAAATACACTCTTTACACTTCGACCGTGACCAAAGAAACGGCGGAAGCAGAGATAGACAAGACGGCGGAAGACTTTTTTGAGCTTGCGACGCAACATATCTCCTTTGACGGAAGCAATATGGATATCGGCTCCGCGACGATCGCGGACAGAGAATGCGGAAGTTATTCCTTCTCGATGAAAGTTTTCGGCGTTGGCGTTTCTTACCATACGTACGTCGATAACGCGACGGGCGTATGCCTCGGTATCAACTGCGACGTGACCGCCATCGCCAAAAACGAGGATCTCGGCGTTTTTGAGTGTACCGACTTTAAGACCGCGTATACGATCGTAGTTCCGGAAACTTACGTTGACGTTGACGTCGAGCCCGAACTCGGCGGCGGAACCGAACCGGCAGGGGAAGGCGAAGGTCAAACCGGCACGGAAGGCGAAGGCGAGGGAGAAGGAGAACCCGACCCGGTAGCGGGCGGAGAACAAGGCGAAGGAGAAGACGAAGGAGAAGACGAAGGAGACGAAGGCGATTCCGGAAACGGCGGCTTGACTCCCCGGCCCGGACGTTTGGGCGAGGATGACGACGATGATAATCCATTCGAAAGAAAGCCCTTAAAACCCCAAGGGCGCCTCTGATAAAAAATGAAATATTGCTACGCAATATGAAATATTATTCTTGCGAATAACATGAAATATATTCGCGTGCGCTTCTATATGAAATAAAATAAATTCCTGCTTTCCGCTTTAACTTTGCCCTTTGGGCAAAATTTCATTGCCGGTAGGCAATTTCATGCCGAAGGTATTTCACAAATTCCGCAGGAATTTATTTCATTGCGGTGTATTCCCCAAGAATAACACCGCTCCTCGGCTGTTTTATGATTGCGGAGATAATCCGTATATGGTACAATGTAATTATGACGAAATTAAAGACGCTCGGCTTACTTTTCTTATCGATGCTTAAGATCGGTCTGTTCACTTTCGGCGGCGGTACCGCCATGATCAGCCTTTTGGAGAACGAATTTGTCAGCCGTAAAAAGTGGCTTGGCATGGAAGAATTTGCCGATCTTGTCGTTATTGCCGAATCCACGCCCGGTCCCATCGCCATCAACTGCGCCACTTATATAGGTTATAAAACGTGCGGCGTGCTCGGCTCCGTCGTGGCAACGCTCGGCATGGTCATCCCGTCGTTCGTTATTATTTACGTTATTTCCTTGTTTTTCAATCGGTTTTTGGCGATCAAATGGGTCGCTTCCGCGTTCAAAGGCATACAGGCCTGCGTGATTTTTTTGATCTTGTCCGCCGGCATCAAGATTTTCAAAAAAGTGAAGAAGAACGTTTTCGGTATCATCGTCATGACGCTGACTTTTGCCGCAATGCTCGTTTTGAGCCTGTTCTCCATTAACTTCTCCGCCGTCTTCTACGTGCTGATCAGCGCCGTCCTGGGACTTTTGGTCTACTCGATCGGATATATCAAAAATAAAGACAAATCGAAGCCCGACAGCGAGGTGGAAGAATGATCTATCTGCAATTATTCCTCACCTTTCTGAAAATCGGCGCCGTCTCCTTTGGGGGAGGGTACGGCATGATCTCTTTGATGCGAGAAGAGTGCCTTGCAGCGGGCTGGTTGACCGATGACGAAATTTTGAATTTTATCGCCGTTTCCGAATCCACCCCCGGGCCTTTCGCCATCAATATGGCGACCTTCGTCGGCTCGTCGCAAGCGGGCGTTTTAGGCGCTCTCTTAGCCACCTTCGGCATCGTTTTGCCGTCTTTTGTCATCATCCTCTTGATCGCGGCCGTTTTGAAACGCTTATTGAAATATAAGGGCGTACAGGCCGTCCTCGGCGCCGTTCGCCCCGCCGTCGTCGGAATGATCCTCGCCACCGCCGTAATCATGTTTTTGAGTATTCTGTTCGGCATAAAGAACGTAAACAGCGCCTTTACGTTTGACTGGCGCTCGCTCGTCATCTTCCTCGTCGTCGCCGTCATCGGCGTCGGCTATTTCCTTTGGAAGAAAAAAACTTTTTCTCCGATTCTTCTCATCATCCTTTCCGGCGCTATGGGCGTTATCTTTTTCGGGGCATAGAATCCTTCGATACTTTCAATGAATTTGTGTATTGTGCTTTGTTGAACAATAAAGTCGCAGGAAAAGAATTATTCATTGCGTAGTTTCAGCCGGACAGCGATCGTTCGGCTGTTATTTTTTATGCCGAAAAAGGCGGGTTTACAAGAGGCGGGATTGTTGATATAATAAAAGTGTTCGGGATGAACCGAACGAAAAAGAATGAGGTGCGTTATGAAAAGAAGAGTTTTGAAGATAGGGGCGTTTTTTATGTCGATCGCGATGCTATTGTGCGGGCTTGCCGCGTGCGACGTAGTGGATAAGGCAAAAAGTTTCGTGGAGGATACGAAAAATATGATCGTTCATTTTCGCGACGTGTCCGGATATTATAAAGAAGAGGAATTCCTCGCGTTTACGGACGCGGCAAGAGAAAAAGCGGGGGCCGGTATGATCGTCGCCATCGGCGGCGGATTTGACACGCAAGAGCATTTTCGTCCGTTGATAGACAAATGCGTCGCGCACACCGGGAAAACGGCTCCGAAATTGCTTTTTGTTCCTACGGCGCATCGTGACGAAGTAGAGGAAAAAGAGGAGATCGTAGAGTGGTTTTTAGCGGCTGGGTGTTCGTCCGACGTACTGCTTGTAACAAAATCGACGAAAGAAGAAGTCGCAGAAAAGATCGCTACGGCCGATATCATCTACGCGACGGGCGGCAATCTGAAATTCCTTACGGAAAATTGGAAAGAGAAGGGCGTTTATGAAGAGGTCAAAAAGGCTTTCGAGAGAGGCGCGGCGCTTATCGGCCCCAGTTCCGGCGCGATGTGTTGGGCGCAAAAAGGTTGGGACGACTGCGGAGAAGAAGTCTTCCGTATCACGGATTCTTTCCCGTTCTTGGGTAAGGACGCCGCCTACGACTATTACGATTGCGCGGGATTGCTTCCGTTCTGCGTTTGCCCGCACTTCGACAATATAGCTTGGCGCGTGTACGCTTTTAAGGCGCTGAAACTCGATATTCCGTCTCTTTGCATAGAAAACGGCGCGGCCGTGATTTATAAGGGCGGCGAATACGAGGTGATCTCGGACGAAGCCACTCCCAAGCGAAAAGCCTACCTTTTTTATCCCGACCGCAAGATCGTCATGATGAACGTCAAAGAAAAGACGGAGTTCCTTTCCGTCGTCGACGGAGAGTGTCGTTCGAAATAAAGACCGTTTTCGGCGGTAAAAAAATCCCCCTGTTTCTGCGGAAACAAGGGGATTTATTTATTTTTGATAAAAAATTACAGCTTATTTTTTAATTCGGCTACGCGTTCGGAAAAAGCCACTTTGTTGTTCTCAAAGAGGTTGTTTCCTTTGGTGTCGATGGAGACGATGAGGGGACCGAATTCTTCTACGTCCATTTCCCATAGCGCTTCCGGCATGCCGAAATCCATCCATTCTACGCCGTAGGTATCTTTGACTCTGTCGGCCGCGATGATGGCGCAACCGCCGGGAAAAGCGCAATGTACGGCGCCGAATTTTTTGCAGGCTTCCGTCGTTCTGTCGAGCATACCGCCTTTTCCGATGACCATTTTTACGCCCGTTTTTTCGATGAATTCCGCCTCGGCCGATTCCATACGACGACTGGTCGTGGGACCGATGGAGACCATCGTATAGGTGCCGTCCGGGTTGGTGCGGACGATGGGACCGGCGTGGAAAATAGCGCCGCCGTTGAAGTCGAAATGCTCGGGCAAAATATTATCTTTGATGACCCTTCTGTGCCCGGCGTCGCGGCAGGTGGCCAGTTTCCCGGTCAGATAGACGGTGTCGCCTGCGTTCAGGTCTTTCAGTTGATCGTACGTGATCGGCGTTGTTATTATCTTTTTCATACTCCCTCCTTAGCTGTGTGCATAGTATAGCGAGCGTTCAGGTCTTTGTCTATCACGACCTCTCCGCGGCGGGTCGCCCAGCAGCCCGTCGTGATGCCTACGCCGAGGGTCGCGGGGTGATGTCCGGCGCACTCCACGTGTACTGCCAGTACGCTGTGTTTGCCGCCGAAACCGAGGGGAGCGATGCCGATGGTATCCAATTCTTCTTGAAGCTCTTTTTCGAGTTTGGCACCCTTTTCATTGTCACAATGGGACCCAATCGGGCGCAGAATGGCTTTTTTGGAAAGCATGGCGCTGGTCGCCGCGCAGGTGCCCAAGCCGACGCCGACAAGTAGCGGCGGGCAGGCGTTTACGCCCCAATCAAGGATAGTGTCGTACACGAATTTTTTGACGCCTTCCACACCTTCGAGCGGCATCAATACTTTGCTTCTTCCGGGTAAGGAACAACCGCCTCCGGCCATATACAGCATGACGGAAAGGCCGTCGCCGCCCGGTTCCAATTCCCATTCGATATAGGGGGCCTTATAGCCGACGTTGTTGCCCGTGTTGTGTTCGCCCAGCGGCTCTACGACGTTGGGCCGAAGCGGAGTGTTCAGCGTAGCATAAGAGGACGCCTCGACGATGCATTCTTCCAATTGATCGATCAGCGGGAATTTGGTGCCGACCTTGACGAAGAATTGCAACACGCCGGTGTCCTGGCAGAGCGGGCGATCGTAGCTTTTTGCCAATGCGATATTGTCGAGAATGCAACCGTACATATCCTTGCCCAGGCCCTCCTTTTCGCAGGCGGCCAGTTCTCGGATGCGCTTTTCCACGTCGTCGGGCAGACGGATGGAAACGGTCTTGATAAACTCGGACAAAACGTTCGTTAATTTTTGTTTGTTTTCCATTTGTTCCTCGTTTTTTTTATTTTATAAAAAACAGTATAACATATTGCGGATTCTTTTTCAATACCCACTTTTCGGGCAAAACGCATAAAAATACCTTAAAAAAAGAGGCCAAGCGAACAAAACAGTCCGAAAATGCCCTTTCAAACGCTATACAATTATATTTTTTTATTGTATAATATCAAAAAAGTACAGGGCAAAGAAAGGCTTTTGCCCATCCCGAAAAAATCAAACCAAGGAGAACATTATGGAAAATTATCGTATCGAACATGACTCCATGGGCGAGGTCAAAGTCCCCGCCGACAAATATTGGGGCGCGCAGACCGAAAGAAGCCACGAAAACTTTTTGATCGGCGTCGGTATCGAAACCATGCCGGCTGAGATCGTGCATGCTTTCGGTATTCTGAAGAAGGCCGCCGCCATCGCAAACCACGCTCTCAAACCGGAAAAGATGACCGATGAAAAGTTGTCTGTCATTTCCGCCGCCTGCGACGAAGTGATCGCCGGCAAACTTATGGAACACTTCCCCCTCGTCGTTTGGCAAACGGGTAGCGGCACGCAATCCAACATGAACTCCAACGAGGTCATCGCCAACCGCAGTAACGAGCTCGCCGGCAAAAAACTTTGCCACCCCAACGACGACATCAACATGAGCCAGTCCAGTAACGATACTTTCCCCACGGCCATGCATATCTGCGCCGTGCTTGCGTTGGAAGATAAAGTCATCCCCGCGGTAGAAACCTTGATCGCCACCTTCAAGCGTCTCGAAAAAGAAAACGAAGGCATCGTCAAGAGCGGTCGTACCCATTTGCAGGATGCGACCCCCATTTCTTTCTCTCAGGAGATCAGCGGATGGCGCACCTCTCTCGAAAGAGACGTAGAACTTATTAAGCTCGCCGTCGCCCCGCTCAAAGAATTGGCCCTCGGCGGTACCGCCGTCGGCACCGGACTCAACGCCCCCATCGGCTTTGACGAAAAGGTAGCCGCCGCCGTATCCGAGATCACCGGCAAAGATTTCGTTACCGCCGGCAATAAGTTCCATGCGCTTACGTCTAAGGACGAGATCGTCTTCGCGCACGGCGCGCTCAAAGCGCTCGCCGCCGATATGATGAAGATCGCCAACGACGTACGTTGGCTCGCCAGCGGCCCGAGATTGGGTATCGGCGAGATCTTCATTCCGGAAAACGAACCCGGTTCTTCCATCATGCCCGGCAAGGTCAACCCGACTCAATGCGAGCAGGGCACCATGGTCGCCGTGCAAGTCATGGGTAACGACGTCGCCGTCGGCATGGCCGCTTCTCAGGGCAACTTCGAACTGAACGTGTTCATGCCCGTCTGCATCTACAACTTCTTGCAGAGCGCGCGCCTTCTTGCCGAGTCCATAATTTCTTTCAACGTCAACTGCGCCGTGGGCATCACTGCCAACAAGGAAAAAATGAGCAATAACCTTTATAATTCGCTCATGCTCGTTACCGCGCTCAACCCCTATATCGGTTATGAAAACGCGGCTAAGACTGCGAAGAAAGCTTATAAAGAGAATAAGTCGCTGAAAGAAGCCTGCGTAGAGCTCGGCTTTTTGACCGCGGAAAAGTTTGACGAAGTGTTCCATCCCGAACAGATGATCTATCAGAAGAAATAACGACACGAAAGAATAAGGAAAAAAACAAAATGAAAATTTGTTACTATCCCGGATGCACGCTCAAGACCAAAGCGAAAGAATTGGACAAGTACGCTCGTCTTTCCGCAGAAGCCTTAGGCGTGTCGATGGAAGAAATCAAAGATTGGCAATGTTGCGGCGCGGTATATCCCACCGCCCGCGACGAAGTCGCCACCAAGCTGTCGGCTGTTCGCGCCCTCGATTATGCCAAGCACAACGGCGGTAAACTCCTTACCCTCTGTTCCGCTTGCCATAACGTAATAAAGAGAGTCAACGCCGACATGACGGAAGACGACAATATCCGCACGAAAGCCAATAACTACCTCGCGTTGGAAGAGCCCTATGCCGGAGAAACGCAAGTTATCCATTATCTCGAGATGCTCCGCGACCTCGTAGGCTTCGACGAGATCAAAAAGAAGGTAACTAAGCCCATCGGCAAGAAAATCGGCGCTTATTACGGTTGCCTTTTACTTCGCCCGGGCAAGGTCATGGCTTTTGACGATCCGGAAAATCCCTCCATCATCGAGGACTTTATTACGGCTATCGGCGGAGAAGCCGTCAAGTATCCGTTCCGGAACGAATGTTGCGGTGCGTACGTTTCTTTCAAGAACGAAAATCTTCCGAAAGAAAGAAGCGCGGCCATCATAAAGAGCGCGAGCCTGAACGGCGCGGAAATGCTTGTTACCGCATGCCCGCTGTGCCTTTATAATTTGCAAAAGAACGGCAATATGCCCGTCGTGTACTTCACTGAGTTGCTTGCCGAAGCGTTGGGGGTGAAAGAATGAATAAACAAGATATCCTCGACAATATAAAGTTGCTTTCCGGCACCGACGTCAAAAAATGCATGAAGTGCGGAAAGTGCTCCGGCAGATGTCCCGCCTATAAGGATATGGATATCAAACCCCATCAGTTCGTCAACTATCTTGCCGAAGGCAAACTCGATAAATTGATGGAAAGCAAAGCCATCTGGAACTGTCTCAGCTGCATGGCCTGCGTAGAGCGTTGCCCCCGCGGCGTCGCCCCGCAAGGCGTCATCGAGGCCGTTCGTTCGACATTCGTCCGGATGCAGAATAACAACGGCATCAAAGCCGAAGATATTCCGCCGATGATCGACGAGACCGTGCCGCAACAACTTCTTGTCAGCGCGTACAGAAAATACAATAAATAAAACGTAAAGTGAGAAAAATATGCAAAGGATAGGTGTTTTTATTTGTTGGTGCGGCAGTAACATCGCCGCGACGGTAGACGTAGAGAGGGTGGCGGCCGCCATTAAGGCCGAACCCGGCGTCGTCTTTTCCGCCGATTACCAATATATGTGTTCGGAAAACGGACAACAACTGATCAAGAATGCGATCAAAGAACATTCTCTCACCGGTATCGTCATCGGCTCTTGTTCGCCGAGAATGCACGAGGCCACGTTCCGTAAAGCGGCCGCGAGCGCCGGACTCAACCCCTACATGGTCGAGGTCGCCAACCTGCGCGAGCAATGCTCTTGGATCCATAAGGATAAGGAAGAAGCCACGGAAAAGGCGCTCGTCCTCGTCCGTACCGCTATTGCAAAAGTGCGTCTGAACGCGCCGCTGACCGAAGGAGAAAGCCCGGTCATCAAACGCGCTCTCGTCATTGGCGGCGGTATCGCCGGTATCCAGGCCGCGCTCGACATTGCCGAAGCGGGATACCCGGTCGACATCGTGGAAAAGAACGCGACCATCGGCGGAAGAATGGCTCAGCTCGATAAGACCTTCCCCACCCTCGACTGCTCGGCGTGTATTCTGACCCCCAAGATGGTCGACTGCGCGCAGAACGAAAAGATCGACATTTTGTCCTATTCCGAAATCGAGGACGTTAAAGGGTTTGTCGGTAACTTCACCGTCAAGATCAAGCGTAAAGCGCGTTACGTTGACGAGACCAAATGTACCGGGTGCAAAATTTGTATGACCAAGTGCCCGTCGAAGAAGGGTCTTGACGAATTCAATATGAAATTAAACACCCGCACGGCCATCCATATTCCGTTTGCTCAGGCTATTCCGAACGTCGCTGTCATCGACCCCGAGCAGTGCATTAAATTAAAGACGGGAAAATGCGGCATCTGCCAAAAGTTCTGCGGAGCGGGCGCTATCGACTATACCATGAAGGATACCTTCATCGAGCGTCAGTACGGCGCCATCGTCGTGGCAACCGGATTCCGTCCCATCAACATCGACGCTTTTAACGAGTATGGTTACAGCGATAACGCCGACGTTATTACTTCTTTGGAATTGGAAAGATTGATGAACGCGGCGGGCCCGACCAACGGCGTTCTGCTTCGTCCTTCCGACAAGACACACCCGAAGGTCATCACCTTTATCCAATGCGTCGGCTCGCGCGACGTTTCCGGTTGCGGCAAGCCGTATTGCTCTAAAATTTGCTGTATGTACACGGCCAAGCACGCCATGCTCATCCGCGAAAAATATCCGGACACCGAAGTGCACGTCTTCTATATCGACGTTCGTACGCCGGGTAAGAACTATGACGAATTTTATCGCAGAGCCGTCGAACAGTACGACGTCGACTATATCAAAGGTATGGTCGGTAAGGTCTACAACGAAAACGGCAAGCTGATGGTGCAGGGGAGCGACCTTCTTAACAACGAACAGATCGTCATTCCGTCCGACCTCGTCGTACTTGCGACGGCCATCGAGCCGGAGCCGTCCGTTCGTAAGATTGCCACGCTCCTGACCGCCAGTATCGACACCAATAATTTCCTCAACGAGTCCCATCCCAAACTTCGTCCGGTAGAAAGCCCGACCGCGGGCGTATACCTTGCCGGCGTTTGCCAAGGGCCCAAAGACATTCCCGAGACCGTTTCTCAAGCGTCCGCTTGCGCGGCCAAGGTAATAGGCTTGCTCGCTAAGGATAAACTTAAGACCAACCCGTGCGTAGCCCATCCCAACGAGATGATGTGTAACGGTTGTTCTCAATGCGCCAACGTATGCGCGTACGGCGCCATAACCTACGTAGATAAAGAATTCCGCCTCGGTGGCGGCAAGACGGAAGTAAGGCGCGTCGCCTCCGTCAATCCGGCCGTTTGCCAGGGTTGCGGCGCTTGTACAGTGACCTGCCCGTCGGGCGCTATGGACCTGTCCGGGTTCAGCTCCAAACAAATCATGTCGGAGGTGGAAGCGATATGCAAGAAGTAAATAAAGAATTTACGCCCAATATCGTGGCATTTTGTTGCAACTGGTGCTCCTATGCGGGCGCCGACCTCGCGGGGTCTTCCCGTTTGTCGTATCCGGCCAACGTCAAGATCGTCCGCGTACCTTGTTCCTGCCGCGTCAATCCGATGTTCGTGCTCAAGGCATTCCAACAGGGTGCCGACGGCGTTATCCTGTGCGGTTGCCACCCCGGCGACTGCCACTACGTTACCGGCAACTACTATACCCGCAGAAGGATGGCGCTCCTGTTCAGCTTTTTGAACTACATGGGTATCGAGAAAGAACGTACCCGCGTAGAATGGGTCTCCGCCGCCGAAGGCGCGCGCTTCTCCGTCGTCATGAACGACTTCGTTGCCAAAGTAACCGCGCTCGGAGAAAACAAACGTCTGCAAGACCTGCGTGTAAAGGAGGAATAAGCAATGAGCGAGCTTGAAAATAAAATCATACAAAGAGCCGCCGAGCTCCTTACCGAAGGCAAGGTGAAGAGAGTGGTCGGTTGGAGAAAGGGCGAGTTTATTCACGACCCGTCGCCCGCTACGTTCGAAACGACGGACAGTCTGAAAGAATTTGTTTATAACGATTATTGCGGCGCCAACCTCTCCAAATATCTCATCGATATTTCCAAAAAAGAGGGCGTGACCGCCGTGTTTTTGAAGCCCTGCGACAGTTACAGTTTCAATCAGCTTGTCAAAGAACACCGCATCAAGCGCGAAAACGTCTACGTTATCGGCGTGGAATGCCAAGGCAAATTGGCTCAGTACAAATTGGAGGAGAAGGGAATATCCGGTATCGCCGCCGAGTCTTACGACGGAGAAAACGTTGTTCTTGACACCTTATACGGAAAAGAGACTGTCAAAAAAGCGGAAGTTCTTTTGGATAGGTGCCTTTCCTGCAAAGGGAAAAAGCACGTAGTAAGCGACGAGACGATCATTCTCGGCGAGCCCGTGGATACCACCGTAGGTGGTCGCTTCGATAAGGTGAAAGAATTGGAAGCCATGACCGAGGCGGAACGCTTTGCGTTCTGGCGCGCGGAACTCTCCAAGTGCATCCGTTGTAACGCCTGTCGTAACGTCTGTCCCGCTTGCTCCTGCTTAAAGTGCGTATTCGACAATCCGCAATCCGGCGTCGCGGCCAAGGCCAACGCCGACAGCTTTGAAGAACAACTTTTCCATATCATCCGCGCTTTCCACGTGTCCGGACGGTGTACCGACTGCGGCGAGTGCAGCAGAGTTTGCCCCCAGCATATCCCCTTGCATCTGCTCAACAGAAAGTTCATTAAGGATATCGACGCCTTGTACGGCGAGTTCCAAGCGGGCGAAGAGGCCGAGGGCAAGACCCCGTTGACCTCTTACACCGAGGGCGACACCGAGCCGAATCAAGTTTTTACCGCAACGGAGGGCAAATAATATGATAAAGATTAATAGAACGGATCTCGATCGTTTCTTTACTGCGATCTCCGAAAAAATGCCCCTCTTTTTGCCCGTCAAGAAAGCCGGCGAAGTCAACTACGGCGCTTATGAAGAGGGCGCGGAAGTTTCTCTCGACACCTTAAAGACGGTCAAGTCGGCCAAGGACTTCTTCTTCCCGCAGTCGGAAACCATGATGAAATTTAAAAAGGACGGCAAGAGCCTGGAGATCATCGACGTTCGCGAGGAGAAAGAACCCTTCGTTTTGTTCGGCGTACGCGCTTGCGATTATGCTTCGTTTGCCATCCTCGACAAAGTCTTTTTGCAAGAACCCGTCGACACCTTCTATAAGTCGCGCAGAGACGCCGCCGTCATTTTCACTCTTGCTTGCGGTCGTCCCGAGGAGAGCTGTTTTTGTAAAGTCTTTAATATCGACGCCGCCGACCCGCAAGGGGACGTCACTTGCTTCTTGACCGCGGATAGTTTATATCTTCGCGCCAACACAGAAAAGGGCGCTTCCGTATTATCCTTATATAATAAGGCAGAAGAAACGGACGGTAAAGAAGTAGAAGAACAACAGAAAAAGACTCGCGAGATCGTGGAAAAACTGCCTTTTGCCCATCTCGATCTCAGTAAGTTCAAAGAAGAAAACCTTAAAGAGTTGTTTGCTTCTCCCGATTGGCAAAGTCTTTCCGAAGCCTGTCTCGGGTGCGGCACCTGCACTTTCGTTTGCCCCACCTGCCAATGTTTCGACATTCGCGAATTCAAGACTCATCAGGGCGTCGTTCGCTTCCGTTGTTGGGACTCTTGCATGTATTCCGACTTTACGCAGATGGCCGCGGCAAATCCCCGTACCACTCAGTTGCAACGTTTCCGTCAGCGGTTTATGCACAAGCTGGTATACTATCCCTCTCAGTACGGCGGAACTTATTCTTGCGTAGGTTGCGGACGGTGCGTAAACAAATGCCCGCAGCATCTCAACATCGTCAAAGTTATCAAAAAATTAGGAGGGAACAATGATTGAAGAAAATTTGATCCCTAAGATCGGCGTTATCACCGACATCAGAAAGGACACCCCGGACGTCAAGACCTTCCGCGTGGTGGGTACCGACGGAAAGAAACTGTTCGAGCATCTTCCCGGACAGTGCGCCATGGTCTCCGTACCCGGCGAGGGCGAGTGTATGTTCTCCATCACTTCTTCTCCGACCAACCGCGATTTTATGGAATTTTCCATCAAAAAGTGCGGGTGCGTCACGGAAGTCATCCACTCTTTGGAAGAAGGGCAGATGATCACCGTCCGCGGACCGTACGGGCGTAACTTCCCCGTAGAAGGCGACTTCCGCGGAAAAGACCTGCTGTTTATCGCCGGCGGTATCGGCCTTGCGCCGCTCCGTTCGGTCATCAACTACGTCCGCGACAATCGTAAAAATTACGGTAAAGTAGTCGTGGTGTACGGCGCCCGGAGTATGGACGACCTCGTTGACATCGAAGAGATCCGTACCCAGTGGGTGAACGAACCCGATTTCGAAGTATACCTTACCATCGACCGTCCGCAAGAAGGTTGAGACGGCCACGTCGGTTTCGTACCCGCGTACGTTAAAGAACTGGGCCTCGACCCCAATATGACGGCAGTGCTTTGCGGCCCGCCCATCATGATCAAGTTTACCTTGGCGGGGCTTTTGGAACTGGGCTTCAAGAAAGAAAGAGTATATACCACGCTGGAACTCAGGATGAAGTGCGGTATCGGCAAGTGCGGCAGATGCAACGTCGGCAACAAGTTCGTTTGCAAAGACGGTCCCGTTTTCCGCATGGATGAATTGGACGAATTACCCGATGAGTATTAATATAGGAGAATAATTATGGAAAAGTTAGTGAACGTTTATTTCTTCGGAAAAAAATATTCCGTTCCGGAAAGCCT
>JAEEGL017082537.1_pt1 | contig 13027 bp, 9 predicted proteins | sample 9134231 | NCBI WGS metagenome assembly JAEEGL01 (sample SAMN16246548, study PRJNA631951) | gut metagenome | biome: gut microbiome; feature: rumen; material: fiber-attached | host: Bos | place: Iran: Karaj | collected 2018-10 | reverse complement strand
TGATTTTACTGGTTCTCATCCTTCTTCTCGTTCTCTTTCAACTGGAAATCATAATACATCGCCTTGGCCATTTCGCCCATTACTCGCTTGTAAAATTCTTCATCCTCAAAGAGCTTTGAAAAAGCGTCCATCTGTTCCATATAACAGGCTTGCGCCACCTTGGAGAACTCTTTCGGAAAGATGTCGTTGGCAAACATATTGCCATCGCTGTTCTTCGCCTGTTTCTTCAAGGTCTTGTTTGACTTCTGCAACTTGTCATAGATGGTCTCGACAATAACACGGTCAGCCTCGGTGAATTTGCCAGCATACATGATGTTAATCTTGTCGATGATGTTCTTCAACAAGTCCCTGCTGACTTCCACGGGCTTGCCATCGCCGCCTTTCTCACCCTTGATGGTCTTTGTCTTCTCGGTCGGTGATAGCTTGATGCTTCCAGAAAAACCTTCGGTCAGCTTGTTGTTGATAAGTGCCAGTTTGTTCGTCAAATCGACTTTTTCATGGGGTGTCTTGGGCAACAGTTTGTAAAGGAACTCGGTGAAGATATAGGTCTTGTATAGCTCGGCATCGAAAGTCCTTGCCACCTGTGCCATGAAAGCGTAGAAACGGTTGAAAGCCTTGACATTGAAGCGCAACCTGAACTGGTCTTCCTCTGCCAACTCATTGAACAATGCCAGAATGGGCTTGTAGGCACTGGCCAGCTTGCCCAAATCAACGCTGGACTGCTTCTTTGCAGAATAAATTTTATAGACTTTCTCGACATCTTCATTGCTCCACAGATGGAAAGCGTCAAGTATGGTCTTGTACTTGTAAACCATGTTCACATCAACAGCATCGGAAAGCAGCGTGTCTTCATAGAACGGCTCAAATGATGCCTTGATGCTGTCGGCTGTGTTGGCGAAATCGAGGATATAGGTGTCAATCTTTCCAGCACAACTACGGTTGACCCTCGATAAGGTCTGGACTGCCTTAACGCCCTTCAGCTTCTTATCTACAAACATTGTGTGCAGCAATGGCTCGTCAAAACCAGTCTGGTATTTGTCGGCCACAATCAGCATATTGTACATGTCGGAACCAAAATACAGCGGAAGGCTCTTCTCGCTTATATACAGCTCTTCTGTTGCGTTTAGTTTCGGCTCGGTATATTCCACTCCATTATAGGTGACAGTGCCAGAGAAAGCCACTAACGGGCGCACATCGGTATATCCTTTCTGCTTGCAATACTCTTTCATCAGGAAATAATACCTGACAGCATGCGCCCTCGATGGCGAAACCAACATTGCCTTTGCCGTGCCGTTGATTTTAGTTAGTGTGATTTCCCTGAATTTCTCTACAATGACCGCTATTTTCTGTTGCAGCACGGCTTCATGGTTGTCGTGGTACTGCTTGATGGCCAGTGTCGCTGGCGGTTCCTCGTATTCTGGGTTCTCGCTGATGGTCTTGGCTATCTCGTAGGATGTCTCAATGGTGGTGTAATATAAAAGAACATCTTTGATAAACTCTTCATCAATGGCTTGGCGCATTGAATAATGGTGGTAGGCATCATAACGGCCATCTGGCAACAGTTCTCCAAAGGTCTGCAAGGTCTTGGGCTTGGGTGTGGCCGTGAAAGCGTAGAAGAACAGGTTCTTGTGCTGCCCTTGGGTCAACAGGGTTTCCAGCATTTCGTCCATTTCGTCCCTGACTTCCTCTTCGGTCTTTTCCTCCAGCTCGGCATACTCCCTCAATGCCTCGTCCGTGTCCGCAAGAGCAGCCTTCAGCTTTTCGGCTGACTTGCCCGACTGACTGGAATGTGCCTCGTCAATGATGATGGCGAAGTTCTTCCCAGCATGTTCGTCAAGTTGCTTGTAGATAAGTGGAAAACGGTGCAAAGTGGTGATGATGATGCGTTTCTTGTCGTTGATGGCATCCTTCAGCTTGCTTGAATTGTCCTTATCTTCAATGGTCTCAATCTGGCCTTCGTAATGGTCGAAGCCAAGGATTGTGTTCTGGAGCTGCTGGTTCAGGATGCGCCTGTCGGTGATGACAAAGACGGACTGGAAGATTTGCTTGTCGTTTGTGTCGTGCAATGAAGCCAGCCTGTATGTAAGCCATGCAATGCTGTTCGACTTGCCAGAGCCAGCACTATGTTGAATGAGGAAATTACGGCCAGCGGTTGCGTTCTTGGTGTCTGCTATCAGCTTCTCCACCACATCCAACTGGTGATACCTTGGGAATATCAATGAAGTGCTTTTTTCCTTGACCTGTTTGCCATTCTTGATTTTAATTTTTTCCTCTTTTTGGAGGCTGATATAGCCCTTGACCAGCGAAAGCAACATATCTCGTTGCAGAACCCTTTCCCAGAGGTATGCCGTGGGATAGCCTCCTTCGTTTAGCGGATTGCCGCCATCGCCGATGTTGCCAGCTCCGTTGCTGCCTTGGTTGAACGGCAAAAAGCGTGTCTTTTCGCCTCGGAGCCATGTGGTCATTTCCACCTCGTACAAATCAACAGCGAAGTAAACGAGAATACGGGTGTTGAAGCGGAAAAGAAGCTCTTTCGGGTCTCTGTCGTTGATGTATTGGGTGATTGAATTGCCCACATCCTGACCCGTAATCTGGTTTTTCAGTTCCATCGCCACAATCGGGATGCCATTCAACGAAAGCACCATGTCAATGGAATTGTGGTTTTCGGTGGAATAAAAGAACTGGCGTGTGCAAGTTAGGATGTTGCTGTTGTAGCGTTCAACCACTTCTTCGTTCAGTCCTGACGATGGGGCTGGATAATAGAAGTGGATGGCCACACCACGGTCTTTGATGCCGTTGCGAAGCACATGTATTAGGCCGTATGAAGCCACATCGTTCTGGAAAGTCTTGTAGAGTTGGCTTTCAGCATTGTCGCCGTAGATGTTCTGGTAGCGTTTCCACATCTTTGGCTGGGTCTTGCTGATGAACTCAATAAGGACTGGCATATCAATGGCTCTGGCCTTGTCGTAGGTCTTCATGTCGCCCTTGCGATAGCCGCCTTTCGTAAGCAGATAGGCTTCAATGTCGGCCTCAAAGTTCTTTTCCTTGGTTTCCATTGCTGATTATTTTAATTGTTTATCCCAAATCAATGCGGCAATCGTGGCATACAACCTGCATCTTTCTTGGATGTCATCTTTCGTGAAATCATCGTAATGCTTGAACGGTATTCCTTGGCTCTTGATAAACTGGGTGAAGGTAGGGTTGTTCTGGTATGTGCCTTCGCACAAGGAACGAGCAAGCAGGTTCTCTTTGATGTAGTGGGGCAACTTGTCTTTTGCTGGCAAATCGTTCAATGACTGGTTTACTCCATTGGGCAGCAAGAGCAAATCACCGATGGTATTGCGGCACTCGTCAAATTCGGTCTTTTGCTTAAACTCGCTATGCCACTCATAATGGTCGCTCCAGATATGTTCTATTTCGTATGGTTTACAGTCTGGATTGCGCAAATACTTGACAATGTTGTTTCCCATGCCGCTTTGTTCCTCGATATAGGAAGTGATACGAGCCAAGAAATATTTGATGAAATATCTATTCTGGCCATGCAACCGAAGATTTGGTAGAGACTGGTCAAAATCATTGATGTCTTCCGTGTTATCAATAAGGGCTTGCCGCAAATCCTCAACGCTTTTGCCTCTTATGCTCTTCACAAGGTTGCACATGGTGTATCTTTGAGAGCTTGCACTAAACATCCTGTAATTTGAAGAACGGCGTACCACGAAATTGTCAAGAAACCGTGCAACCAATTCAATTTTCTGGTTGCAGACATCCTCGTCATCCGAAACCACCAGAGGCGCAAGGTACAGCGGATAGCTTAACGAAGGTGCAATGCCCCAATAGCTTTGGTAGTAAATATGCGGAAGCTCTGGATTGAAATTGTACTCGGACTTCTTTATCTTGACAAATTGCTTGAAATAAAAACGGTAGTTGGTATCAATAAAATTCTCTATGTTCCCTTTGATTGCCAATGCCAAAAGGTCTTTGTCGTAATTGTCCTTAAACCAGTTGTGGAAACGAGTGCCAATGTTCTCAAAATCTTGGTTTACAGAACCAGCCTTTGACGGTCGAATGGTTTGGGCAAACTGGGAACGCAACCACGACTGGAAAAACAGTGTCTCGGCGTTGTTGTCAAACTCGTCCAGTTCAAACATGTCTTTCTTCCACTGGTTATTGACAATGCGCCGCTTGTTGTCGCTGCTGAACTTGGAAAGGATAAAGCCTTTCAGCATATCCGAAGAGGTCAACGGCACTCCACGGTCGTTCATGGTCTCAAATATGGTATAAGCGTTCTCGTCTGACATTGCAGATATTTTCACCATTATCAGGTTCTGCTTCAACCAGTACACAAAGGAACGGAGGGCATCGCCTTTCAAATTGAAATCATCTATGGGGAAACAACTACAGATGTCTTCGTAGCGTTCAACCATGTTCTTTGTACTCTCGTCATCGCTATCCAAAGGAGTGTATGAGCCGTTTTCGTATAGGGATTGCAGGCAGCTCTCCCTTTCTGGGACTTGAATGTTGAAAGACTTCTCGCCATAACTGTCCGAATAAATCATATTGGACAATTGTTCGGCCATTTTCTTCTCTGTGGCATGATGTAAGTATATCAACAACAAAGTCAGTGAAGTAATGCGCTGCTGTCCGTCAATGATGCTGAACACTCCGTTCTTTTCGCTGACCACAATAGACCCCATATAATAGGTTCCATAGTTGGCCACATCCTTTGTCTTGTCCCCGTCCTTGTAGTTGTCCATAAACTCGCCAACCAAGTCGGAAATCATCTGCTCGATGTTCAACTTCTGCCATTTGTATTCACGCTGGAAATAGTCAACGGTGTACTTCTTGTTGCTTAAAATTTCGTCAAGGGTATGTTCCTTGGCACGAATTACTTTATCTATATTTTCCATAACTGGTATTACTTCAAATCTTTTTTATTCTACACTCGCAATATAACTGGGCTTCATGTCGATGGTCAGGGCGATAGATGTGTCATCTTCCGACACCCACGCTTTCTGGCTCTCGTCCCACAAGAACACGATAAGTTGAGGGGCTTTGACCGCATTGATGACCACACATAGGCGATAGTTGTCTTTGTCGGCCATCATTTCAGAATGTTCGTTCTGTGTGATATGTACGCTGATGGTGCTTTGTGCAAGCCCCTTGACTTCTAATTTCAATTTGATTTTCCCTTGCCATGCATCCAAATCCCAGCCCAAGTTTTCCCTTTCTCTGGATTTCACTTTGTAGCCTTGTGCCTCATATTGCTTGATTACATAGTCAACGGCGGCTTCTTCAACCTGTTTCCTTGCTTCGACATTGACTTGGATGGCGTGTTTTGACACATACTTTTTGTCAGCGGAATAGTTCTCGATATAGCGAACTACTTTATTCCTAAAAGAACTCAAAACTTTATCTTCTGGATTGTCAAACCGAACATTTCGATAAAAACAACCTTTCGGGGCTTCAAATCTTTGGTCAACTGGAAGCAATACGCCATCGGAGCTTTTTGCGACTATATTGTATGTGTAATAATTGCGTTCTGCACATTTAGAACTTTGAAATTCCGAATACACCGTGGCATTTTTGTACCACCCCACGACATAAACCCCACCAACTGTAGGGCGTTTGGCAAGCCACACGACAAGGACATCAGACAATCTGGTCTGTTCTTCCGAACACTTTTCATCAATTTTATAAAGTCTGATTTTATCATGGCTCGGTTGAACATAACCGTAGTATTTCCCTTTCAAGTTTTGAAAATTAAATGTCTCGTGCTTTTTATCGTTGCGATAACTGCCACCACCAACAATCTTGTCTTTGGCTGTATAGCCTTGATAATGCACCATCCAACCGATTTTAGCAAACAGTATTCTCATACGACCTCCTTTTTGCCTGTGATATATTCGTATATGATTGATTTCTTGTATTCTTTCAATTCCTCTATCTTCTGCTGCTTGATGGCAATAAGACTATCTATTTCTGCGGATTTGTTGACAATGAATTTCGTTATTTCTTTTTGCTCATCAATAGGAGGAACAGGAATGTCAAGCCTTCCAAAGTCATCATAAGAAACCTTCAAACGGCAAGTATTTACCCTGCCTTCACCTCGTTCAATGGCATATATTCCCTTGCCCAAACTATAATAAAGACCTCTAATTGTTGGGATGTTCAAAAGATACGAATAATAAAGCGCATCAAACCCCTCGTTTGATGGATAAATGACATAATAAACGGGACTAACACAACCCATGTATTTTGACAAGCCAACAGCCCCAACAATCATATTCATACAATTCAAAACAATATCATTAGGGTAGGCCACTTGATACTGGGTGAAATCTTCTTTAAACCTGTCAAGATTTGTCGTTTTTTCTGCATAGAGGGTAATTCCTTTGTCTATGGAAAGAGACAGGCGTTCTGTGGTCAATATGGGATTATTTTTTTGTTGTCTTCTTTTCAGAATATACTTTAACGGCTCCATTTTCCAATGCTTTGGAATATCCCCAAGCCATTTGACACCACTGTCTTTCATTTCGGCATCAGGGTTCAAGCCTTTGCAAACGGCCTCGGTAATAATGGCTTGCTTGTAGGCTTTCAGTTCCTCAATAATTTTTTCCTGCAATGACACCATTTCGTCAACCTCGCCACTTTTCTGGTCAAGGAAATCGGCTATTCGTTGCTGCTCTTTATATGGAGGTGCTGCAATACCTAAAGCAGCAAATTCATCATAGGTCAATGAATACCTTATGTTTTTTGAAAGATACTTGTACTTTCTGCCATCAAAGATGTAATCGAACCAATACGAGTAGAATTTTGGATAATAACCATCTAACACATTCAGAACCTTGTAAGCTGGTGAAATCATTCCGCATATAGGACTTAATCCAGAGAACACAGCCGAACAATCCAAATCAAAAAGGCACATTACAATCTTGTCTTTGGCCACCTTCTGATATGTCTCGTAGCTGTCTGGTACTTTTCCGCTGGTACTACCAATCTCCACCGCCTTTATACCTTTAGTAGTTAAAGATAAAAGCTGGGTGTTTTTCCAATCTTCACCAACAAGTTCTTTGGAACATTCAAACACATTCTTTGTTCTAATGACAGCCCATGTTTCGGGAATTTCTCCAATCCAAGGGATGCTGCTATCTTTCATTTGTCTGCTCATCTTCCCATGATTTTGGCCATTAACGCTGCTTCTTGTCTGTCAAGCTCCTGAAGGTGGCTGTAGATGTCATCACTTTTTCGTGGCTCAACATACTTGTAGAACTCACGGGTAAATGGGATTTCGTAGCCTATCTTGCTTTTGTTAGTGTCAATCCAAGCATCTGGAGCGTAAGGCAGCACATTTTTTTCCATGTAGGCATCAATGTCTTCCTTGAACGGTATGCTTTCCGTATCACGGCGGCTGCTGTCAGGCTGGGGCTTGCCTTTCTTCAACAGGGGCTTGCCAGTCTCGTCAAGCAACGGGCGTTCCACAACAACCTTGGTATATTTGAAGTCCTCGTTGTCTTTCACCTTGCTTTCCACTGTCAAATCGCCATCGCTGAAAACACCATCTTTGAAGGCGTTGTAGGCTTTCACCACCAGACGGATGCAATCTTCCGAAAACTCGTTGCGCTTGTTGCCGATGGGCTTACGGCGTTTCACACAGCACTTGGAAGCATCAATCAATTGCACCTTGCCAGTCCGTTCAACAGCCTTGTCTTTGCATACCAGCCAGATATAGGTGGCAATGCCAGTGTTGTAGAACATATCATTAGGCATTTGAATAATGGCCTCCAGCCAGTCGTTTTCAATCAATTCGCCACGGATTTCGCTCTCGCCACTTCCAGCATCACCCTTGAACAACGGCGAACCGTTCTGGATGATAGCCATTCGGCCAGTTTCCTTCAGCTTGGCCGTGCCGTTCATCACAAAGAGCTGCTGGCTGTCGCCGATGGCTGGAAGTCCAGCACCGAAACGCCCAGCCTTGCCCTGTTTGTGTTCCTTCTCAACATCTGCTTTCTCGTTCTTCCACTCTATGCCGAAAGGTGGATTGCTAATGATGTAGTCAAACAGATAGCCTTCAAACTTGTCATCGTTTAAAGTGTTTCCGTATCTCATATTGTCGGCGTTGCCGCCCTTGATTAGCATATTGGCCTTGGCAATGGCAAAGGTCTGTTCGTTCAGCTCTTGGCCAAACTCGGTAAGGCTGGCCTCTGGGTCAATGGCCATCAGTCGCTCGTCCATGCAGTCAAGCATCTGTGAGGTTCCCATCGTCATATCATAGATTGAGGCTGTAATGCCATCTTTCTTAATGCGCTCACGGTCTGGCGCAATAAGCAACTCCACCATCAAATAGATGATGTCTCTGGCTGTGAAATGCGCTCCAGCCTGTTCGTCATAACTCTCGGAAAACTTTCTTACCAACTCTTCAAATATGTAGCCCATATCAACGGCACTGATTTCATCGGCTCCCATATACGCCTTCTTGCTGCAAAACTCTTGGATGACATTATAGAGGATGCCATGATTGCCTAACTTGGTGATTTCCTTGTCGAAGTCGAACTTTTCGATGATGTCAATGACATTGTTGGAAAAATGGTTCAGGTAGCTGCGGAAGTTGTCGGTCAGGTTCTCGGCATCGCTCAACAAGCCTTCAAAGGTGAATGGGGAAGTGTTGTAGAAGTCGAAGCCAGAAGCGGTTTTCAGAAACCCATCCTTGACCTTAACACCTCGTTTGTCAAGCGTCTTGTCCATGTCGATGACCTTTTGCTTGGTCTCGGCCAGCGTGTCGCTAAAACGCTTGATGACACACATAGGCAAAATGACATTGCCATACTCATGTGGCTTATATGTTCCAACCAGTTTGTCTGCAATTGCCCAGATAAGGTTGGCTTTCTCTTGAATATTGACGGTTGTCCGTCTGCTTAAAACATCGGTTTGCATTGTATCTCATTTGTATCTCGACCACCAAAACTATTATTTCTTGGTAGTTCTCATGCCACAAAGATACGAATATTTTCAGCCCACAACTCCAAATGATAAAATTACAATTTTTTAGTGCCAAAATAAAATATTAAAAGTTGGTAGATATAAATTGCATAATATTTGCACGTTTTTTGTATATTTGCAGTGTGATTAAAAGTTAGTAGATATAAACCAACAAAGAAATAATCAGCCAACGCCATGAACAGAACAAGCTTAATATACGGGAGGGTTTCGTCAGAAAGCGACCGCCAATCAACGGACAGGCAGACCTATTCGCTTACCAACCTCATCAAAGCAAACGGTGACATTCTCGTTCACGAACCATTTACCGAACATATCTCTGGCGCAAAAGTGAACAGTGAAAGAATTGTTCTCATGGAGTGTCTTAACTATGCCAAGGACAATAAAGTGGATGTAATCTACTTTAGCAGTGTCGATAGAATGGGCAGAGCCATCTGGCAGGTTCTGGAAAGCATCAAGTTCTGTCTCGACAACCACATCAATTGCTATTTCCAGAAGGAACAAATGAGCTTGTACCTTGAAGATGGTAGCGAAAACCCGTTCCTTGCCATTTTCATCAGCGTTATATCAACTTGCGCCAGCATTGAAAGAGAAAGCATCAAGTTCAGGCTGAACGATGCCAGAGCAAAGAAAATAGCAGAGGCCAAGGCATCAGGTCTTACGCTTGCACAGGCTGGTTTTGGCAGACCAAGTGGGGCTGTAAAGTCAAAGGAAAAGAAAGAGGCTGAATATGCCAAGGTGCTGAAAAGCTTGAAGCAGGGTAAAAGCATAAGAGACACCGCAAAACTATGCGATGTCTCTGTCTCGACCGTGAAACGGCTTAAAAAAGAATTTGCCCTGTGAGGCTCTGAATAATCAAAGACAATTCAGAACCCAGTAATCAATATAGTCCAAAATGGCCACAGCGATTATTCTGAACCCAGTTCCGTTTTGAACCCACAAGAGCATTAAATTTAGGATATACGCAAGTGCGTACATTTTTGTGTTAGGCCACCAATCGGATGTCCTCTATTAGTTCTGACCCGATAATATCATTAGTAATAAGCTCAATTATATCAGGTTCTAATTCATCGTAATATTCTTCTATGTGATTAGAAAGACATGCTGCTATCAGATTGATTGTAGATAGAAATTGGTCTGTCGATACTTGTTCACTACTCATAAGCTGACATAGAGTAAACACTTGGCGTTTTGCAAAATCACAAACATCACTCTCGTAAATATCATCAATGATTTCATACACTTCTTCTGCGCTGGTCGCTACGCTATTCTGGCCATCTTCAAATTTTTCATTCATGGTTTTAAAATTTTTCATTTCTTATAAATTTTAATTCGATTTCAAATTTTAGCGCAAGCTATCGCAAGGCATCATCAGATGTCTTTTTGTGAGTGCGATAAATGCTGGATAGTGTCTGAAAGGTCTGGGTGTTATTTCAGCTCTATCATCTTCCATCCCCTTAACCTTCGTTTCAAATATACAAACAATTTTCGTAAAAAGCAAAAATTGCTATGAAAAAAATTGATATTTTTTACACACCTATTTTATAAATAAAAAGACCCAGCGGCCTTTTAACGATGGTCGTGGGTCTTCTGAAGGGGAACGAGTTACTAACTATTACCTAAACTTCGTATTTAGATTTTACGGTTGACCAATAACTCTTTAAGCTGTCGGCAATAGCTTTACGATGGCTGGTTGATAACTGTCTGCCCTTCAGCGATTTTGAAATCTTGCTTTTGGTCTCTTCTGATAGTTCTCTGTACTGTCTTTTGTATTGCTGTTTCTTCATGGGTAAAGTTTTGTAATTCAAATTATTATTCAAGTTATTACTGGATTTATCCATAAATAGGAGATAGGAACAAAAAAGATGCTGGGAAAAGTAAGTATTCGGAACCTGTTGCGGCGAAAACAGAATTGTGGTATCTTTGCACCGCAATAAAACATCAAGAGTGTCAGTAGGCACACCAACCGAGTTAGAGTTATACCACGGTGGTAAAATGATGTGAGTTAGGAACTTAACTAAAACTATAACTTATGCGATATAACAGAATTGTTCTGAATGAAGCTCACGCCTCCATAGAGGGTCTGTATGACGAAAGATTAAGCGGATGGAGTATTGATGACCGCTTCCTTAACGAAATCGTGTTCCCATTAACTGACTGGCACACAGATTACTTGTTTCATGGTTTCAATCATCCCAACATTAAGACGGTGCGTTTTCCTTTTTCACGGTTCATCGTGGATGCAGAACGCCTCTGGAACGACCCAATGGAACGCATAGGGCAAGGTGTCATTTATCGTTATTTTGGTGATTATCAACGTACACTAACTAAACGGCAAGAATGGTCGTTAGGTTCTCTTTGGGTAAAACACCAGAATAATCTAAAGAAAAATCTATGCGAAAATGCTCTTTTGCTGGATTGCCATTCGTTTCCAGAAGACATGGGCGATGTTGACATCTGTATTGGGTTCAATGAAGACTGGTCGAGGCCAAACTGGGAACTGTTGAGTTGCACCGTGAACTTGTTTGAGGACAGCGGCTATTCAGTCGCTATCAACTACCCATATAGCAATTCAGAGGCTCCAGAATGTCCGTTTAAGTACCAGTCCATGATGATTGAGATAAACAAGAGGGTGTATCTTGAACGGCGGTCTCTTTACCTGAAAACACATCACGAACAGAAGAAAAGTATTCGTGAAGTCATCAGTCAGCTAATTGAAACTTTGGTTAATTCTTAATTGGAATAAAATCTATCAGATTGTGATAGTTTTACATGGGAAAATTTTTTCGATGTAGGTACTACTTTGGGATTTTAGGCCACCCCCTTGAAAAAATCCAAAATACTGGAGAAAATTTTCGGAAGCAACTGTTCGGCCTAAAGGTAAAATGCTGGGTCATGGGCAGGCGGAGAGGGGGATAACACCGCCGCCCAGATGCCAGCCCGTAATGTGCAACAAAAAAACTGCCAGAGAATTTTCATTTCTGACAGTTTTTTACATAAAAACGACGATGTAAATTGCCATGAAATTGCCCGTCAGAGTGACCAGTTTTTACTGGAAATGCAATCTATGGAACCACATAAATATATTAATAAGGAGCAGAGATTTGTGTTTTTTGGGCTGGCCAATGGACTGGTCATATAATTCAAATCATATTTTTAAAAAGTCATACGTAGAAAAAAAGACGATTGTTGATATTCAAATCAGCAATCCCATATAATACTTATGAATATGGCTGTTTTTCTGATGGATGCTTGTAATAAATAGGAAAATAAACTTGGGTATAACTTGGGTAATATGGAAAAACAATAATTTAATTTATTGATAATCAATATTTATGGATAATCTTCAACGAAGATGAGTATTAATCTGATAATCAATAGATTGTCAATTAATTAAAGAGGCTGTTAGGTTAACTAACAGCCTCTTTTGTGTTCAAATAAGTAAAAAATAACCTTAAATGGTAACCTAAAAAAGAACATGGTTTGGTAGGTTTTGGAACGATTGTGAGTACTCAACCGAAATTGCTGGTAAATTGTTGGTAACGACTACGTTTTAGATTTTTTTTGTATTTTTGCGGCTTCTTTTGAAAAGCACTAAAGCAATCGTATATTCAACGAAATGAATAACTTACTGAAATCTCTATTCCTATTTGTCGCTCTCTTCGCCTTCACACAAGGCGTTTGGGCGGAGACCTTCATCACCGATGTGATGATTATCTCTGGCAATCAAAGCCAAACTGATGGTTACAAAACCCAATATCAAAATGAGGGTTGGACGGTCATCAACAACGACCTGAACGCGGGTGCGGGCGGCAACTTTATATACTTGCTCTATAAGACGAATGAAAGTTCGGGAAGCAGTGGCTCGGCCGTCACGGGATTTTATCTCAAAACGGGAAATGACGATCATCCCAACACTATAACCCACGACGGACATACCTACAGCCTCGTTCCTGCGGTCGGTGCCTACGACCTCAACTGCGGTGCTGGTGGTGCCTACATCTTTCTTTATTATACTAAGGAAGCCTTTTCG
>JAEEGL016478261.1_pt1 | contig 13027 bp, 5 predicted proteins | sample 9134231 | NCBI WGS metagenome assembly JAEEGL01 (sample SAMN16246548, study PRJNA631951) | gut metagenome | biome: gut microbiome; feature: rumen; material: fiber-attached | host: Bos | place: Iran: Karaj | collected 2018-10 | reverse complement strand
TGAATCGCGGAAAAAAATACAATATATGGCTCGGTGAAAACAAAAAGCGCACCCATCGGGATGAACTGCGTGAAGCCATTGACATTGCACTGATCGAAAAACCAGCGAACATGGATGCACTTTTGAAGCTGCTTTCCGATGCGGGATGGGAAATAAAGCAAGGAAAGAATATTGCTTTCCGCAAACCAGGACAGCAAAAGTTTATGCGATTGGATTCCCTGGGGGAAGAATACTCTGACGAAGTGCTGAACGCAATCTTCAAAGGTTCGCGCCGCCATAAGCCGAAACGGAATTATTACAGCCTTCCTCGTCAGAATGAACGGTTGGCTCTGCTTATCAATATCCAATCAAAGATACAGTCTGGAAAAGGGCCTGGGTACGAACGCTGGGCGAAAACTTATTACCTCAAGCAGATGGCTAAAACCGTCCTTTACATGTCAGAGCATGACTTGGATTTTGAAACGCTGAAAGAGAAAGCAACGGAAGCAACAAAGAAGAATAACGAATTGCTGGAACAGATCAATGCCATCGACAGGCACTTGAAGGAAATCAGCGCTCTCAAAATTCACATCAGCAACTACATCAAGACGCGGGAAGTGTACCAGGAATACCATAAGCACGGAAATTCTAAAAAGTTTGAAGCTGCGCATGAACAGGAATTGGCCATGCACAGAGAAGCAAAAAAGGCTTTTGATGCCCTGGGCCTAAAGAAATTACCCTCCATTAAAAGCCTTTCCGAAGAATACGAACAGCAATTAGCTGAAAAAAGAAAGTTGTATGCGGAGTATCAGAAGGTACATGCCGATATGCAGGAACTGCTGACCGTCCGCGCAAACATGGAGCAAATTCTGCAACAGGATGAGGCCAATAAAGAACAGGAAAGGAACCGTCAAAATGCCCGATAAATCTTCCGTCTGTACCATTTCGTCCCCCGGAGGGGTACATAAGCGTTTGGAAAAACGCGCAGCCGCATGGTTTACCATGCGATTTGGGGGATTGGGGAGATCACCCCAACAAGCCGCATTGTGAGTAATGATATCACAATGCCCCGCTTGCCTTTTTTATCGGAATGTTTTGATTGAATTGTATGAAAAACGAAAGAATAAAGAATGAGTATTAGGTACACGCCGTTATGAAACAGATTGCTATTCATCAAAACCTATGGTATAGTTAATTAGCTCCTACAGAAGGAAGCCACTGAACCTGAAAAATTTGTATTTTATGTCCCTCGGGACACGCCTAGGCAAAATTGTGAGGTAAAAAATGGCGTACAGTGAATTATTAAAAGATTTTGAACGTATCCGGGATTATATGCGTGATTTCTACGTTTACGGATTTAAAAGTCGTAGCGAATACAACTCTAAAAGTATCCGTAGCTATGATAATGAACGCCGTAGAGTTGAAAGTTGGTTAGGCGATTATATGGAATTTCAACAAACAGCTAATGGAAGATGCGTTTTTCTATCTGTAGATAGCAGGTCAGTTCCACGCAATCCTCTTTATAAAGCGTTTAAAGCAAAAAGCTTTACGGATAATGATATTCTATTCCATTTTTGCGTACTTGATTTTTTGCGTAACACCGAATCAGCTTCCTTAACTGAAATTACTCAAGGTGTGGATGAAACATACTTATCAAATATACCTGACTATCCTGTGCTTGACGAATCAACTATCCGAAAAAAACTCAAGGAGTATGTAGAATTAGGAATTATAACATGTGAAAAAAAGGGAGGACGCGTATTTTATTCTTATAATCACCACGATTTTGATTTATCAAGTTGGCAGGACTGTCTTTCTTTCTTTTCTGAAGAGAATCCTCTTGGAGTTATCGGAACATATTTACAAGGAGATAAGGAAGAACAGTTCGAGCAGCCATTTCGTTTTAAGCATAATTATATATTAACTGCATTAGATAGTGAAGTCATGTACAAGCTTGTCACAGCAATATCGGAAAAACGTCGAGTTGAAATCGATGTATGGAGCAGGAAGAATGGAAAATTACTCAAGCACGATGTTTGTCCTGCACGAATTTATATCAGTACGCAAGCGGGGAGGCAATATGTTCTTGTAACACAAGCGGGCAATGACAGGCCGCAATTTTACAGAATGGATTTAATTAAATCAGTAAAATACGAAAGAGAAGAACCAGACTTTGACAAATTACAAGAATGGTGCGACTCTTATCGATCTCACCTATGGGGAGTGTCTGGCAATAAAGACCTTCATTTGGAACATTTTGAAATGGATGTTCATATATTGTCAGATGAACACTATATCTTGGCCCGCCTGTACCGAGAAAAGCGGATAGGTACTATCGAAAGAAAAACAAGCGATCTATGGACTTTTAAAGTTGATGTTTATGATGCGATGGAACTGCTTCCTTGGATTAGAACTTTTACTGGCAGGATAGCGCGTCTATTTTGCACGAATCATAAAATTGTCGAAACATACTATCACGATCTTACTGAGATGAAACGAATCTATACGGAGGGAGGCTGATTATGCTTTTTAACGAAATTTATGGAGTATATTATGAAATCATAGCAGTGATTATTGATATGGCACAAAAGGGGCTGCTAAACCAGACTTCGCTCTTGGAAGTTATACGTAATCGGGGCTTTGAAGAGAGTATCCTGTCTATACCAGCAGCCCTTAAAGACAGATCTTGGCCAGTAATCAATCCAGATTACACTACTAATATAAAAAAACCGCCATTGCAACCGGTCACGACGCTTGAACTTAGGTGGATAAAAGCGCTTCTCCTCGATCCAAGGGTACAGTTGTTTAATCCATCTATTGAAGGACTTGATGGCGTTACACCACTTTTTTCGCCAGATTATTTTGTATACTATGATCGGTATGAAGACGGCGACCCTTATACAGATGAGCATTATAAAAGCATTTTCCAAACATTTTTGCGAGCTATCAAAGAAAAAGTAATTATTCAGGTGCATTTTCGTTCCACAAAAGGCGACATTTTGTATTGGCGAGGCATCCCCAAGGCCCTGGAATACTCTTCAAAGGATGATAAATTCCGTTTGCGTATGAAGGTGGTTAATAAAGAAAGAACATTAAATGTCGGCCAAGTTATCAATTGCGAACTAACAAATGAAGCGGCTGGAGACGATTTGAAGATTTATTTTAAAACGAGTAAAATCGTTGTTGAAGTGACTGATGACCGTAATGCATTAGAACGGGTTTTGCTGCATTTTTCTCACTTCAAGAGGTCCGCAGAAAAAATTGATGACCATATTTATCGCATTGTAATTGAGTGTCAGAATGAGGACTTGAAGGAATTAGTAATTAGGATTCTTTCATTTGGCTCAACCGTAAAAGTTATTTCTCCTCAAGGCATTAGGGATCTACTAATTCAAAGAATCCAATCGCAAATTGACATTATGGACAATAAAGGAAATAGTTGAAATTGAAAACTGCAGCCTCATAATTGAGGCCGCAACTTTTTTTCCGAGCTATTTTTTTCGTCAAATGATAGACTTACTGTGCAGACCATTTTATTATCACCTTGATGATGAAGGAAGGAGAACAAAGATGATTGGTACTCAGATTGCGAAGGTTAGCTATCCAGTTTTTGCTGGATTAGCGGTTGTTACAGCCGGGGTTGTGATTTACGCATTATTGCGCGGCTATGAGGTTGAGCTTAAAAGTCCCTTCTTTGGAGAGTGGAAGCTCAAACCACGTGCTTCCAATAATAGTAAATGATTGAATCAATCGTCTCGAAAACCTACAAGATTAATAGATTCACCACCTGTTAATGTTTGAACGAGACAGTAAATAACAGGATTCACTTTCTTATATTCGACAGGAACATTATATCCCTGAATTCTGCTGTTGAACGGTTGTTTCAGCATTCCGAGCGTTTCAAGGCTTCGCATATCTTGATCAATTTTTTTGAGTTGCTTGACTAATCGCTTTGTTTCTGCTGCGTTGCAATCGAGGATCGTCGGGTCCTCCTTTTTTAGCATACAAACACATAACAATAATTCGAGGACATCACGAACTTTTCTTGCGTTATACTCTTTCCCTTGATTCCATTCCTCGAAATACAAAACAGAAGCAATGTTTCGCAGCAGCCAATCAACATCTTTTCTGCCGTGAGAGCAATGATAGAATTCAAAAATCCAGTTCTGTGTGAGATAGCAAACGTTACTGATTGTACGTAAATCATCAACAGTTCTAAGTGGATTTTGGGGCTGTAACGTTTTTAGCGCTTTAGAGAAGCTGTCCCACACTCCATATTTATCACAATCTCTGGTGATGTATGCAGTTATTGGTGCCCATGTTTGTATTGCATTTGTTTTGCTTTCCGGCTTGAGTTTGCGAAGTGCCTCTATTATTCTTTGAATGGGTGGCTCCTGATATGTGTATAGATAGCCAAACTCCCTACAAATCTTTTCAAGGTTATCCCGAAGAACGCTTGCTTGATCTGTGTTGGGGAATGTTGCTGACGATCCTTTATCAAGATTATGATTTACAGGCAAATCACCGTTCAGGACATCGGCAACACAGTCAAAAGTACCGTTATCTATCATGGTTTTGATTTGCTGACGAACACCATCTGTTTGATTGTCAGCATCAAAATATAAGCGAACTGACCGAAAAGGAAATCCCCAGGCATTCAGTTTTCGCAAATACATTGAATAGGGTCTCTCCCTCTCGGTTTCTTGTTTTTTATTGTCATATTTGTATAGCATATCAGGCCGCGGCGTATAAGGCGATTTCACTCGTGAAGTAAATTCTCCAAATCCATCTACAATTTTCAAGTTGTCTTCTGGGCTATTTGCTATTAGTGGAACAGGCGAATAAATCGGAGGTTTGTTTTTAAGGACATCTGTGTCGCACCATTGGCTCACAATAGTCTGTCCGCTATGAGTTACCGCTGTTAGTTTATAGGAATCCACATCGCCATACGAATAAGATATGTGTAGTTCGACTTCCGTATCTTCTTCGAGTGGTTTTTCCGGCGTGAAGCGTGCCATCTTTGCTTTATTCATATTGCCATAGACTTCCCGCTCTAATGGCAAATCATAATAATCCTTGTTTGAAGCAAGGACAATAGTACCATTTTCTATTATTATCTCGACAGTTTTCCCTAAAAATGCAGAATTGATCTGTTGCCGACGATCTTTTTCACCAATGAGTTCAAGACTGGCAAATGCTCCATCCTGATTTACATCCAATTGTAAACTCGGTAAATATTCTTCCCACAATGGCTTCCCCATTTCAAATCGGGCATGAATGGCTTTGCATCCAGCAGCAAGAGAATCCTCTCCGCTTAAGTTTTCCAAATATGGCCATCCAAAACAGCAAAGAGAATACACTGCAATATGATATTGTTTACTGATGTCCTGGGCATCCTGTAAAATAATTGTTTGGAGTTCTGATAGGATTTCATCATCACGCCATATATCAATGACTAAATCACCATCTGCAAGGATGATGGGATGGCTGGCGGATGACAGCATTAATTTTTGTAGAAGTTTCGTTTCTATTAAATTGTCAATCATCATGCTCGACAGCGGTACGGAGTATTTCTTTGCATACCTGTTTACATATTCTTTGGCCAGAGAGCGATATGATGGATGATGGCCTTTCAACGGGTATCTACCCATGCGAACAAAGATCGGTTCACCATCATCATTTATTTCTCTATGGATCTTTATGGCAATAAGTTCTTCACCATCATAATCAAGACAAAGAAATTCGTCAGAAAGCGATGTTGTATCTTTAGAATCTAAAGGTTGGACAGCATATGCGAGCGCTATGCTACGAGGAATTTGAAATAACCGCACACCACGGTATTCTAATTGATTGCGAAAAACATGGCTGAAATCATCAACGATATCAGGCATAAGGCAGAACATTTGCGTACTTGAGATAGAGAAATTGGCCTTAAGGATACTGTCCCTAATTGAAAGGTTGATTATTTCGTTCTGGTAGATAGACGAGTTGGCCAAAAATGGTTCATAGGCTGAAAATAGTTTCTTTCCATATATACCTTCTTCGCGGCATGCTAACAATCCTCCATTCGAGTCCACCATATATGTTGGCATTGAATGGAACTGAAATTTTTCCGACATTTGCATATATCCAACATTCATAATATCGAAAATGTAGGTGCCTTCGCCATTTTCCAATCCGGCGGTTCTTTTTTCTGGAATGCGTTCTGAACAAGCAATAGCAAATCTCTCGCATTCATTGAAGAATTTTCTTTTGTATGTTAATCGAATAGGAACAGCGACTTGCGCTTTTGAAATATCAGGTTCTTCTTCAGATAACACGGAAGACTCTAATGCATCATTTTCTGCCGAGTCAGCCTGCTTTTCTTCTACAGTTCCAGTATCCACTTCTGGTAAAGGCAGTGTCTCCTCTTGCATTACTCCTATATCATCACTTTTCTCCGTGATTGCAGAAACACTTCTTTGAGGGGGCTCTGAAATTGGTTCGGGGGGTGGTAATGGTTCCTCTTGGTTCATCACTTCATCAACAATAGATGAATCTAATTCCTTATCATGTCTTTCAGGCTCTTTTTCAATAGGATCAGAAACTAATGTTTCTATTGACGGTTTTATTGGTTCAAAAGGCTCTATTGGAATCTCTAATTGGCTTGGCACACTCTTTGGTGTAGAGGTGTTTTTTTGTATGATTATTTGTTCATTGATTAATTGCTTTACATTTTCAATTTTAGCATCTGAGGTTATATGAAAAATAAAACTCTCGCCTGATACAGTCAACTTCATACAGGTTTCCTGTATTCTCCGAAAGAGTCTCTTCCGTTCTATAAAACACTTTTCCACCTTAATATTTTCTAGTTTAGGGAAGGAACGACCAAATTGTCCGTTCTTATCCTGAAATTTGAAGCTATTTGATGATATGCTAAGAGTACCAGGCAGCCACACTCCGCTTTCATCAAACAGTTCAACCTGCAGTAAAACTATATTTGTCACAATGTTTCCTCCAATATCATATTAGCGTAAAGATGATAAATCCAGATAGATTACGGGCCGAGTCGCAGCAAAATCCATTTGGTATTTCATCTTACGGTAATTACCACTGCCGCTTACAATAATCGCTGACGATTGTTTTATATTAAGAGTCCGTGTCCAATAGGGGCAGCGACCTTCCGAATTATGTTTTGCCCCTTTGCTTAATGCATACTCAGTTGGAAAGCAGGTTCTGATTTCTTCGTCTTTTATCACTTTTTCAGCTTCTTCCTGACTAATCAAAGTGACAATTCGAGATGATTCTTCCGGTATTGGTAGTAAAGCAAGAATTTCCTTTTTTGTAAATGCTTCCATCAAAAAATCGCTATTAAGCCAAGTGCATAGATCGGTGTGCGCCCAATCAGTAACTTTTGAGGAGCGATTTATGATTCGGCAATCAATAGCCTTTTTGGAAATAAGCATTGCACGGTTACCTTGTATATCAATAATATGCCATTCTAATGGATAAGATTCTGGCGAAGAAACAGATTGACGATAAGCTCCCCATATAATAGTTTCTCCGACAGAATAGGTTTTTTTATTTTCCAATATTTCCTCAGCATTTGGCGATGAGGAATTGGGCTCGTTTGAATCTGGAGAAGGTTCGACGAATAAAGGCGAATCGCCAAGAGGAATACTATCCTCGCTTTTGGTTTTTTTCGGAATAATTATTTCTTCATCTACAGTTGTAGGCAGATTGATATTATCAAGATCAGGCAAATAATCGTAACCATTTTCCCCATCAGAGGGTAAATCAATATCAGAATTGAAAGAAGAGCTGCTTTCTACTGTTTCAATCGTTTCTGCTGGTTCCAAATGAACTGAGGCCAAATCAAAAAATAAAACCTCTTGGTAGGGATTGCCCTCGTAAAGAACCAATTCTGAACCAGTTAGTTCGAGCAATAATGGTTCCCAGGGCCTATCTTTCGGGTAGATTTGTATACTATTGGGTACTATGGAGTTAGGATCACCAAAGCATAACAAACCGCTCTCGTCTCTTAGTGTGCCATATTGATCTAAGATCAAGGTATCAGTATCATGGATAATATCCGCAAGAACAGCCCAGTATGCCAGTTGAAGATATCTTTCCCTAAGGTGTTCCCAGTTTTCTGCAAGGCTTTCCTCAATTCTTGATAGTTGCTTTACGCCATCCCAAATCATTTTATAGTTAATATCGCACATTAGTTTATTATTCTGCATTGATTGTTTCTCTGCAGGCACATCTGCAAGATCGCCATGACGGATTTTGGCGTGAAGGCCAAGCAAATCCCGGATGTCCTTGATGGGAACAATACAGGTATTTGAATACATGCAAGAAAGGCAATCAGTATCTTTTACTCTATCGCGGACAATATCATGAAGAATCGAATATAGATACATTGATTCTCTATTTTCTTTAGTGTCCACGGAAAAACGGGTGACGTTAGTCATCACCTTATTTTGAGGTGCTATTTTTTCTTGGATTGATCTTCCAGGCCGCTTTGACATCCATTGCATGGTCTTTGAACTCGTCTGGCGCAAAGATGAAACATGTACTTTTTCCGCGCTTTTTACGATATAGGTGCTTGGCGATGAAACTATATGCTTCAATGCTGAAACACTGAACTTGGCAATATTTATAAAATCATCAAAAACAAATTCTTTCCCACAATGCCTCCTTTCTGCATGAATTACCTCATAAAGGCGATCCAAAAAGTCGGTAAAAAGCATAGGAAGATAAGCGCCAGTGGTTCTTTGGATTTTTTCACGCATAGTCAGACTAAGTACGTCACTCAGTCTGACCAACGCATCCCACCAAAATCGCTGATCTTCGCTCAGATTATCCATCTTGTTGTGCATGAGAAATTCCTTTTTCGGAATTTCAGGTACATTCATATCAAACAGATTCATGATTCCTCCATAAAGTCTGCGCTATTCCAACGGAAGACTTCCGAGGTTTGTTCACATGCTTTAATGAAATCTCCACGCAACTGTTCAGGCAAGACATTGCGAATGTTAATCAGAGAGTTTTCATTGCTTCCACGAGTTTCCAGCCCACGAAGTTTAGGCATCATTTTGAAAGCAACAGCATCACAGAATGCTTTTTCAATTTCCTCTGCATTACCGCCGGTCGCTATAACACTTGGGTAATTCAAAATGTAGTTTTCTATAGCTTGCCAGACTCGATGACCGAGATTGCGACCCATTATTGACATAAAGTTATTGATCTGCTGAATAATCTCTTTTTTCTCGTCGAGTTTTTTTGCCAAATCTTCCGAAGCAGTTCTGGAAAGCGCATTTGCTTTCCATTTCTCCCATTGGCTCCTTGATAGAGATAGTTCAGGCGGCTGTATTCTTGTATTGTCACGGTCATGAAGCACTTTGGGACAAGGGAACGTAATGATTACACTTCTATCAGTAACCTTGTCTGATAAGCCTTTTGTGGTTTCATCTTCATTCATCGTTCCAGTCCATAAAACATTTCTTGCTATGCTCAATTTTTCTGGCGGTTCACCAGCGCCAAGCATAATATCATACTCCGCCGGAAGATTAGAGCCACGGTTCTCCTCAAACTTACTCAATAGATCAGCAAAATACTGTTCAGGATGTGCGAGATTCATTTCATCCAATAAAACGAGGAACATTTCGTTTTTACATTCTTCTTGCATTTGATAAAGAGCCCTTAGAAGCTCAGTGGCTTCAAAGCGATTCTCGATTGCATTATAATAACCAAATAGCGAGGCAGGACTATCCCAGTCTGGTTTTACGGGTACAGAAAGAAAATGAATACCGCCATGATGGGCATATTGCTTCGGCAATTCCGATTTACCAGTACCACTTACACCAGCCAGCACAACGAGCGGAGACCATTCACCAATCTTCAATGAAGTATGGTAGGCGTAAAGGAATCTCGATGAAAGGATAATTCCACTCTTTTCAGATTGCTTTTGAATGTGTTCCAGCCATTCAACCTCATCCTTGAATTGTTCGGGGTCTTTAGTTGCGCGCTGTTCCAAAAGGAATTTAGGTGGTTCTTGAATAGGTTTAAGCATAAGTGAGCGGGTAACGGACTTGCGCTCATCCAGCTTTTTCATGAGATCTTCAACCATTCGCTGATAAGTCTCAGAGGACGAAAGGGCCACAGCCAGTTTTTCCTCTGTACCAGCGGATAAGGCAGCAGCATTTCTGGCTTCAGTCAGACGCTCACTCAGATCAGATATTATTTTCCTTGATTTTACAACCTCAGTCTGGGCATCTGCGATAGCTTTTGCGTTTTCAACACCAATACCGTATGATCTAATGATGCGAAGGTCTTCACGAAGACGCTGTACTTCATTTTGGAGTTCAGCGACATCCGTACCGCGTAGTCTCTTATATTTTTCGGCAAGAGCATTGACCTGCCTTTGCAATTCAGTGTTTTCTGTAATAAGAGCACCTTCGTGCTCTCTTGCAGCAGTTAATGCGCTTTGTAACTGCGCATAACGAGACGCGACTTCATTTTCTAACCTATCGTTAAAAGCACTCTTTTCTTCCGCAAGAGCCTCCCGTTCCCAAACGATGGCATCTTCTTTTTCGTGGAGTTCGCCTTCTTTTCTTGACAATTCTTTACTCTGGGCGGCGAGCCTCTCCTGAATTTTAGCGGTTCGTTCTTGGGCCAGTCGTTGAACTTCTTCAGGAATACTATTTTTCCGCTTAGTAAATTCGATTTCAGCGGCGTGAAGTTTTTCGGAAAGTCTGTTGTTACTGGCAACTTGAGAATCGATGAGTTCTTGAGCGCTTGCCATAATTTTTTCAGCCTGTTCTTCTGCATTTCTTGCAATTTGCCCTGCCGCTTGATCGGCCTGCTCACGGATATGAACAGAGTATTCATCAGCCTTTTGACGAACCCGTTGTGCATAATCTTCTGCGGACTGACGAACTGATTGTGCTGCCATTTCCGCAATATTTTCTTTTCTTTCGATAATGCGTTGTTCTTCTTGACGCGCTGCGTCAAGAATTTCAGTTGCTTTGCTTTCAGCGTCTTTCTGGATGGTCACAGCCTGGGCATGCGCAGATTTTGTTGCCTCAGCAACCATTTGCACAGCATCATCAGCAGCTTTTTCCTTTGCTGCTTTGATTTCATCTTCCGCCTTTTTTCTTATCGCTTCTGCTTCTGCTTGCGCTTTGGAAACCATAGATTCAGCGTGCTGAAGAGCGTCTCCCTCAACCTTGTCGGCTTCTGCTTGCGCTTTAGCGCGAATTAAATCAGCATCATCAATAATCGCTTGTGCCTCTGCGTTGAGACGCAAAGTATCTCGCTGCTCCATAAAAGTGCCCAAAACACGTTGGCTTTCCTCGGTACGAGCAGTAATCTCTTCTGATAACCGCTCATTTTCAGCAACAAGTCTTTCGTTTTCAACCTTGGCCTCTTCAAGAATCCTATCTTTTTCGACGTTTGCCTTGGCAAGTATCTCAGATGCTTCAGCATTTGCTTTATCACGTATTTCTGTTTCTTCCGCGACAATACTCATAGCCTTTTCAATGGTCATGCGTTGTTCTTCATTGTAGGCAGGAGAAAATTTGGGCTGCACTGGCCCACCTTTCATTTGCGGTATGTTGCGATTCTTTTTAGCCATATTATTCTTCCTCCAATATCATCTTTGCTACTTGCTCGCAATGATTTAGTAAATGTTCGGTAAAAGTTTTATATCCATCCTCTGAATCATTGAAATCTGTGCTGTTATTATGACCGCGCCCTTTATGTACCTCATCAGTAACCAGAACAATGTCGGGAAATGCATCTATCATTTTTTTGAGAATTACGGGCTGATCACGGTCAAAGGTGACGAAGACTACTGCGAGTTTGTTTCTCATTGACCATTTCTTTATTTGCCGTTTATCTCGGAGTAGATCAGCTGTTGATGGACCTGGCAAATCCTTAAGATAGCTACAGCCATACTTCTCAAAAACCTTCAAGACTGATACCCAATCGGAACCATCATTTTTCCCCGAGAAGAATTGCTCAATAACAGCTTCGCCATTCGGACACTCATATCGGTTGATAAGTTCAAATAATAAACCATCCATTAAGTTATAACACTCGCTGAAATATTGAGGGTCTTTATAATGGAAACGGTAGCAAACGTTCCAAGATGATACCTTTGTTCTTTCCAGTACCGAAAGAGATGTAAGTAACTTTACTTCTTCATCTGCCTTGACTTTTGCAGCAAATTGTCCATTAAGAGTTATTTCTGTTTGCTTTTCTATCTGTTGGCTGGAACGATTGGCGATTAGTTCCAGACAGATTTCCAACAAAGCCCTCATCCGAAACAATTCATTCACTGATAAAACAGCAGGTTTTTCTTCATCATTATGCGTGATACGATCACGCCTGACCTTAGAACTCTTCATGGCTTCAAAAAGATTAGGGCATTTTGGCGCGATTTTTCTAAAAGGATGGGTTTCGTCTGCGTTTGCTTCAATCATCATTGCAACAATTAGTTCAGTCAAACCAAATTGTCGTCCCTTTTTGGTTGATTCATTTTTAGGATTAGCTTGTGCTAATATTGCTTTAACATCATTTGATCTGATTGATGAAGTGTCGAAAAATTTCTCACAGAGAACCAGATCAGTGAATCCGATTTCCTTAGCCATAGGGACAAAATATCCAGAATAGTTTTTTCTGACAGGTTTTAGAACAGTAAAGGCATCTTTAACCTTCTGGTCATCATGAAGTGGATAACATTTGATGACCGCTGTCCCGAACACGCATTCCATGGCTGTATGGAAATCTCGGGTAATATCTTCCCGTTGTGCATCATTCCAATCCTCGCCCTGACGAATAGCGCTATCTTTGTTATCTGAATAATCTTTAGGAAACCTCGCAATAAAGGTCGATACTTTAGTCGCAACATCTTTATACTGTTTTAGATCAGGATACCTCGAAAGTAGCCATACATGGGCATCTTTCTGCTCGTCAATAAAAACAGAAGCATTATCCAAATGAAACTGACGCTGTTCTTCGAGCCGATGTAGCTCAGATAATAATTCCTGATTTGCATTTGGAT
>JAEEGL015296398.1_pt1 | contig 13027 bp, 11 predicted proteins | sample 9134231 | NCBI WGS metagenome assembly JAEEGL01 (sample SAMN16246548, study PRJNA631951) | gut metagenome | biome: gut microbiome; feature: rumen; material: fiber-attached | host: Bos | place: Iran: Karaj | collected 2018-10 | reverse complement strand
CGGCTCCATGCTGAGGTTGAAGCGGCCGTCGCGGGAAACGAACTTCCAGGTTTTCAGATACCCGTCCGGCTTCGGGAAGGTCTCCACGTCCACCGGGCCGATTTTGTGGGCCCTGCCGTCGTAGAACAGGCAGGTCTCGGTCGCGTGGGACTCGTTGCCGATGCCCCAGGTGATCTCAAAGCCGAACAGATGCTCCGAGCCGTCTTCTTCGGTGATCCGGGCTGAGCCGTTGCCCCAGTACCAGACCAGGCGGTACGGCGTGCAGACCCGTCCCCAGTCCAGAACGCAGAAAGTATCTTCTCTGGAAAACTGCTGTTCCACGCCCGGCGCCTTAAATGCGCCTTCGCAGGCCAGGCAGTTCTGCTTCGTCGTCATGAAATAGCGGTCAGGATAACCGTCGAACGGCAGGACCGTCGTGATATTTTCCTGCCCGGGCAGGATATCCATCGTGAAATCGGCCAGAAAGCCCTTGCCCTCAAAGCGCAGATGCCTTGCCGTTTCCGTCGTATCGGCCAGGAAAGAAACGCCGCCGACCTGAAAATCCACATGGTTGGGCTCATCGCCCCGCGCCGGCAGCACATATTTGTCCGCGCCGCCCACGAAGGGGGCCATCGTGCTGGCCAGGATCTTCCGCTGCTTCAGATCCACGAGCATGGCGGATGCATACCCGCCGATCGAAATGTTCGCGAAATTGAGCTGCACCATGTACCGCCCGTTCGAGATCTGGTAGAAATCCCACTCCTTGCGGCGTTTTTTGTGCTTTACACGACTGCGGTCGTATTCAAACAGGCCGTGCCGTGCCCAGCCCGCAGCCAGAAGTGTTCCGTTCTTCCCCAGCAGCGTCGTCGGCTGCGTGTATTCTTCCTGTTCACCGGGCTGCTCCCACTCCTGCCAGCCCTTATAGGTCTTCTTCATGGCTTTCTCCTTTTTCCGCTATATATTATTCCTTGACCGCTGCCTGCAGCAGCACGCCGATATCAGCGAATTCTTCGGGGCTGATTTTCTGCAGCCTGCGGTCATAGGTCAGCAGGCCGTTGGTTTCGTCTTCCACATCCGAGACCTGTGTATAAATGGAACCGCAAAGACCTTCTTTGGCCAGCGGCAGCACCTCTTCCAGATAGATTTCCCGCAGCGCTGCGACCATCTCTTCCCGCGTCCCGTAAACGCGGTAGCCGTATGTATCTCTCGGATTGGCGCTGTGTTCGGGATCTTTCCAGACAAAACCGCCAAATTCCGAGAGCATCTGCGGCCGGGCCGTTTCTCCCAGCGACAGCGGATAAAAGTAGATGTGCTGACTTTCGACATCGCTCCGTTCCTGCTTAAACCAGCCTGAAGTCGCATCGATAAAACGGGAAGGATCCAGCTTCAGCAGAACCTCATAGGCCTTGTCTGCGCAGAACTGTCCCCATCCCTCATTGAAAATCGTCCAGTAGCAGATGCACGGATGGTTGTACAGATGCTTTACGGTTTCCTTCATAGACAGCAGGAAATTCCGTCTGGCCTTCTGATCCGGGTTCATATGCTGGTCGCTCAGCTTCGTTATGCGAAAGCGCGGCAGGCCCGAATCGCGAAGAAAATGATAATCGCCGACATTGACCATGTCCTGAAAAACGATCATCCCCAGACGGTCGCAGTCATAATAAAAGCGCTCCGGCTCTATCTTGATATGCTTGCGCAGCGTATTGAAGCCGAGGAACTTCATCGCCAGAATGTCTTCCGTGTAGAGTTCGGGCACGGCCGGTGTATAGATTCCGTCGCTGTAATACCCCTGATCCAGCAGCCCGTGGAAGAAATACGGTTTGCCGTTTAAGCACAGCCGGAGCACACCTTTGACCATTCTGACACTCAGCTCGCGCAGGGCAAAATAGGAGCGGACCTCATCCTCTCCGCAGCGCACGGTGAAATAATAGAGCCGGGGATGCTCCGGGCTCCAGAGGTCCGGATCATTTACGGTAAAGCGGACGCTGCCGTCCTCGATCGGGAAGCTCTCCCCGCTGTCTTCGAGCGTCAGTCTGCCTTCCTTCATTCCGTCCACGCGCACGCGCACCCAGTTCGGGCCGTTGGAGATCCTAAGCGCCCGGATGTAATTCCGGGGGACCGATTCCAGCCAGACGGTCTGCCAGATGCCGCTCACCGGCGTATACCACATGCCGCCCCGCTTTTTCTTCTGTTTGCCCCAGGGGATCTGGTGGGACAGCGCATCGCGGACTTCGACCCGCAGGACGTTCTCGCCCTCCGTCAGCCGGTCCGTAATATCCAGCGTGAACGGCAGATAGCCGCCGATATGCCGGCCGGCCTTCTCTCCGTTAAGCCATACCTCGGCGATCTGATCCACGGCACAGAAATGCAGCAGGATCCGCCTTCCTTCACGCGGCAGCTCCAGCGTGAAGCGCCGCTCGTAGAAGAAATCCTTTTCCTTCTTAAAATCGCGCCGGATACCGGACAGCAGGCTTTCCGGACAGAACGGGACCAGGATCTCCTCTTTCATCTCCGGATCCGTCCCGAAGCGCCAGGTGCCGTTTAAGCACTGCCAGCCTTCCCGGACCATCTGCGGCCTGGGATATTCCTTCCAGGGGATTCCCGTCAGCTTTTCTCCCTGTCTCGTATACATATGCTGTATCATGTCATGACTCCTCCTTTAGCGGCGCGCAGCCTCAGAGCGGCACTTCTTCCAGTTTTGCCCTGAAAGAGATGGCCCGGGGCGTATCCAGATCCGTGAATTTCACGAGATAAGCCTTCTTTTTTGTGTCCACGTCCCGGATCTCTCCGAGACCGAGCACCGCGTGGCGCACGCGCGTGCCGATCGGCAGCAGCTCTTCCTCCGCATGTTCCAGGAAGCGGTCCTGCATCTTCACGTATTCGCGGGTATCCGCAATCAGTTCCTCCCGCGGCGGGGTTTCGTATTCGATCAGCCCCGGCTCCACGTCCAGCAGGAAGCGCGACATATAGCGCGGCGCGCCGTCGTGCAGGCGGCCCTCCACGGCGGACAGGTACAGTTCCTCCTCCGCCCGCGTCATGGCCACGAAGCAGAGCCGCCGCTCTTCTTCCATCGCTTCGAAGCTGTCCGTGCGGCGCCCCGGAAAGACGCCTTCGTTCAGCCCGCAGAGAAAGACCACGGGAAATTCCAGTCCCTTGGCCGCGTGGACCGTCATGAGCTTGACCTTGTCGTTTTCCTCGTCCCTGTCGTTCTCCGAATAGAGTGCGACATGGGCAAGGAAATCGCTCAGTTCACACTCCTCGCCGCAGCTGATCTCGTAGCGCAGCACGATCTGCTTGAGTTCGGCCAGGTTGTCCAGGCGGTCCTGAGCGCCTTCGATGCGCAGCATTTTTTCATAACCCGAAGCATGCAGAAGCGAGGTAAACAGCTTGCTGATGGCCTGCCCCGGTGCGCCGGCCGCAAAACGGTCGATGAGAGCAATAAAATCCTCCGCGCCGGTCCCTTTGAACAGGTCGGCCCCGATATGCTTCTTTAACGCCTGATACAGGCTGAGGTTCTCCGCAGCGGCTCTTTCTTCCAGAAAACGCAGACGCTTTTCACCCAGATTTCGCTTCGGCACGTTGCAGACACGGCGGAAGGACAGGTCGTCCTGATACGCGATCATGCGCAGATAGGACAGCGCATCCTTCACCTCCGCCCGGTCGAAAAAGCCCACGCCGCCGTAGAGCGTGTAGGGGATCTCCTCCTTCTGCAGGACCTCCTCGATGCTGCGCGTCAGATAGTGCGCACGGTAGAGAACGGTCATGTCCCGGAAGGACCGGCCTTCCTCTTTCAGCCGTTTGATCTGCGCGGCCAGCCAGGCAGCTTCATCTTCGGGCGTTTCGCACAGGTTCGCGCGGACGAGGGGTCCGGCAGGCTTCGTTGCTTCCAGCTCCTTCGCCGTCCGGTTGTGATTCTTCGCGATCAGCGAATTCACCGCCGCAAGGATCTGCGGGGAGGAGCGGTAGTTCGTATTCATGAAAACGGTTTTTGTTCCCGGATATTCCTGCGTAAAGTTCAGAATATACTTCACGTTCGCGCCGCGCCAGGTATAGATGGTCTGGTCCGGATCGCCGACGACAAACAGGTTTTTGTGATAACCCTGCAGCACGTCCATCAGCCTGAGCTGCAGCGGATCGATATCCTGGAACTCGTCAATCATGATGTATTCGAGCCGTTCCTGCCATTTTAAGCGGATCTCCGGCCGTGTATTGAAAATGTGCAGCGTCAGGATGATCAGGTCGTTGTAGTCCAGCCCGAAGCATTTCTTCTGCTGGTACAGATAGCCGTAGAACAAAATGTCCTTTACATCAAAGGCTTCGTCGTATTTTTTCCTGATGGCTTCCAGCGATTCGTCCACCAGATCCAGGTAATAGGACGGCTCCGAGATGCATTTGCGGATTTCGAACATGTCGCGGGCATCCGCAAAAGTCATGTTGCGCAGGGACAGATTCCGTTCCTCGTAGATCAGCCGCAGCATTTCGTTGATATCGGTATTGTCCAGGACCAGAAAGCTCTTCGGATAGCCGATCGCAAAGGATTCTTCCTGCAGCACGCTCACGCAGAAGCCGTGGAAGGTGTTGACGTAGCCGGTGTCCCGGTCGCCTGTCAGGTTGTGAATGCGGCGCCGCATCTCCTCCGCGGCCTTGTTCGTAAAGGTCACGCAGAGAATGTGCGACGGCAGGATCCCCATTTCCAGGACCAGATAGGCAAAGCGGGAAGAGAGAGCCTTCGTTTTCCCCGAGCCGGCCCCCGCGATCACGCGTACGTACCCCTCGGTCGAAGTTACCGCCTCCCGCTGCTGCGGATTCAGTCCGCTTAAAGTTTCATCCATGTCCGTTCCCCTTTGCCGGCCGCCGAATCGAAAGAATGTTCGGGTTCATTATACGAACAACCGACGCTCTTGTCAACCAAAACCGTCATCTGAACAGGAAATTTGTTTGCGGGTCCGCTGCCCTCCGGGAGCGCCGGAAAGGCGCTTATCTCTCCGCCTCCTGTTGACAGACCGAGCGGGAGATTGCTACAATACCGGCAGAATGGTTTCCCGAAAGAAAACCGCGAAAAGAGGATAAAAAAATGAAACTTCAGTTTTTAAAATGCCCCCGGTGCGGGCAGATTGTACTGACCGTCAAAAACAAGCCCTGCGAAGTGCACTGCTGCGGCGTGCCCATGGAGGAGATCGTCCCCGGCACCTCCGACGGTGCTTACGAAAAGCATGTCCCGGTATGGGAGCAGGACGGCCGGACGGTCCGCGTGACGGTCGGGGCCGTGGAACACCCGATGCTGGACGTCCACTATATCGAATGGATCGCTCTGGAGACCAAAGAAGGCGCGCAGTTTAAGCAGCTGAAGCCTCAGGATGCGCCGAAGGCTGCTTTTGCCCTGACCGAAGGCGACGAAGTGCTCGCCGTCTACGAATACTGCAACCTGCACGGACTCTGGAAAGCGGAGAAAACGGCAGAATGATCCGTGAAAAATCCTGCGGGGCGGTCGTTTACCGCACGGAACCGCAGCAAAATCTGTTTTTGATCGAGCACATGTGGGCCGGTCATTTTTCCATGCCCAAAGGACATGTGGAGGAAGGCGAAACCGAAGCCCAGACCGCCATGCGCGAGATCCGGGAAGAGACCGGGCTGAAGGTCTATCTGAACGAAAGCTTCCGGGAGGTCATTACCTTCTCCCCTTATCCCGACTGTCTGAAGGATGTCGTCTTCTTTCTGGCACTGGCGGAGCAGGGCGAAGCCGTCCCGCAGCCGAGCGAAATCCGGGGGCTTCTTTGGCTGCCCCTGGAAGAAGCCCTGAACACGCTGACATTCGAATCCGATCGGGAAGTCCTGCGGAAAGCGGCGGATTTCCTGAAAAACATGCCTGCCCAGAAGACAGCGGCCTGCCCGGAGACGGAGCATCTGCGTCTGGGCAAGGCGCGGATGGAAGACTGGGAATCGATGTGGAAGAATGTCTGGTCCCGTCCCGCCTGCGCCCGCTATATGTACTGGGATGTCACGGAAACCGAGGAAGAGGCCCGCGACCGCATGCGCCGTACCGTCGAATATCAGCGGCTGCGGCCGGATGCCTGGCTGATCTACGAAAAGGCCTCGGGCCTTGCGATCGGCTACACCGGGCTGCGGGAGCTTGAGCCCGGGGTCCTGGAAGAGACCGGCATCTGCATCGGAGAAGATTATTTCCGGCGCGGCTACGGCCGCGAAATCCTGCGGCTGCTGATCAGGACCGTCCGGGAGCGGGATTTTAAAGAATTTCTCCTTTATGTGCGGCAGGACAATACGGCTTCGCGCCAGCTGATCCGCTCCGAAGGACTGCCGTTCTGGAAGCAGGAGGAAGTTACCTGGCAGAAGGATGGCAGCCGGGTGATTCTGGAAACCTACCGGCTGCTGCCCGAATAAGGAGTTTTATGCGGTATCTGACACGTTTTTATTTCACCTCCGGAGGAACGGAAAGCGACTTTTTCTACCGGCAGAAGCTGCGCTGCTACGACAGCTACTATCCGTTCGGCTTTCTGCCGCAGAAGGGCGTGGACCAACTGGAGCCTGCCGACGTGACGATCCTTTATGGCGGCAACGGCTCCGGAAAAACCACGCTGCTCAACGTGATGGCGGAAAAACTCGGCGCGTCGCGCATGGCTGCCTACAACCGCACACCGTTCTTCGAAGAATATCTGAAGGGCTGCGAGGCGGAAAAAGCCAGGGACCCGGAGATTTGTCAGATTATCACCAGCGACGACGTATTCGACTATATGCTGGACGTACGGATGCTGAACGAAGGGATCGATTCAAAGCGGGAAGAACGCTTCCGGGATTTTTACAAATATCAGAAAACCCCGAAGCACTTCTCTTCGATCGACGATCTGGAGGAGGTCCGGGCTTCGCTGCTGGCCAACTCCAAAACCATGTCCCAGTATGTAAGGCGGACGCTGCCCGACAATGTGCGCGAGTATTCCAACGGTGAAAGCGGTTACCGCTATTTTGTGAACAATATCAAAGAAAACGGGCTGTATTTTCTGGACGAACCGGAAAACTCCCTGGCGCCGGCGCGGCAGCAGGATCTGGCACAGTTTCTGGAGGAATCTGTGCGGTTTTACGGCTGCCAGTTCATCGTGTCAACGCATTCGCCCTTCCTGCTGGCGATCCGCGGCGCGCGGGTCATCGACATGGACGCCGAGCCGGTGCGCGTGCGCGACTGGCACGAGCTGCCCGGCATACAGATTTATTACGATTTCTTTGCCTCCCGGCAGGCCGAATTCGAGCAGGCCAAAGAGAACCTTCGCCGGGAAGATGAGGCGCTGGCGGACCAGAGGCGCCGCGCCGCGCAGAATAAGAGCCTCTCTCCTGCCCGGGCCCGTCTGGCGGCCCAGCTCAGGGAGCGGCACGTTTCGGAGAAGGATATTGAAGCCCTGCTCGGGCTGATGCAGCAGGACAGACAGGCCGAAGCGCTGGTGAACTTCGTGATGCCGAAAGATCCCGACCTCTTCCGCACGGAAAAAGGCCGGAAAGAGCTGACGGCAGCCCTTTTCGAAGAAGCCATGCGGATCTACCGCGAAGAATAAAAAACGGATTTTCAAAATAGACTTCGCAGCCGGGACGAAAACTTTCCCGGCGCTGAAAAATGCGCCGAGAAAGTATTGTCCGGCCGCGAAGTCTTTCTGTCCTACTAAAGAGCGAAGTTCTCTCTTCTTCCCTGTCTACACAAATCCTCTGCGGGCTGCTTCCTCGAAGAACCGGGGCTGGATCAGCGGATACGTCCACCGGTCCGGAAGCTGATCTGTGATCACGATCTTCTCGATTTCGCTGTGAAGCTCTTTCTCAAAAGCATAGATTTCCGCGAAATACAGCATTCCGAACGTTTCTTCTCCGTTAAAGTTATCCGGCGCGGTCACGGAGTATACGCAGACCGGTGCAATACGGTACCCGATCGCGCCGGTTTCTTCGTACAGTTCTCTTTTTGCCGTTTCAGAGATCGGCTCGCCCTTTTCCCTGTGACCGCCGGGCACTTCATACGTCTTGCGCTCTCTGTGCTTGCAGAAGACCCATTTGCCTTCGGTTTTAGATAGGATGACCGCGAATTTCAGCAAACCGTCATCGACTTTATCATAGAATTTCACTTCAACCATGGGCTGTCCTTTTCTTTTGAGCCTTATCTCTCGGAGAGGGCGGCTGGGGAGGTGACAAGTCGCCCTCACCCTGTCAGCCTGTCGGCTGAATACCCTCCCCCTCGTCAGGGGGAGGGTATTCAGGATCCGGATTACCAGATAAAATTCGATTTCAGCATCTCTCCGTTGTCGATGAGGATGTCCTCGCCGGTGATGGAACGGTTGATGACGGTCAAAAAGTACGCCAGATCCGCGATCTCTTCCGGCCCGGCCCATTTGCCGAGCAGGGTCTCGGCCTTCACGGCCGCGTACAGCTCTTCGCTTTCAAGAATGTGCCGGTTGGATGCGGTGATCACCCCGCCCGGCGAAATACTGTTGACCGTAATGCCACGTCCGGCGAGCGCAAGCGCCTGGTTCTTCATATAGGCGACCAGACCGCCCTTGCTGGCGGCATAGCGCGGGAACTCCGCGCCGGTCCGGGCCGAGGCGGAAGCGATAAACAGGACGGACCGCAGGGACGGTCCTTTGCTCAGCTGCTCCGCCAGACGGATCGTCGCATCTAAATTGACTTCGATCGCATCCTTATCCTCCTGCGTTCCGGCGCAGTGGATCACGATTTCCGCGTCCGGCAGGCCGGCCGTCGGCACCGTACGGATATCTTCCGAAATATGCGTATAGGCGGGATGATCGATCCCGCTTTCTTTTATGTCCAGGCCGAAAACCTCATGGCCTTCCTGCAAGAATTTTTCGGCGATCGCCCGGCCGATGCCGCCGGCGCTGCCCGTAACAAAAACCTTCATATGACTGCCTCATTTCACACTTTCCGCGGCTTCCGTCCGCTGCCGGATCAGCCGCAGCGAGACCTTATAGCCGAGCGGGGAGAAAAGCACCTCGAACAGCAGCTCCATCACGGCACCGGTCACGGCGCAGGTAAAGCACTGCAGCATAGTCCATCCGAAAAAGTTCCGGCTCACGATCAGAGCGAAGATCAGGTTGTCCGCGAACTGCGCCAGAAACGTGGAAATATAGGAGCGCAGCGCAAAGCGGCCGAAGCCTTCGCCGTGCTTTAGCATCCGGCCGATCCCGTAATTCAGGAAATTGTTCAGCACAGCCGATGCCGCAAACGCGACCGAGCTACCCAGAATAATATACCAGGTCCCGCCGAAGGTGTTGTCCAGCGCCGTGTTGATGACGGCCTCGCTCCCCTCCACAAAGCTTTCGCCCCATACACCCGGGATCCGGCTGCCGATCCAGAAGATCAGAGCCATAAACAGGTTCAGTCCCAGGGCCGTGAAGGACATCGCGGTCGCGGCGCGCGGCCCGAAGCAGTGCGTGAGAATATCCATGGTCAGGAAGGTCATCCAGGACAAAATAAAACCGCAGTCCAGGGCCAGCCATTCCACGCCGGTATCGATGCTCTTGTTGGCCAGCAGATTCATTCCCACGACGGAGAGGATCAGCAGGGCCGCCAGGATCGGCGGGACATTGCGCAGCAGACTGCGGAACTCGGAAAGAGTCTTCTTCATATTCAGATCTCCTTGTTTTTTATAGGTGGTTGGCAAGAGACACCTTTCTCTGCTCCGTAAAAAAAGCAGGCCCGTGCATCATAGCACAACGTGCGTCCGAATGCAAGGCCTGCCCATTTTTATCCGCAAGAAAACGACCTGCTTCTGCGGAAGAACCTGTGATTCCGCTCAGAAAAGCGACCTGCTTCCTTCCCATCCGCAGCGGCGGAAGGAGCATCAGTCTCTGCCTTCATTTTTTGCGGCAGATATACAGGAGATGGTTCGTACTGCCTAAAAGCTCCCGCTTCTCGGCAAATGTCAGATACCATGACGCAAATGCGTCAAAGTCCTCATCCCGAATACAGAAATCCGGGCCGTGTTCGATCGGCTCCAGCATGCCATCTGTACCGGCCGTTGTGATCCACTCAACCGGTTTTTCTTTGAACAGATCTTCAAATTCTGCAATATCATATCCGGTAAACAGCTGCTCTTTGAAATGCTTTACCCGATAATCGTCCGTAAAGTTTTCTTCCTGCCCGGCCGCCCAGTTTCCTTTGAGATAGTTCGCGTACATAATGCCAAATACGGATATAAAGGCAAATATGATCACGCCGCCGGGCCTGGTAACGCGGACAGCTTCATCGATAGCCTGATTTACCTCTTCCGATTCGTAAAGGTGATACATGGGGCCGAGAGAAAGCGTCACGTCAAAGGAATCGGAGGCAAAGCGCTTCAGATCCGTTGCGTCTCCCTGATAGGACCGGATATGGCTGAGTCCCTTGCTGTTTTCCTTCAGGACGGCCAGATTGCTTTCAACCAGTTCCACCGCGGCAACATCTATCCCCTCCCTGGCGAGCGCAACAGAATATCGGCCGGTGCCGGCGCCTATCTCCAGCACTTTTGAATTCCTGTCAGCGTACCGGTGGATATAGGCCATCGTCGTACGGTATTCCAACTGCCCGTGTCTGCTTCTCGTCAGCCGGCTGTTCTCGTCAGCCCGATCGTAAAAACTTCCGACAATTTCTTTTCGTGTACTCATGATAACCTCACTGGCCCGGAGCCTGCTTTTTGAAATAGTACGTATGCGCCAGAACCGGCTCTTCAAAGCCCCAGTCCTCCGGTTCGGTCCAGCGCACATAGAAACCGTTTTTTTCGACGGCCCGGCAGGAGCCGATGTTGTCCGTCAGGATGTGGGCCGTGATCCGGACGATCCCCACGCTCAGCAGATATTCCTTCATCAAAGAGATGGCTTCCGTACAGTAGCCCCGGCGCCAGACCGCCTGACTCAGCCGGCAGCCGACAGATGCTTTCTGCCTCTCCTTCCGCCAGTGATAGATCTCCGCGAGCCCAACCAGCTTCTCCGGCTCCTCCTTCGGACAGACCGCCAGCAGGATCGACTCCTTCGGCCGGAAGCATTCTTCCTCCAGACGGGCGATCACCTCGGCGGGATCATCGTATTTCTTCTCAAACAGGAAGGTCGGCAGCGTGCGGTAGACAGCCTCCTCGCGGGTGAACGCTCCGAGCGCCGGCGCATCTTCCTTCACGAGCGGCCGGATCACGGTCTTCTCCCCTTCCAGATAAGGCACTTCGTCAAACAGCTCCATGGCTCTTCCTCCTGCAATGCGGCCGTACGACCGGAGGTATTATAACAGTTTTTTCGACGAATGAAAACCTCGGTTTCTGTTGACCGGCCTGCCGTTTGAGAGTATGCTTCAGAAAAAGCGTCTTGCGGAAGATGTTTGCGCAACAGCCGGTTGCGTGCATTCCGGGCAGCTTTGCAGTAGAATGCAGGGCAGGGAGGTATTTACATGAAGACAAAAGATATACTGTACGAGCTGCGGGTCAAGAACGGACTCTCGCAGGATGATTTGGCAGAGAAAGTTTTCGTGACGCGGCAAGCCGTCTCCCGCTGGGAAAACGGCGAAACGGTCCCGAATACCGAAACGCTGAAACTGCTCTCGAACTATTTCAATGTTTCTATCAACACCCTGCTTGGCTCGCCGAGGCAGCTGATCTGCCAGTGCTGCGGAATGCCGCTCGAGGACGCGATCATCGGCCGGAACAAGGACGGGAGCCTCAATGAAGACTACTGCAAATGGTGCTATGCCGACGGGACTTACACCTACAGCAGTCTGGACGATCTGATCAATGTCTGCGTCGGCCACATGACCAACGAAAACTTCTCCGAGGAGCAGGCCCGCTCGTATTTAAAGCAGGTACTGCCCACACTGGATTACTGGAAACGCTACGAAGAGCTCAGCGACAACGGACAGTTTGAAGCCTTCAAAAAGAAGCTGATGGAAGAAATCAACGAGCTGCATATTGAAGGAATGCCGCGGGTCGAAAAGCTGAATGCGCTTGTCGGCAGCTATGTAAATCTGGAGTACCCGCTCCCCAGCGGGATGAAAGCAAAGTTCCTGAACGACGGCACGACCTATCTGGGCAATCAACTGGAGCCGGAGTTCGGCGGTGATCGGTGCTTCGGGGTCCTGGCCAACATGGATTTCATTCTGATCTGCACCTACGGAAAAGACGGCGCCGATCCGGAACTTGTCCTGTTTAAGAAGAGATAGACGCGGGGCATCAGACCTTCTCTGCAGCAGAACATATCATTCAGACAAATAAAAGACGCGGCCGGGCCAGGCTGCGTCTTTTATATCGTTTTGAAAAAACTTCAGATCGTAACATTTTCCAGCATGGCCAGCTGGGAGAGGCCCACGCTGCCGCCGGAGACCATGAAGCAGACCTTTTCGTCCGGGCGGACCGGGATCTTTCCGGCAAGGACCGCCGCCATGCCGATGCAGATGGAAGGCTCCGCCAGGAGCTTCCCGTCCAGCAGGAGCTTTTTCATGGCCCGGAGGATGAATTCGTCCTCCACCGGGACCACGGCGTCCACATTGGCCTGGATGACCGGGAAGCATTTGTCGCCCGGGATCATGCTGACCAGCGCATCCGCGATCGTTTTCTGCTTCGGAACCTTGACGGGCTTTCCGGCCTTTAAGCTCTCGCTGTAGCGCGGCAGGGCCGCCGGTTCCGCGCCGCAGACCTTCACGGACGGGTTCACGGCCTTGATCGCCGCCGAAAGACCGCCCAGCAGACCGCCGCCGCTGACCGGTGCGATCACGGTCTCGACCTCGGGACACTGCTCCAGGATCTCCAGACCGGCCGTTCCCTGACCGGCCATGATCAGATCATCATTGAAGGGCGGCACCAGCGTCGCATGCTTTTCGCGGCAGACCCGCTCCGCCACCTCAAAGCGTCTTTCGGTATCACTCATGACGATCTCCGCCCCGAGCGCGCGGATGGCTTCCACCTTCACGGCAGGCGCGCTGTCGGGGATCACGACGGTGGCTTTAGTGCCCAGCAGCTTTGCGGTATAGGACAGGGCCTTTCCGTGGTTGCCAGAAGAGGCGCAGACCAGGCCGGCCTTTCTCTCCTCTT
>JAEEGL014983869.1_pt1 | contig 13027 bp, 11 predicted proteins | sample 9134231 | NCBI WGS metagenome assembly JAEEGL01 (sample SAMN16246548, study PRJNA631951) | gut metagenome | biome: gut microbiome; feature: rumen; material: fiber-attached | host: Bos | place: Iran: Karaj | collected 2018-10 | reverse complement strand
TTCAGCGCAGTGTAACCAAGCCAATTCAGCACAGCATAACAAAACATTTCAGCGCAACAGGGCCAGGCAAAGCTGCCTGACCCTGTATAAAATCTGATTAATTCCTGCTTAAATTACCAGCCATATCAAGCGCAGTCTCCTGTGACTGCCGGCAGATTACTTCTTGTCAACTGCAACCTTGCCGCCGTCGCTGTAATCATAGAAGCCGATGCCTGTCTTGACGCCGAGCTTCTTGCCGCGGACCATCTTGCGAAGGAGCGGGCATGCGCGATACTTGGAATCGCCGGTCTCTTTGTAGATGACATCCATGATCGCGAGAACGATATCCAGTCCGATGTAGTCGCCGAGTTCAAGCGGTCCCATGGGATGGTTGCAGCCAAGCTTCATGGCAGTGTCGATGCCTTCGATGTCGGAGACGCCTTCATTGTAAACAAAGATCGCTTCGTTGATCATCGGGATAAGGATGCGGTTAACGACAAAGCCGGCAGCCTCGTTGACCTGAACGGGTGTCTTGCCGAGTGCAACGGAGATTTCCTTAACCTTCTCAACGATGTCATCAGGTGTGTTGGCGCCCTGGATGACCTCAACGAGCTTCATGACAGGTGCGGGGTTGAAGAAATGCATGCCGACGATCGGCTTGGGAAGTCCTGCGCCGATCTCTGTGATGGACAGAGAAGAAGTATTAGATGCAAAGATGCAGTCGGGGTTCTTTACGATTTCCTCTTCAAGCTCTCTGAAGCATGCCTTCTTGATGTCCATGACTTCGAGCGCCGCTTCAACGATAAGATCAGCATCTGTGCAGATTTCATTCAGGCCGGTGACGATCTTGCCCATGATCTTGTCAGCGTCTTCCTGCGCCATTTTGCCCTTGGCGATTCTCTTGTCAAAGCCCTTCTGGATCTTTGCTTTTCCGCCGTCAGCAAACTCCTGCTTGATATCGCAAAGATATACGGTTTCGACTGCGTCACACTGTGCAAATGCCTGCGCGATACCGGATCCCATTGTGCCGGCGCCGATGACTCCTACTTTCATATTAAGCCTCCTTTGGCGACAGCAGGGAAATTTCCTGCGGATATTTCCCCGGCTGTCATATTAATAATACAGCACCACTGTGCTTCACTTACTCGTTGCGGAAATCAACAACCTTGACCTTCTTGGGGTCGTCCTTCTTGCGAAGGAAATTGGCCATGCCTTCCTGCTGGTCATAGGTCTCGAAGCAGCTGCCGAAGAGCTTCTCTTCGATAACCAGAGCATCGTCCATGTTCGCTTCAAGGCCGTCGTTAATGGCCTTCTTGCAGGCACGTACCGCGATCGGAGCTGCCGCTGCAATCTTGCCGGCAAGCTTCTTTGCTGCAGGAAGAAGCTCTTCCTGCGGGTAAACTGCGTTCACAAGGCCGATACGATAAGCTTCATCCGCCTTGATGTTGGTTGCTGCAAAGATCAGCTGCTTTGCCATGCCGGGGCTGACAAGGCGGGCCAGTCTCTGCGTGCCGCCGAATCCGGGTGTAATGCCAAGGCCAACCTCGGGCTGGCCGAACATCGCATTGTCAGAGCAGATGCGGATGTCGCAGCTCATGGCAAGCTCGTTGCCGCCGCCGAGAGCAAAGCCGTTCACTGCCGCGATAACCGGAATTGCAAGTGTCTCGATCTTGCGGAAAACATCATTGCCCTTCTTGCCGAAGGCCTCGCCCTCTTCCTTAGTGAGAGAGCTCATCTGGCCGATATCCGCTCCCGCTACGAAGGACTTTTCGCCTGCGCCGGTAATGATCAGTGCGCGGACCTCGGAAAGGTCAACGCCGTCAATCACTGCCTCGAGGTCGTCCAGAACCTCAGAATTGAGCGCGTTCAGTGCCTGGGGGCGGTTAATGGTAATAAGGCCTACCCTTCCTTCCACTTCATAATCAACAAATCCCATTTGATTTTCCTCCTGCGGTTTGGGAAATCACTCATATCCCTTCAGAATTCTTCGGACTCTGAAAAGATAAATCACTCATATTTCTCTACGACCGTGGCGCATCCCATGCCGCCGCCGATGCAGAGGGTTGCAAGACCTCTCCTGACTTCAGGTCTCTTGTTCATTTCATGCAGCAGAGTGACAAGGATACGCGCACCGGAAGCGCCGACGGGATGTCCTAATGCAATCGCGCCGCCGTTGACGTTGAGCTTGGAAAGATCAAAGCCAAGATCCTTGCCTACCGCGACAGACTGTGCTGCGAAGGCTTCATTTGCTTCATACAGATCAAAGTCTTCGATTGTAAGGCCTGTCTTCTTCAGAACCTTTCTTGTTGCCGCTACGGGGCCTACACCCATGATCGAGGGATCAACGCCGCCAAGAGCACCGGCTACCCAAACAGCCATCGGCTTTACGCCGAGCTCTTTCGCCTTCTCCTCGCTCATTACAACGATAGCTGCGGCGCCGTCATTGATGCCGGAAGCGTTGCCTGCGGTGGTAACGCCGTCAGCATTGATCGGGCGGAGCTTTGCGAGCGCTTCGATCGTTGTCCCGGGGCGGGGGCCCTCATCGGTATCAACTACGATCTCGCTCTTCTTCTGTTTGACGGTTACCGGAACGATCTCATCCTTAAACTTTCCGGCTTCCATAGCGGCAGCTGCCTTTGCCTGGGAATTGACGGAGAACTCATCGAGCTCTTCTCTTGTAAGTCCCCACTGGGCGGCGACATTGTCCGCTGTCCTGATCATGTGATAATCGTTAAAGGCATCCCAGAGCGCATCCTTGATCATGGTATCGACGAACACACCGTTATTCATACGATAGCCGTAACGGGCATTCATTGCCGCGTACGGAGCAAGGGACATGTTTTCCGTGCCGCCCGCAACTACGATGTCGGCATCACCTGCGAGAATCATGTCCGCTGCCATATTGACACAGTTCAGGCCGGATCCGCAGACCACATTGATTGTAACCGCCGGAACCTCAACAGGAAGGCCTGCCTTGATGGAAGCCTGTCTTGCGACGTTCTGCCCCTGTCCTGCCTGGATAACGCAGCCCATCAGGACTTCATCTACCTGTGCGGGATCAATCCCGGCACGGTTAAGCGCTTCCTTTATGACAACAGCGCCAAGATCTGCAGCAGGAACTGTGCTCAGCGCACCACCCATCTTTCCGATCGCGGTGCGGCAGGCACCGGCTAAAACAACCTTCTTTGACATGATTACCTCCATATAACACTATATAATTATCGTTGCAGCCGTGTGAAGAAACTCGTCAGGCTATGGATTGTTAATTTTTTCACACACTTCAGGTATTATAACATGCACTGTGCGGCATAGCAATACAGCAAGTCCCGAAACTGCAGCGAAAACAGGTTTTTCACAATCAGATATCCGGCTCGATCAGGCCGTAGGTATTGCCCTTGCGCTTGTAAACAACATTGATCTGCTCGGTCTCGGCATTCATGAACACATAAAAGCTGTGACCGAGAAGCTCCATCTGGACGCACGCGTCCTCGGGATACATCGGCTTCATATCAAACTGCTTCTGGCGGACGATTCTGATATCCTCATCATCCATGTAATCCTTTTCAATATAATCTCTCTTAAAGGATTCCCCGGACTGATGCTTGTCAATAATCTTGTTCTTATACTTCTTGAGCTGACGCTCGATGATTTCCTCAACCAGGTCGAGGGATACATACATGTCATTGCTCACCTGCTCGGAGCGGATAATACCGCCCTTAACTGGTATCGTCACCTCAATTTTATGGCGGTCTTTTTCAACACTTAAGGTAACATGCACCTCAGTGTCGCTGACGAAAAACTTATCCAGTCTTCCGAGCTTTTCCCTGATCGCTGTATCCAGCGAGGGCGATACGTCCATATTTTTCCCCAAGATATAAAATTTCATATATCATCCTTTCCGCAGTGCCCTGTCCGGGCCCGCTGATATTCTGGCGGATAGCCGCAGCAAGAAAAAAAAATTGCAGCGTCTCCGCTGCAATTATTATAGCATAGGGTTATGAAAAAGAATCTGCTTTTTCGAGTCTGAAGGCAGATCCGCGGCGCCTTCCGGCGCTTTTGTCAGTTGAAAATTCTCCTGATCGCGACGATCGGTCTGTAGTCCGCGTTGCCGATAATTATGCCGGTCTTCGGGCTGGACGCATGAACAAGACGTCCGCCGCCGATGTAAATTCCGATGTGTCCGTTATAGCAGATCAGGTCGCCGGGCACCGCGTCCGCAAGACTTGCGACAGCTGTTCCGCACTGCCTCTGGGAGGCGTCATAGTGCGGGAGGCTGACTCCGAAATGTGCGTAAACCGACATGGTAAATCCTGAACAGTCTGCTCCGTTGGTAAGGCTGGTACCGCCCCATACATAAGGGTTGCCGAGGAACTGAAGTGCGAAGTTTGCCACCTCCTGCCCCTTTGCAGAGCCTTCCGCAGTTACATAGGCCGCCTGTCCGCCCGAGCCTGACTTTGACGCTGCAGCGGCTGCCGCTGCCCGTCTTGCCTCCTCTTCGGCGCGCTGCCTTGCGAGCTCCGCCTCTTCCTGCTGCCTGGAAATGGCCTCGGGAATGATCTCTTCATAGTCAGTGTAGTCCGCTGAGATATAACCGATACCGTCGACGGTATTCACCTTATACCAGCCGTCGAGTTCTTCGAGGACGTCGTACTCCATTCCCTGCCATATCAGGGTAATGACGTCGGATTCAAGCTCCGGAACGACATGGACACGCAGCGACGTTGCGTGAATCGAGGCATGGCGCTGCCGGACTTCTTCAAATATCTGCTCCGCAAGGTCCGCCGTCGCGGTGTACCTTGCCAGCACATATCCCGTCACCTCGCCGGACTGTATCTTCATCCAGCCGTTCTCATCCGTATCCTCAAGGATCCTGCCGATCGCCCTGGAATAAAGCTTTCCGACAACCTCAGCGTCGGGATTCGGCTCACTCCGGATATAGAGGAAGTCATCAACATATGCCGCCATCAGCGGCGCGTCTGCGGGATCATTTTCACCTGTCCCGCCTTCCTGCGCTGCTTCATCCCCGGCTGTTTCGCCCTCAGTGGTTTCCGATCCTGCGGCGGTCTCCTCATCCGTGCCGTCAGCATCACTCTCACCGGTGCCGTCCCCTCCTCCGTTAAGGAGGTTGAACTGTACAAGCTCCGATTTCGAATGCTTTGCGTCCTTTGAAGAAGGAAGCCACGCATCCTCTCTGACATAGTCGCTTTCGGTAATAACAGTTTCCCCTGCGCTTTCCGCAGTGCCGTCTTCAGAGTTATCCGCAGAGCTTTCCGCAGCACTGCCGGTGCTGCCTGTGTCCGGATCCGCGCCGTCTTCACCTGAATCTGCTGCATCATCCTGTGCAGAGGCGTCATCCTGTACGGAGGCGCCATCCTCTGCGGTTTCTGCCACATAATCCTCTTCTGTAATAACTGTGCCTGTCACTCCGGCTGTTCCCGCCTCCCGGGCGACGGCTGCCGATGCATCTGCGCTTCCCGCTTCCTGCATATTCACGGCTTCGGTTCCCGGGGCGCTGCCCTGAGCGCCCTGAGCAGGTGTCTCTATCTTCTCCCAGGTCGGGAAATCCTGTTCCTCATCGGTTTCTTCTTCTGCTGCTGCGGGCGCAGGGGCAGTGCTCTCATACGCTTCGGCGGAGAAGTCCGTAACTACGCTCACCGTATTCGCATCTGACGTGCTGATCTGCGTAACAGAACCGCCCGCCTGCACCGCGGCTGTCTCCTCCTCAATTGTGCGGGTATCCACGACAACCTGGACGGCGCTGCTCATGGCAGCGGTTACGGAACTGATATCATCAATACCCTGCTGCCTGATCTCGTCGACCAGAGTCTTCTCGCGCATCTGGACAGGAGTAAGGAGCGTTGTCTGGATCCTGCTCTCCTCCGGAGCATCGTTGACCGCAGTCTCGATATCCACTGCCGTCTGCACAGCGTCCTGCCGGATACCTGCGGCCGAATTCCTGAATAATCCCTTCTTCCCGCTCTGTGCCTGCGGCGATTTCGGCAGAGCCTTGCCCTCCCGGACAAGCTGCTCCTCCACATCCCGCAGGGATACCTTATCCGCGGAAAGGGCATAGTTAATGCCGGCGCTCGGCAGCACCATTCTGCCTGCTGCCGCGGCCGACTGTCCTTTTAAATATTCCTGATAATACTGGTCATTCTCCGGTATCTTCTCTGCGTGTACAGGCATAACTGCCTGGAACGTGAGCGCGGCAGCAACCAGCGCCGCTGCGATACCGCTAACTGCCCGTGTCCCTTGAAGCCTCATGTAGCACTCCGTAACATTTTTGTTCTAAAATTCTGTACTCTTTTTAAGATTTTATTACAGAATTATTACGATAGAACTATACCAGTTACCGGCGCACATGTCAAGCGGGGATTGCAGACTGACGGCAGGAGTATCGGACCAGCCCAGTCTGTCTGCCGTGTCCGGCATGACGGAACAGGAATTGAAAAGATTACAGATAAGACGAAAACGAGCTGTAACCTATGCTAAAATGTAGTGGTAGAAATATCCTGCTTTTTGAGAGGTATTCCCATGGCATCCGATTATGGTTTTAAAATCTGGAACAGCGGATCCGGCACAGAGGGGATGGTACGGAGTTTTTCCATGCATCAGCGCCTTGTAAGTCCCGCGGATACAGACTGGGCCGCCACATTTGATTTCAACGATCTGGCAAAAAATCACTGCGCCGCGACAACCATCACCAATTATGCCCTGTGGTACCTTCGCGAGTATCTCGGCAGGCAGGACGCAGACGGCACGAACGCTTCAGTCATAAAGCAGATCTTTACGGACGTGCACCGCTATATTCCGAACGGTCCTGTCCTTCGCCTGAAAAACAGGGCGGCGCGGTTTTTCCGCGCCGCAAAGCTTCCCATTGAGGTAGTTTCAATTAAGGAAGAGGCCATCCAGGATGAACTGGATGCAGGCAATCCTGTCGCCATCATGGTTGCCGCCTCCGTCATGCAGTGGCATTGGGTCCTTGTCGTAGGATATATCTTCTCTGAAGACGGCACTCGCTCCTATCTCATCGAAGACAACTGGCACCGCAGAGGCCTGTACACCTACAGACCCGGCATCGGCAGCAGACTGCTCGACGTACTCGCCTTCCATGTGGACCGGGAAGGCGCCGCCGTTTAGCCCTTCGCCGGGCAAAGCTTTATCCGCCGAAAGGCTTTTCCGCCGGGATGCATTTTCGCCCGAATCATTGTCAACCGGGAAAAACACTGTCCGATAATAAAGACCGGCTGCAGTAACACTGCTGCAGCCGGCCTTTCTGATGCTTCTGATATGAAGGAAATGCTATTCCCTCTTACTCCCTGGACTGATTGTACAGCCATTTGCTCCATCTCTGCCAGGTCTGTTCACCTGCATCAAAGATCAGGTTGTTCGACTGATCAAAGGTGAGCTTGTAATCGAAGCCGCCGATTACTGTCTCTGCCTCTGTCTCAATATTATCACTTACCCATTCGCTGACTGCTTCGGAATCCGCGCCGGGGCACAGGACACCTGCCATGTCTGTGATAAAGTCCTTCTGCTGTTCGGCAGCCCTCTTATTGGTCGTAATATCCGCGTGCAGGATTTCCTTTGTCTCCGTCGAATAGATGATATCCATCATCAGTCCGCCTTCTGCATCGGACAGGCGCCTCAGCTTTGTGCCGTTTTTCAAGTCTTCATCTTCAAGAGACAGCTTCAGTCCGTACAGGCCGGCTTTCTCGACAATGCCATCGATCCCGGAGCCGGGCATGACGGGCATATCCATATGCTCGATAATCTCGGCCTCTTCGTGTTCCGCTTCACTGCCTTCCTCTGCAGCCTCTGCATCAGCAGAATCTTCTCCGCTCTCCTGCTCTGCGGCATCAGATGCTGACTTGTTCTCATACCCGCTCTTAAGATCCAGCTCGACAGGCTTTATAATGAGCGAAATACCGTCATCCGAGACACCGGCGATTTCTGCCTTGACAGAAAGGAGGGTTCCGGAAACCATGCTCTTCTCCTCATCGCCTTTTGCGAGTTTCAGATCCTTGTCGGACGCGTCTTCAATTATGAAAGCGGGACCCTTTACGGTTTCCCTGCTCTTGCCGGTGATGATAGTGTAGCTTGCAGCTCCCTGTGTTGAGCGCGACTGTTCCCTGTAGACGACGATTCCGTCGAAGGAGACTGTCCTCCCGTCATATTTCTCCGCAAACTCACGGACGTTCTTTGCGAGTATGAGGTCAGAGGTGACAAGTGCCGAGAACTCTCTTGTGTTGGACGCCGTAATCACCTGCGAAGAGGAGCTGTCGGAGCCCATCGTGCCGTCGTCGCCGGAAGCCTCAAGGGCGCTGCCGCGCCTTCCGCTGATCGAAGCGGTACTGCTGCTGTCGGCAGCGTTGAGATGGGTAGATGTCCCTGAAGATGTTTTTGCAGTGCCGGCTGCTGCCGCATCAGGCTGAGTCTTATCGCCTGCATCGCCTTCTTCAGCGGATTCTCCCTCTGCCTGCGCCTCCTGCGCGGCTGCATCTTCAGCCTTTTCGCCAGCTTCTGTCCCGGCAGCTTCCTGACTGTCTTTGTTCTCATTCGAAGCTGCGGCAGAACTCCCCTGTCCTGAAGCAGAACCTGCGGATGTCGGAGCGGAGGCCGCAGAGGCGCTTCCTGAAGATGCGGCAGGTGTCGCAGCGGAGGCTGTGCTCTGCGTCTTGTTTTCCGTGGCAGCGGATGCCCCGGCACCGGAGGAAGAATCCTGAGCCCCGGTATCTGATCCCTGCGCCTGCGCGGATTCAGGGGCTGCCTCCTCCGGCGGAGCAGCCTCCTCAGGCTTTTCCGCGCCGATGACTGTGGAGTTCTTCGGCCTTGCCCATCCGGTTACGCCTGTTACTGTCTGGATATTCCGCACACGGATGCTGCGTGAATGAGCAATTGTGCACCTGACAGTCATATCCTCTGTGACGTTGATCGTATAAAAGGCATTGACGCTGTTGGACCCTGTCTTGTAGATCTGCAGCTCATGCATGCCCTTTGTCACTTCCACAAATCCTACAAAGGTCTGCCCGTTCAGGACCGTTCCGAGCTGTTCGCCGTCGAGACGGATATCCATCTCGTACCGGTCAAAGAACCAGTTTCTCTCGGAGGATGCCTCAATACTGAGCCTGCAGGTTTCCTCTGCCGCCTCTGCCCTGACTGCCGGCATAAAAGCCACGACCAGCAGCATCAGCGCCGCAGCCACCATACTGTAGATGATCTTTTTCATAATGAATCTGTTATCTCCTGTATCTAATACGGATTTTTACCAGTCTATTCTACCACGCATTGTCCATCGTGTATCGCAGCCCGCACATTCATTTCACGTCCGTCCAGCACGGCCCGCACAAGACTGTCTTTTTCATCATATTCCAGCTTCAGGGAAAAGAACGGCGCGTCCATATCGATGAGACGGAAAAACACCTTATCGCCTTCCCATATATTCAGCTGCATGACACGGTCGATATCAACCCACTCAAGGATGCCCTCTTCACAGCTGCCCTGTGCGTTAATCTCTCCGTCCCAGGCATCCGCCGTGTAGAGGAACATGTATTCAAAATCGCCGCGGCCGGAAAGGAACGTCACGATCCCGCGCATCCTGTAGGAGAGAAGTGTAAGGCCGGTCTCCTCTTTCACCTCACGCATAAGACACTCGTCGGGACTTTCCTGCCCCTCGAAATGCCCGCCGACACCGATCCACTTGTCTTTGTTGATGTCGTTTTTCTTGACGGTGCGGTGCATCATCAGATATTCGTGTCCCCGCTGCAGGTAGCACAGGGTTGTAAGTGGTGTCCGCTCAGTCAATTGCTGCCCTCTTCCATTATTTTTCTGCAAAGGTCCGGCTTGTCCGTTATAATCGCCTCAACTCCGAGAGCAAGGCACATACGGATGTGCTCCGGCTCGTCGACTGTCCAGACGTGGGTCGTCAGACCATTCTCTCTTGCGGTCTTCACATATCCCTCCTCCTGGAGGTGATACAGTGCCGGGTGAAGGGCATCGACATGAACGACCCCGGCCGCGTAAGGCGCAACGCCGATCCAGTCGTCAGAATACAGGAGCCCTGTCAGGATTGACGGATCAAGCTCCTTCATATGACGCAGGGTATAGTGGTTGAAGGAGGAATAGATGACCCTCTCCTCCATCCCCATCTTCTTTGTGAGATCCAGCACCATCCGCTCAATCCCGCGATACCAGAAAATTCCTGTTTTCAGCTCGACATTCACGGTCATGCCGGTCGGCTTTACCAGTTCATAGACCTCTTCCAGCGTCGGGATTCTCTCATCCTTAAACTCGGGATGCGTCTTGTTAAAGGTAAGGCTCTTCAGCTCGGAAAGCGTATAGTCCTTGACCCAGCCGCTCCCGTCGCTGACGCGCCCGAGCTGCTCGTCGTGGACGACCACGATTTCATTGTCCTTCGTCAGCTGGATGTCAAGCTCAATGCCGTCCGCTTTCATCTGCGCAGCCAGCGCAAAGGATGAAAGTGTGTTTTCCGGGGCATATGCCGACGCGCCCCGGTGCGCCCATATCAGTGTTTTTCCTTCAATATCCATATCTCTTAACTTTGCTTCTTTTATCTTGTTTTGTCTTGTTTTTATCTTCGCCGGAGCCGGAACCCCGGAGGGCGGTCCGTCCATGCTGCTGCCGGCCTCTGCCGCCGGTTACGCCCTTGCCTTAGCGGAAGCGGATGCCCTGAACAGGAAGATGCCGATGACAAAGAACACCGCGATGACCAGTACGCCGTTGTTGACGCTTCCGGTGATCTGCGAGACAGCGCCCATCATGGTTGTTCCAATAAAGGATGCGCCCTTGCCGCAGATATCATAGAACCCGAAATAGGCTCCGGACTTTTCCGGAGGAATAATCTTGGCAAAATAGGACCTGGACAGGGCCTGGATGCCTCCCTGGAACATGCCGACTGTGCAGGCCAGCACCCAGAACTGCCAGGCGCTTGTCATAAAGAACGCGAAGATCGCGATGCCGCAGTACGCCGCGATGCAGACGGTGATCAGCATTGCGGGGTCCTTTGTCCTCGAGAGTCTTCCCATAATGATCGCGCTCGGGAAGGCAACAAACTGCGTCACAAGAAGAGCAAGGAGCATGTCCGTGCTGCCCAGACCCAGCGCCGAGCCGTATGCCGTGGACATATCGATGATCGTGTAGACACCGTCGATGTAGAAAAAGAAAGCGAGCAGGAAAAGCGCGACCTTCCTGTCTTTTACGATATCCTTCAGGGAGTCCCTGATGCCTGCAAAAACACTGCCCGAGGCGGCACTTCCCTCCTCCACATAGTTCTTCTGCTCGTAAACACGAAGAAGCGGGAGCGAGACCGCAAACCACCAGATCGCCGTGATGATGAAGGAAATCGTCAGCGCCGTCATCTGTGAGAGCCCGATCTTGTCCGACATCAGTACCAGGACAAGGCAGGCGATGAAGGGAATGCAGCTGCCGATATAGCCCCAGGCGTAGCCCTGGGAGGAGACATCGTCCATGCGCTCGTCGGAGGTGACATCCGCGAGTGTGGAATCATAAATAACAAGGCTGACCGAATAAAAGGTCTTTGCGACCGCAAAGAAAATCAGGAAGATCAGCCACTGACGGATCAGACCCAGTATAAAGCAAAGGCACGACCCGACGATGATGGTCAGCATGAAAAGGAATTTCTTCCTGCCCTTCTTGTCAGACGCCGCTCCCATCAGCGGTCCGAGGATCGCGACAACGATTGTCGAAATGGAAATAGCATAGCCCCAGTAGGCGAGATAATTGACCTCGGAGATTCCCGCCGCCTTTGCGAGCTGGTTAAAATAGATCGGGATGATCGTGGAAACCATCATCGTAAAAGCGGAATTCGCGACGTCGTACAAAACCCATTTCTTCTCAAGAGATGTCAGCCTGAATTTCATTATTTCCCCCTATGAACTTACGCAATTTCACATGCCGCAAGCGCCGCAACGGCGCCGTCAGCCGCCGCCGTCGCCAGCTGGCGCACCTTCTTTGTCCTGCAGTCACCCGCAGCAAAGATCCCCGGCGTGCTGGTCCTGCAGTCCTCACCGGCAACAATATAACCCGATTCATCGAGCTCTACGAGATCTGCGAATGCACCGTTGGACGGAATCTGCCCGATCGCAACGAACAGGCCTGAAACCGGCAGGACCTTTTTCTCTCCCGTAATCTTGTTCGTGACCTCGACGCCCGTAAGCTTTCCTTCACTGATAAGTCCCGTGACATTGCAGTTTAAGACCGGCTCAAGATTTTCCTTCGCGAGAGTCTTTTTCACCTCAGCCTCATCCGCGCGGAACTGGTCTCTTCTGTGGATCAGATATACGTGATTGCAGAAGCGGGTGAGAAATTCCGCGTCCTCAAGGGCAGTGTTGCCGCCGCCGAAAACAGCGACATCCTTCTTTCTGTAGAACGCGCCGTCGCAGGTCGCGCAATAGGAAACGCCGGAGCCGGTGAGCTCCTTTTCCCCCTCGATACCCATCTCGCGCCTCTTGACGCCTGTCGCCAGGATGACTGCCCTGCAGGGATACTCATTCTCCCTTGTTTTTACGATCTTCTCAGCGCCTTTGTCCTCGATCTGAAGCACTGTCTCGAATTCAACCTTCGCGCCGAGCTCCTGTGCCTGCTCGAAGAGGCCGGTTGCAAAATCAAAGCCGGAAATATGCTTGATTCCCGGGTAATTTTCGACGTCCAGCGTATTGATGATCTGCCCGCCGTATGCATTTCCCTCCAGCACAAGAGCGGATTTTCCCGCTCTCTGGACATAGATTGCAGCGGAAAGGCCAGCCGTTCCGGCTCCGACAATAACTACATCATACATACGAACCTCCTTAGTCTGAATACACGGAGCAGATGCCTTCAGGCCGCCTCCGCTTCCGGAAGTGCGGCAGAGACTTTTTTGCTGACTTTATAATAAGCAATATTCATCGCGGCCCCCGTAATTATCCACGATATCGGGTAAATCAGCATTAATACCGGCAGTGTTCTGTGCGCCGGGAAAAAGAAAAAGGCATACAAGAGCCTGAATGCGCAGGTTCCCAGCACGGAAATC
>JAEEGL012045609.1_pt1 | contig 13027 bp, 10 predicted proteins | sample 9134231 | NCBI WGS metagenome assembly JAEEGL01 (sample SAMN16246548, study PRJNA631951) | gut metagenome | biome: gut microbiome; feature: rumen; material: fiber-attached | host: Bos | place: Iran: Karaj | collected 2018-10 | reverse complement strand
CATGAAAAAGTACAGCGATCCCGAAATCGATCTGATCTGCTTCGATATTGACGAAGCGACCAATTTCGGCGGCGGCGACAACGAGCAGCCCATCGAAGATTTCTCCGAGCCCGGCAATAAGCTCGGGATAGATTGGTAAACGCATCGGATCCGGAGCTCCCGACGCGAGCAGGCAGAAAAACGAACAGCCGCGCGTATGCGCGGCTGTTTTGTTGTGTAAAGCTCGATTGACTGTCGATCCGAAGGGCTTATGCGTCGACGGTGGTCAGATCGCCGAATTCGGCGAGCGCGGCGGCGGAGCCGACTACGCAGACCTTGCCGTTGTCGGCGCATTCCCTGAGTACGGAGCGGAGGGAGAGCAGCTTCTCCCGGTCGGCTGCGAGCATCTGGGAACGAAGGAGCTTCTTCTTTTCCGTCGTAATACCGTCAAGGTATTCCATATCGGCGGCGGCGCCGTCGTCGCCCGGGGAGCGCAGAGGTTCGGTATTGCCTATTGCGGAGATCACGAATCTTGTAATATCCTCTCCGCCGGCGCAGAACGAAGTGATGAAATCGGCCTCCTCGGAGAACACACCAATGCTGCGCGCGGGGGAGGGATCTCGGTAGGTGTAATGGCAGATGACGCCTCTGTCGTCGACGCGCAGGCCGACGCCGTAAGCGCCGCCCTGGACGCGGACGCGGTTCCAGAGATGGCTGAGACCGATAATATTTGCGGCGACCTTCATTGAACCGTCGAGCTCCGGAACGAGCACGCCCTTTTCCGCAAAGCTGACCTGCGCGGGAATGCGTATGCCGAACCTTTCGGGAACGGGACTGTCGTAATGCCTCTCGGCGGGAACGGGAGCGCCCTCGGGAAGGGCGTCGATGAGCTTGCAGACGCACTGCTTCTCGGTCGAGGTGACGCCGACGGAGAGCCTCGCTTTGACAAAGGAGCCGTCCCGGATGGCGGCGAACGAGGCGGCAAGAGCTTCCGCATCAGTGTCGAAGTCCCTGGAGAGCGACTTGATGAAGCTCCGGTAGGTATAGCCGTTCGCGGCTTCTGCTACGGCGGCGGAGGAGAGATAATGCGAGCTCACGGCGGTGATGCCGATCACGTGGCCGCTCATTATCATGCGCTGCTTGCTCATCTCGTCAAGCTGGGCGACGATCTCCTTTATGCGGGACTTCTCGTTGAATTCGGTCTCGGTCAGTATCTCGACCACGAGCTCCTCGGCCTTCTCGAGGTTTTCGTCGAGCACGTCGCAGAGCACGGCGAAATAAGGAGTCGCGGCGTCGGGCGTGCGCATGGAGGCCTTGATCTCGAAACGCAGACGCCCGATATAGGTCTTGATCTCCTTCTGGAGCTCGGAAACGCTTCTGCGCTTAGTCGGGAGCTTGGTAAGCAGGGCGCACATGAGGCTCGCCCTCGAGATATCCTCAAGGCCGAGATCGGTGAGCGAGAAATAGAGGTTGAGGTGCGTGATGCCGTGCGAGGGGATCATGTGGCGTATCACCGGCAGACCGTGCTTGCCGCCCACCTGAGTCGGGATCACTATGGGGTCCGGACTGACCTCCTCAATGGGCAGCACGGGTATCTTTGCCGTATCCTCGGGAAGATCCGGCGCCTCCTGCCATGCGTGGAGACGGTCGTTGAGCTCCCTGAGCTCCTCTCGCGCGCCGCCGTCCATAGAGGCCCAGATCGCCTCCGCGCGCGCCGCCTCTTCCTTGCGCAGCTTCTCGCCGTGATCCTTCGAGGGAAGCACGGTAAGAGTATTCATGCTGTCAAAGTCGAAGAGCTCTTTGAGCAGCGCGTCGAATTCGCCGGTCTCGATGCAGGCGCGCATTTCGGCGATCTCCTTGTCGTTTTCGAGCCAGAGCATGGGATCTCCGCCGTAGAGAGAGCTCTGATACGCCATTATGCAGCGGATAAGGCCGGCGGGCTCCTCCATATCCTTCACGCGGAAAGCGTAGCGGTTGAGGTGCGCGGTGAGGAGGGACTTGTCGAGGCCTTCTTCGAGGAGCTTCCTAACGACCTCCTCGGTGACCCTGCGGATCTCCGCCGCATTTTCGGCCTCGGTGTTTCTTACTATGAGCGCAAGTACCGCCTGTTCGATGCCGTCGTGCATATAGAGATCGACGTCCTCGCCGAGTCCGGCCGCGAGTATGGCGCGCTTGAGCGGCGCCTCGTTGGTGTCGGCAAGCAGGGAGCAGAGCACGTCGGTCATCATGAGACGGCGCTTGTGGGCATAGGTGCCTATTATGCGGCCGAAGCCGATCATGGAACGGTTATGCGTCTCCTCCTCCGCGCCGATCTCGTAATAAAGAGTGCTTGCGCCGACCTTGGGCTGCTGCAGGGGTATCGCGTGTTTCGCCTCCTGCCTCTCGCTGCCGACGTATTCGTTGATGAGATCGAGAGTCTTTTCAAGGGGCACGCTTCCGTCGAGGAATATCCTGGCGTTGGAGGGATGATAGTACTTCTTGTACATCGCCCTGTAAGCGTCGAATGTGAGCTCGGGTATCACCGCGGGATCGCCGCCGGAATTGAAGCCGTAGCAGTTGTCCGGGAAGAGCAGTGCGCCCATGCCCTCCTCGAGTATCTCGTCGACGCCCGAGGTCGCGCCCTTCATCTCGTTATAGACGACGCCGTTGATATAGGGTCTGCCGTCCTCGCCGATCTCAAGATGCCAGCCCTCCTGACGGAAGGCGTTGGGATCGACCACGCAGCGGGGAGCGAACACCGCGTCGAGATAGACCTCGGTGAGGTTGAGATAATCCTTCTCGTTTCGGCTGGAGACGGGGTATATGGTCTTGTCGGGGAAGGTCATCGCATTGAGGAACGTGTTCATGGAGCTCTTCATAAGGTCGACGAACGGCTCCTTGACGGGATACTTCTTCGATCCGCAGAGCACCGAATGCTCCAGTATGTGGAAAACGCCCGTCGAGTCCTCGGGCAGGGTCTTAAAGCCCACGCAGAAGAGCTTGTTGGGATCGCCGTTATCGACCCAGCAAAGCTCCGTGCCTACGGTCTCGTGGCGCATTTCGACGAACCTGCCGCCGAGCTCCTTCGACTCGCGTATGCGCTCGACGCGAAAGCCCTTTATAACGGAACCAACTTCAATGATCATAAAGTGTCCTCCTCGGAAGTTTTTACCAGTATATGATAACCTCGGCTGTGCGGCTTGTCAAGGAAAAGCGCCGGTAAGGCCGCGGTTTGCGCTGATTTCGCCGTAAATCGATGAAATCTTTTTGACAACTGGCCTGCCGCATGTTATAATCGAACAAAAGAACGAGCGAAACGGAGACGCTTTTATGAAACAGAAAACGCTTGCGATAATGCTTATGGTCGTGATAATCGGCGTCGCGATATGCGCCGCGATAGTCTATGCCTATATAGTGCCGCATTTCGGGCTCGAGCTCGCAACGTCCGGCAAGGGCGTCATAAGCCCCAAATACCTTCCGTGGCTCGTGTTCACGAGCTTGACGGCGATACCGGTCGCGATAGTGCTCATAATGTCGTTCATCATCTCGGTCAATATCTCGCGCAACCGCTCTTTCTGCATGGAGAACGCGAGGCTCCTTGCGATAATAAGCATACTTGCCGCAGTGGGGACCTTCTATTTCTTCGCCGGGAACGTGGTGTTCGTCATCCTGAAAATGCATACAGGCGGGTTCTTCGTCCTCAATATGCTCGTATGCTTCGCGGGATTCGCGATGTCTGTCGCCGCCGCGGCGCTCTCCCACTACGCGAGGAAGGCCGCCGCGCTCAAGGAGCAGGCCGACCTGACTATATGAGGTGCAACAATGGAAGAACAGCTTATTGAGACCCACGGCGAGATAATATTCAACATCGACGTGATGCTCGCCAAAAGAAAAATGAAGGTCGGCGACCTCGCGGATAAGGTCGGCATTACCATTTCGAATATTTCGATACTCAAAAACGGCAAGGCCAAGGCAATAAAGGTCTCGACGCTTTTGAAGCTATGCGAGGTGCTCGACTGCCAGCCGGGAGACCTTCTGGAATACAGAAAATGAATACCCCAATAATAAAGGCCGAAGATCCCCGCAAGGGGATCTTCTTTTTTTCGAAAAACCGCCCGCACGGCAGGAGACCGTACGGGCGGACACCTTTTTCAGGAGGTGTTTCGCGGTCAGATACCGAGCGCCGCGCGGAGTATTATGAGCGCGTCGACGAGCGTGACCTCGCCGTCGCCGTTCACGTCGGCGTCTTCGATCTGCCCGGGCGTGAGCTCCATAAGCCCTAGAGCGCAGCGCATCGCAAGGAGAGCGTCGGCAAGGGCGATCTCGCCGTCGCCGTCAACGTCGCCTATAACGGGCGTGGGCTCGGGACCGGGGCCGGGCTCGTCCGCGCCGGTGAAGCGGGCGATGAAGACGGTGCCGTCGTCTTCCGTGAAGTACAGCCTTTGATCCGTTGAGACCTGCTCTCCCGATTCATTGTACCATCCGAGGAAGGCTTCGCCCGCATCGGGATAAGCGTCAACGAACATCGTTACCATCCAGTCCCCGCTGACATTGACTCCGACGGCTCCGCTTCCCTCGGAGCGGACTTCATCAAGAACGAGCGATTCGTTCTGCCTTAAATCCACTCCTTTGAGCTTTCCGTAAACGCACTGCAGTTGTTCAAGCATTGGGCATCCGGATAAGTCGAGCTCGGTGATATTGGTAAGATCGCAGTTCAGCGATACGAGCCTTCCGTTGTTGGAAAGATCCAGCACGCTGATATCGTTCACCCCTGCATGAAGGAAGCGAAGTTTCGGATTGTTGGAGACGTCGAGCTCGCTCAGCCCGCAGTCTTCACACATAAGATACCAAAGCTCGGGACAGTTCGAAACATCGAGCTCGCCTACGGGATTCCCCTCCATGTCCAGGAAGCCAAGCTTTGGGCAGCCTGTCACATCGAGTTCTTCGATGCTGCACCAGTAGCATTCGAGCCACGTCAATTCAGGGCATTCGGAAACGTCGAGCGCCGTGAGCCCGTTGTTCTGATGTACGTTGAGCCTTTCGAGCTTTGAACAGCCTGACAGGAGAACGGTATCTATGCGGTTTTCGCAGCAGCTTACAAATCGAAGCTCGGAGCAGCCGGTAAGGTCAAGGCAGCCGACCAGATCGCGCTCAACGCAGATGACACTCGTGAGACGAAGCTCGCCGTCGATATCTTCAAACCCGAAGCCCACCACTTCGCCGTCTTCCTCATAGCTCCACGTCCCGGGGTCGCTCATATCGTAGCTGTCGCCGAACATCTTCGTCCCGTTCTTGACGCCGTTTTCATCCTCCCTTTCAAGGAAGAACATACCGCACAAAACATCATAAAAGTTATACTCCGCCGTTCCGGGATCGCTTCGGACGGGAACAGCGGCCAGCGAGAGCACGGGCAGGGACAGAGAGAGCATAACAGCGATCAGCGCTGCGGCGATAAAACGATGGGTCCGTTTCATGATAGTATCTCCTTCCGGTTATTCTGTTGGTATTTTGAGCAATCCATGTTAAATGCTCATTTCACATAGATTATATCAAGCCGGTTTTTGTTTGTCAATAAGCATTTAGGGGTTGCAATTAAAAAATTTTGGAGTAAAATATAGGCAATAATCAAATCGAACGAACGAAGGGAGCAACAGGAAATGAGGTATCATGCGGGCGTCATACCGCTTTACGAGGCGCGATACTATCTCGCTCAGCGGTTTACGAAGGACAGAACGAGTCAAAAGATAGAGAAAAACCGGTATAAAAAGGATGCAGTGCCAAACTATGATTTCACATACCTCAAGCATATAACCGAGCTTGAAAAGGAGCTTGACGAAAGGTTCGAGGTAACGGAGCTTATGACCCGTTTCTTTACGCCCTTGAAGCTAAAGGAGCAAAGGGAGGGCACCCCGATCACGATCGGGGATATGCTTCTCACCCAGCCGGTGATGCTTTTCGACGGGATAAGCATCGATACGCTTATAGAGAAATACCGCCAAAATTCGCAGGCGGAGAATCTGACGAATTTCTATACATATCTTTATCCTTTCGGCCTGACCGACGGATCGGTGTATTCGCTCTCTGATTTCATGCAGGCGGCGAACGAGCTGTTCGCCGATCCCGAGGAGAAATGGGCGATCGTCGACGCGGCGGCGAATCCCGCAGAGCAGCTTGAAAAGCTCAAGCCTCTCGTTGAGGCGGTATCCGATTTCATCGAGGTGCGCAAAGCGGTTTTCGATCCCATTGTAAAAAGGGTGGGGGAGTTCGTTGCTTCCGAGAAGGACTGCGAGGGGCTTTTCGTTTCCAGAATGCACTTTGAAAAGAAGGAGCTCGAAAAAATGCTCGTGTTTCCGTGCATATTCAAGTTCGACGAATTGAATATAACGGGCTATGAGGATGACGATGATTACGAGGTGACGATGGGCTGCTTCTACGAGGTCACGGCAAGCTACGTCCGGCACAGCCGCGATCCGGAAACGCATATCGCGCTCTTGAAGGTGCTTTCGGACAGCACGAGGTTCAAGGTACTGCATGAGCTCTGCGATCAAAGCTCTTACGGCCTTGAGCTTGCGGAGAAATACGGGATCACCAGAAACGCAATGTATTACCAGCTCGACCAGCTTTTGGGATATTGTCTCGTAAAGACGGAATACGAAGGCCGGCGGATGCTGCATACCATGGACAAGAGGACCGTTTACGAAAAGCTGACGGAGCTGAGGGATTATCTTGTCAACGGCTGGAAGCCGGAGGATGAAGAATAAGCTTGCGGAGAAAAAGGCCTTCCCGTCGACGCGAGGGGAAGGCTTCTTTTTATTTGTCCAGCTTATCGAGTATCGCCCGGAGCTCGTCGCGGTCTACGCGCCTTCTGTCGGCGCGGAGGGTGAGCACGAGGTTATCGCTCCGGAACATGCGCCGGGCGGCGTTCCTGACGTCGTCCATGGTGAGCGCGTCGTATCGGCCGAGCGCGGGCCTCGACCAGTCGGCCTTGTCCTCGCCGAGTACGTGGTTATAATAGGCGAGATCGGCGCCCAAGCGGGTCGGGGAGTCGAGCATGAGCTGATACTGCGCCGCGAGCTTCTTCTTGTTGAGCTCAAGCTCGAATTCGCCGTTCTTTATCGACTTTATCGCGCGGACTGCGGCCTCGAGAGAACGCGAGAGATACCTTTCGTCGACCTCGTAGGAGAGCTCTATGCGGCAGAAGTTCTTATACTGCTCCATCGTGCCGGAGAAGTCGTAGACCGTGGGATCGTTCTCCGAGAGTTCCTGATAGAAGGCGCAGTCGTCGTGATCGTAGAGCGCGCAGTAGATGAGGTCGCGGACGGGGAAAGCCGCGTCCTTCGCGGGAAAGCCGAACGAGAGCCGCACGTCGCACCAGTCGGAATCCTTGATCCTGATATCGCTTTTGCCGAATTTGAAGCCCGGCTTTATGGGGACGACGTCGTCCCGCCCTATGGGGACTGGGTTCACGGGGATCGAACGCACCGCGTCAAGGAGCTTTTCCTCATATTCCGCGGGTACGTTCCCGGTAACGTAAAAGAAGAGATTGCCCTTTGAAACGACGCTTTCGCGGAACTCGTTGAGCTGTTTTACGCCTATCCTCTTAAGGTTCGAGCGCCTGCCTATGTTGCCGCCCGCGGGGAAGGTATTGCCCCAGCAGCAGCGCCAATGCAGCCAGTCGAGGGTGAGCTTTTCGTCGTCCTCGTTCATCTCCGCGAGTATGCGCAGCTTTTCGGCATAGAGCTCGTCCCCGCTTATCTCTATAGGCAGGAAGAGCTTTCCGATAATGTCTGTCGCGAGATCGAGCCCTTCTTTAACGCCGTCCACGGTGAAGCTCGTGTAATCCTTGCCCGTGGAGCCGTCCAGAAAGAGCCCGTTCTCCGAAAGGAGCGTGTAGAGCTTGCCGTCGTAAAGCCTTTTGAGATTGCGGAAAACGACGTGCTCGTATAGATGCGAAATCCCGTTGTCCCGCGCGTTTTCGAACATGCTCCCCGCGAGATAATAAGCGCCTATGCAGAACGAGTTGAGCCGCCCGTCTGACGCGAAATAGACGTCTATGCCGTTTACGTTTACTTTTCGTTCTTCGATCATATCGATATAACCTCTTTCCACGGCACATTTTACCCGACGCGGGATGCTTTGTCAAACAAAAAGCCCGCACGCGGTTTTTGCGTGCGGGCTTGATCATTCAAGCGATCACATGCTTGTATCGATGCCGACGGTCTCCGACCGGCTTCCGTCGTCAAAGGAAATAAAAACCCCGGGAGTTTTTCCCGGGGTCTGAATTGCATGTCAGATCTTGTTCCCGCCGAACCACTTGTTGAATATGTTCACGAAGAAATCGCCGATGGTCTTTATGAACTCACCGAGAGTGTTGATGACGGACTGTACTGTGTCGCCGAACGTCTGGGCCTTCTGGGCGGCCTTGGCCATGTTGACGAGGCGGGCCTGTATCTCCTCGGCAGAGAGGCCTTCGAACATGCGGGCGAGGGTGAAGATGTGATTCGCCTGCTCTTCGGTAAGGGTCGCGCCGTAATCGGCGGCGATGGAGTGGATCTTCTCCATGACGTGCTCGTCGTCCATGTTCTTGGTCTCGTCAAGAACGTTCTTGAGATCGTTGATTATCGCAAGAGCATCCTCGGAGCCGATGTACTCGGCGAGCTCGCCGGTGGCGATGAGCTCCTCGATGCCGAGATCCTTCGCGGCGGCGTCGAGCACGCGGCCGGTCATGTCCTCATATGCCTTGTAAACGCCGGTCAGAGCCGCGGTGCCGCTTATGGGACGGGGCGCCCAGATCTTGATGTTGGCGTCGGTGATGCCGGAGGAGATGAGAGCGTTCTCATACATTTCGGCGGTGCAGTAATTGATGTTGAAGGTCTCGATATGAAGACCGGTGCCGGGAGCGGTACCGACCATATAGATCGAGGACAGGGCGACGTGGCCGAGCTTCTTGTCGGGGAGTTTGCCCTCGAAATACAGGCGCTCGTCCCTGTTGGTGACGGTGAGTACGGGAATGCTGCCGTCGGTCACGCCGAACCAGGCGAGAGCCTCGGCACGCTGGGTATCGTTAAGATCCGCGCCGAGCACGACGCGGCCTTCGTTCTCGTTAAGAGCGAAACAAACGCCGCAGACGCCGAGCGAAATAACGGCGGCGAGAATAACAGCCAAAATCTTTTTCATTTTTTAACCTCCGCGGAGATAAAGTCCTGTGCTTTGTCTCCTTGAATTGATTTTTCGGGTCGGGTTTTCCTTCCTTCTACATCTATTAAACGAACGAAGGGCCGTCCGGGTTCCGTATATTTTACTATACCGACAACAATTTTGCAATATCCTCGGGAAGAGGAGCTGAAAACGAGAGCTTTTCGCCCGTGACGGGGTGAAGGAAGCGCAGTTTTTCGGAGTGCAGAGCGGCGTGATCTATGAGGGGGGAGTCCTCGCTGTAGAGCCAGTCGCCGACGAGAGGATGCCCTATCGCCGCCATGTGCACGCGGAGCTGGTGCATACGCCCCGTGTGCGGTATCAGCCTTACGAGGGAGATATCCCCGTGCTCCTCAACGACCTCGTATTCCGTTTCGCACGGCGCGCCGGTCTCCGAGACCTCCATCATGTAGTTGGAGCCCTCGGGATGCGCGAGAGGCAGACGCACGAAGCCGTGCTTATCCGCGAAACGCCCGTGCGCCGCGCCGAGATATTCCTTTTGAAAGAAGCGCGTGTGCAGGAGCCGTATCATATTCTCGTGCATCCAGCCAGATTTGGCGACGGTCATGAGCCCGCTCGTGCCGCGGTCGAGACGGCTCACGGTGTGCACGAACTCATCCGGCTCAAAATGATGCGTCAGCGCGTTTTCGACCGAGCCGCCCATTCCGAGCCTTTCGGGATGCACGGTGAGTCCGGCGGGCTTGTTGACGACGGCGAGCCATTCGTCCTCATAGATTATCGGGATATCGAGCGCCATCGGCTCGAGACGCTTCGTTTCCGGAGGATCGGATATGAGCGCAGTCACGGTGTCGCCCGCAGAAAGCCTTGCTGTGACGTAACACGGCGCTCCGTTCAACAGTATGCCCCCTTCGCGCCGTTTAAGCCTCGTTATATGCGAATTGGACATAAAGAACAGCCGGGTCAGCACGTGACGCACGGTCATTCCCGCAAGCGGGTCGGGAACCGTGAATACGAGCGGACGCACGGCGTTCACGCTTCGCCGCCGCCGAGATAGGCGGCGACAGTCATATCGTCCTCATACTCGAGATCGTGCTCTCCGGCGCGTATCTCGAGGTGATGGCGGAACTCGTGCTTCAGCACGCGGCTGATCTCTTCCGTGAGCGCGCTTCCGGAAAGTCCGGGCCGGACGCGGGAGAAGGAGCCGTAATACAGCGTGATATAGCTGCCTTCGGGACCGCCGTGATGGTATTCGCCGAGCACGAAGAGCGGCCTCGAGGGGATGCTCTTGGCATGCTGCTTCGCGGCGGGGGATATCACCACTCCTCCGTTCAGGCCGATGTACAGGTCGTCGGGAAGCTCGGCGGCAGCCCTGTCGGCGGCGGCGCAGAACTCGTCCATGGAGAACGTCCTCCGTACGCCGCGGGTGAAATTGACCGTGCGAGTGCCGAAGCGCTCCTTCAGGAAGGCCTCGGTCTCGATAAGCTCGGGAACGTCGCGCCACGCGCAGCCGAGCTGCGCTTCGGGACGGTGCGGGCCGTGGAAATCGCTTCCGCAAGTGACCGCAAGGCCGAACTCGCGCGCAAGCGAACAAAAATATCGCGTCTGCGAGGCGGAAGCGGATGAGTAATAAGCCTCCACGCCCCAGAGCCCGCGCTCCTTCATATCGGAGATGAGAGCACGGTGATCGCAGTCCATCTTCATGGGATGCGCGAGCACGGGCAGCCCGCCTGCGTCGGTTATCGCATCGAGCACCACGGACATTTGTGGATACTCCTGCCTGACGTCGAAGGGCCTTCCGCGCGAAAGGAAGCGGTCGAAGGCTTCGCCGACGCTGCTGCAGAACCCCGCAGCAGTGAGCGCCTGCGCGATCACAGATTTGTTCGGGAGCCCGTTGACGGGAGGCAGATGATCGTAAACGTCCATTCCCGCGTCGGCAAGTTTTTTCAAAAGCCTCTCGTTGCGCTCGGCGCGGCGGGCGGCATGAAGATCCATGAGCGCCTTCAGCTTTTTGCCTTTCGGGTCGACGCCGAGGCCGAGTATGTGGAGCTGAGCGGTGAAATCCGCCTCTATCTCGGTACCGTTTATGAACGGCACTCCGAGCACTGCGGCCGCCCTTCCCGCACGCAGGAGCCCCGCCGTGGAATCGTGGTCGCAGAGCGCCAGGAGCGTGAGCCGCTTCGCTCTTGCCTCTTCAATCAATTTCTCGGGCGGGAGGCTCCCGTCCGAGAAATCGGAATGTGTATGCAGATCGTACATGTTATTCTTCTGAGCCTTCAGCGCCCGCTCCGTCTTCGGGAGCATCCGGCTTTTCGGGAGAGTCCTTCTCTTCGGCGTTCTCGGCGGCGTTCTCCGCGGGAGTCTCGGGAGCGGCGGGAGTTTCCTTCTTGTCCTCCCAATCCTCCTCGCCGTTCACGAGCCTTTCGAACTCCGAGCCGGAGAGGTGCTCCTTCTTGATGAGCGCGTCGATTATCACGGTCATAACGTCGGCGTTTTCCTCGATTATGACCTTCGCGCGTTCGGCGGCTTCCTCCATAATGCGGCGGATCTCCCTGTCGATATCCGCAGCGACGGCCTCGGAGTAGTTGGGCTGATGCCCCCACTCGCGGCCTATGAAGACCTCCTCGTCGCCGGCGAGGAACACGGGGCCTACCGCGTCGCTCATACCGAATTCGGTCACCATGCGCTTTGCGAGCTCGGTAGCGCGCTTGAGATCGTTCTGCGCGCCGGCGGAGATATCGTCCAGCCTGACGACCTCTGCCATGCGTCCGCCCATAGCCATTGCGATGGTGTCGAGCATGCGCTTCTTGGTCATGTGGGTATGATCGTCGTCGGGTATGAAATTGGTGTAGCCCGCAGCCCTGCCGCGCTGGATTACGGAGAGCTCGTCGATCTTCTCGCGCCTGTTGAGCTTGAAGCCGACTATTGCGTGACCCACCTCGTGGGTGGCAGTGATGAACCTGTCCTCAGCGGAGACGATGCGGCTCTTCTTCTCGGGTCCCCAGGAGACGCGCTTCATGGCTTCGGAGATGAGGTCGGTGGTGATGATCTTCATCTTGCGCCTCGTGGCAAGTATCGCGGCTTCGTTGAGAACGTTCTCGAGATCCGCGCCGGTAAAGCCGGGAGTGAGCTTCGCTATCCTCGCAAGATCCACGTCGGGAGCCATGGGCTTCTTTTCGGCATAGAGCCTGAGTATCGCCTCGCGGCCCTTTACGTCGGGATAATCGACGGTGATCTGGCGGTCGAACCTTCCGGGACGCAGGAGCGCGGGATCGAGCACGTCGGGCCTGTTGGTCGCCGCGATAACGATGACGCCCTGATTGCCTTCAAAGCCGTCCATCTCGACGAGGAGCTGGTTGAGGGTCTGCTCCTTCTCGTCGTGACCGCCGCCGAGACCGGCTCCGCGCTGACGGCCCACCGCATCGATCTCGTCTATGAACACGAGCGCGGGAGCCAGACGCTTGGCGGTCTGGAAAAGGTCGCGCACACGGCTTGCGCCTACGCCGACGAACATTTCGACGAAGTCGGAACCGCTTATGGAAAGGAAGGGTACGTTCGCCTCGCCTGCGACCGCCTTCGCGAGCAGGGTCTTACCGGTGCCGGGAGGGCCTACGAGAAGCACGCCCTTGGGTATGCGCGCACCCATATCGCTGAACGCGGTGGGATCCTTCAGGAAGTCGACGACCTCCTGTATCTCTTCCTTTTCCTCGTCGCAGCCCTGAACGTCCGAGAACAGCTTCCTGTCCTTGCCGTCCGCAAGGCGGGCGCGGCTCTTGGAGAAGTTCATGGCCTGCCTGCTGTCGCGGCCCGCGGCGCGCGCGCTGATGAGCACGGCGACGAGGACCATTACTCCCAGTATCAGGTACGGGAGGATATAGAGTATCCACGATACCGATTCGACCCTTATGATATAGGT
>JAEEGL011842956.1_pt1 | contig 13027 bp, 9 predicted proteins | sample 9134231 | NCBI WGS metagenome assembly JAEEGL01 (sample SAMN16246548, study PRJNA631951) | gut metagenome | biome: gut microbiome; feature: rumen; material: fiber-attached | host: Bos | place: Iran: Karaj | collected 2018-10 | reverse complement strand
GGAACAGGCTCGTCAGGGTCGTTTACACATTCTTTCTATCATGGAAAAATGTATCGATAAACCAGCTCCTCTCGCTAAGAATGCTCCACAGATTCTTACAATGAAGATTCCTGTAGACAAGATTGGTGCTTTGATTGGACCTGGAGGAAAGAACGTTAAGGCTTTGTGCCAGCAGTATGATGTAACAATCAACACTGATGATGACGGAACTGTAACAATCTACTCTAAGAACGGAATGAATGCAGAAGCTGCTAAGAAGGCTGTAAAGGGCATTACAGAAGATCCAGAAGTAGGAACAATCTACCAGGGTACTGTAAAACGCATTATGGAATTCGGCGCTTTTGTAGAAATCCTTCCTGGAAAAGAAGGTCTCTGTCACATTTCTAAGCTCAGCCGCCAGCGCGTAAGCAAGGTAACTGATGTTCTTAAAGAAGGTCAGCAGATTCCTGTAAAGCTTCTTGAAGTTGACAAGCAGGGCCGCTTGAACCTGAGCTATGTAGATGCTCTGGAAGAACAGAAATAGTTCACTCATAAGAGAAAAAATCTAAATTATATAATCAGATTCCCAGGGGTACTTCCTACTTCTGGGAATTTTTTTATTTAAATTTGCAAAAAAATAAAACTGAAATTAAAATATTGTTATATTCAATTAACTAAAAATGGAGGGAGCTGAATGGCTCGCGAAAAAAAAGAACTGGACAGATTTGCAGAGAATCCGAAACGGAATGTTCCGATTCTGGTAAAACTGATTTCTGTTGTAATTACTGCTATTATTATGAGTGTTACTGGGGTTGCGCTTCTTTCTCTGAATATTTTTTCAGATGGAGTACGTAAGTCAACAGACAATGACCTTATGAAGTTTTCTCAAGGTCTGGATATGACGCTAAAAGACTGGCGTAATACTCTGGAATCTGATGTAATGATGCTTGCTAACCGGCCTGATGTGTCTAATCTTGTTACGGAAAAAGATATGTACGGTTTGAACACAATTGTAGGCTGGGCAAATGGTACGTTAAATGTAGATCTTCTTGCCTTTACAGATGGTTCTGGAAATGTTATTTCGGGGCAGGGAACATCCCGTGGAGATTATTTGACTTCTGTTAGTTCTGTAAGTTCTGCTCTAAGGGGTATTGCCGGCTATTCCTTTGATGATATTGGTTCAATCGGATATTCCATGATTGCAACCGCACCAATCCGTTCTAAGGGAAAAGTTTCCGGATGTGTTATAGCGGCTTACTCTCTGGTAAACGGAAAAATTACAAATCAGGTAGAAAATTCCTATTCTGCTGTTTGTACAATTTTTCAGGGAAGTAAAAGAGTTTCTACTACTTTGGGTGAAGAATATGTGGGAACATCTCTGGAACAAAAAGAAATTCTGGATGCTGTTTTAAGGGATGGAAATGAATACCATGGAACAAATACCATCAATGGAAATCAGTATATGTCTGTTTATTTCCCTCTGGAGTCCAGTAATGGTGTAATTTCTGGAATGGCTTTTATAGCCCGAAGCGTAGAAATTGTAAATTCAATAAAACGTCATACAATGAAAATTGTAATTCCTGGTTCTGCAATTTTAGTTTTGATTTTTGGATTCTTCTGTTTTAGATTTATCCGCTGGCTTATGAACCGTATTGCAAATGTTACAAACTTCTTAAAGGAACTGGAAACTGGTGATGCTGATCTTACAAAGCGCTGTAAATTGTTCCTTAGAGATGAAATTGGTGAATTGATTATTCATTTTGATTTATTCCTGGATAAACTTCAGGAAATTATGGGTAAGGTAAAGGGTACAAAATCTGAACTTGGTGAATCTGGAGAAAAACTTTCTCTTTCTACACAGGATACTTCAAGTGCCATCACTCAGATTATTGCAAATATCGATAGTATTCATAATCAGATTTCTTCTCAGACAGAAACCGTAAATCAGGTTGCAGGAACTGTTAATGATGTTTCTGAAAACATAACAAATCTTGATATATTGATTGATAATCAGAGTTCTGCAGTTACTCAGGCATCTGCAGCAATAGAAGAAATGATCGGTAATATTTCTTCTGTTACAAAATCTGTTGATACAATGGCTCAGTCTTTTGGAATTCTGAATGAAAATGTAAATATCGGCTTTACAAAACAGCAGAATGTTAATGAACGAATTATGCAGATAGAAGATCAGTCTCAGATGCTTGAAGAAGCAAATAAGGCTATTTCAAGCATTGCTTCTCAGACAAATCTTCTTGCAATGAATGCGGCAATTGAAGCGGCTCATGCTGGAGAAGCTGGTAAAGGCTTCTCTGTAGTTGCTGACGAAATAAGAAAACTTTCGGAAACTTCTTCTTTGCAGTCTCGTTCTATTGGAGAACAGCTTTCTAATATCCAGACTTCAATAAAAGAAGTTGCATCTTATTCTTCAGAAGCAAGTCAGGCCTTCAGTTCTTTTTCTGAGCATATTAAGAAAACAGACCAGCTTGTATCGCAAATTAAATCTGCTATGGAAGAACAGAATGAAGGTTCAAAGCAGATTAGTGAGGCTCTTTTAAATATGAATGATGGTGCTCAAAAAGTACAGTCTGGTTCAAAAGAGATGAGCATGCGAAACGAAAGTATTTTGAAAGAAATGCAATCTTTACAAAGTGCTACTGCTAATATGCAATCCGGAATGGAAGAAATGGCAGCAGGAGCAAAAAAAATTAATATTACGGGAGTTGCGCTTTCAGAAATTTCCAAAGATGTTCAGGTTGCCATAAATAAAATTGGAAGCCAGATTGATTTGTTCAAAACAGAATAGTAATTGGATTAGAGGTTTTATGAAAAAATAGGAATTTTGTTTATAACGTTTTTAATCTTAAGTCTTGTTCCTTCGTGCAGTAAAAACCATGGAGCAACTATAAAAAAGCATCCTGTTACGCTTCGTCTTTCAGAAAATCATGTTGCAGGTTACCCGACATCTCTTGCAGATGAAGAGTTTGCCCGGCTAGTTCAAAAAAGAACTGAAGGCCGTGTAAAAATTGAAGTTCGCGAAGGTGGTGCGCTTGCTCAGAATGAAGGTGATGCCATTGAAGGTCTTCAGACTGGAGACCTTGCATTTACCAGAGTTTCTTCATCTTCTGTTGCTGCTTACGTAAATCAGATAAATGCAATTCAATTTCCATATTTGTACAGAAATGCTGATCACATGTGGAAGGTTTTGAATGGACAGATAGGTCAGGATATTTTGAACGGAATAGAAAGTTCTGGGTCGGGGCTTGTAGGTCTTTGTTACTATGACGGAGGCTCCCGAAATTTTTATGTTAATAAACCTGTTCATTCGGTTGCTGATATGAAGGGTTTAAGAATCAGGGTGATGAACAGTCCGATTATGCTTGATATGTGTGAAGCCCTTGGTGCTAAAGGTGTAACCGGTCTTTCTATGACAGAGATTCGAGGTGCTGTTTTAAGTGGAAAAATTGATGGTGCAGAAAATAATTTTCCAAGCTACCAGAGTAATGGTGATTACAGTATTGCGCCATATTTTGTTCTTGACCAGCATACACGTATTCCAGAAATCCTGATTGCATCTAAGAAAGTACTTTCCCGCCTGGATCCTGGTGACGTTGAAATTATAAAAGAAGTTGCAAAAGAAACCCAGGAATATGAAATACAAAAATGGAAGGAAAGGGAAGCATATTCAGAGCAGGTTTCCAGAAAGAACGGCTGCCAGGTTATTGAACTTTCTAGCCATGAATATGATGAATTTCAGAAAGCAATGGATCCTGTGTATAAAAAGCATGGCTCCCAGTATATGTCAATAATCAACGCAATTAGGGCTGTAAATTAAGTTAGCAAAGGGTACAACTCCTTCGGAAGTTGGTGAAGTTCATTACTTCCCTTTGCAAACCCACGACCCGCCTACTGCAATTACATTTTTTGTTTCCAGATAGTCGTCTGCATTTGCAGCGTCAATTCCACCTGTCGGAATAAATTTTACAGTAGGGAAAGGGCCGCTGAAGGCCTTTAGCATTTTTGTTCCTCCACTGATTTCTGCTGGAAAAAACTTAAGTACATTAAGGCCATACATTAAGGCTTTTTCTATCTTACTTGGATTGTTAATTCCCGGGAAAATAGGCATGTCATTTTTAATACACCAGTCAACTGTTGCTTCGTTAAAACCTGGAGACATTGCAAACTGAGCTCCGCTGTTTTTAGCAAGTTCTGCAAGTTTTGGATTTATAACAGTTCCTGCCCCACAGAGCATTTTTGGACACAACTGTCTTACAGCCTTTATACATTCACCAGCTTTTAAGAAATCATTTTCATCTCCGTTGGCACTTCTGAATGCAAATTCTACGGCGCTATATCCGCGGTTTATAAGAGAATGAGCCAGTTTTACAGCTTCATCAATATCAAAAACTGTAACAACTGGGATAATTTTTACTTCACAAAGTCTGCTAACAATTTCTTCAAACATTTAATTAATTATAGTTTATTACACTACTATCCTCAACAAAAAAATGCCGCCTATTCTGCATTTACAGAACAGACGGCAAGCTATTGTTTGAGAACTACAACTTTATAATTAGAATGAATATTTCCAGTAAACAGGGAAGTTTACGTTAGTGTAATCTTCACCAAAGAATACGTTTACACCTGCACTAAGCTCATGGTTTCCAAGAGTATATGTAACAGCTGGATTAACATGGAAGCGTGCGTCAACTTTTTTGTCGCTGTCAGATTCTGCATCCAAAGCTGTGGCAAAGGCACAGTCCAAAGAAAGTGATTCAATTACATTGTAGCCTGCTGTTGCTGCGATGTAGAAATCATATTCATTGTCTTTAGAATCTGTAAAGTTTGTTGCAAAATCAAGAGCTGCGTGGAAAGCTTCTTTTTCATAAGTTGCTGCTGCTGTAAAGAGGTTGCCTGCAACTACGCTTCCTCCTGCTTTTACAACATCTGGTTCTACAGAAGTGTTGTAACCAAATCCTGCATTAAGAACAAGACCTTCAATCTTTAAAAGACTTCCGTATACACCAAAGCCAAAGCCGTCTGCTTCATTTACTTCGCTTGCAGAATTGTCTGCAACGTTGCGAACAGTTGCGGCTAAAGCAAAAGCGTCTGTTGTATATTCAGCACCAAAGTTAACTACAGGTTTATAATCGTCATGTCCGAAAACAGAAGTGAAATCAAGACCTGCACCAATTACAAGTCCTTCCATTGGTCTTACAATAGCACCTAAATCACTTCCAATGTTACCTGTAGAAACATTGTCGTCCCAGATTGGGAAGTAAGAACCAGCTGCCCACATTTTTTCGTGGAACTCAAATCCAAGAATATCAAGTGGACGTACTTCAATATAAGTGTCACCAAAATCATAACCTGGACCAGATGAATCTTCATCTGTTACTCCTAAAGCAAATGCGTCTTCTCCATCGCTTGGGGCTGCAACTTTGTTTGACCAGAAAACAAGTTCAATCATTGCATCTAATTTTTCTGAAGAATATTCAAAAACTGATTTATTTTTGATTCCTGCGAAATCTGAATCTGTATCTTCATCACCTTCTTTTACAATGTTTACAATATCACTTGAAACTTTGTTAGAAAATGAAACTTCTGTCTCTGCAAAAGCAAAGCCACAAGCCAGACTAAGAGCAACTGCTGCTACAACTTTTGATTTAATCATTTTGTATCTCCTTTTAGAGTTAGATAAGACTAACTAACTTTTAATGTTGATATAAAAACATATTATTTAAAAAAAAACAAGTATTTTTTATAAAAAAAGTTAGTTTTGCCTAATATTTTTTTAATTATTCTGAAGGTGGCTAAATCTTTTATAATCATTTATAATAAAAATATGACAAAAATAAATATTAAAGTTGTGGCTTCTGAAGGAGCCGTTTTACCTGTGTACAAAACAGCAGGTGCTGCCGGTGCTGATATTTGTGCCCTTTTAAAAGAGCCAGTGATTATTGAAACCGGAAAATCTGCGATGATTCCTACAGGGCTTTTTTTTGAGATTCCGGAAGGTTATGAAGTTCAGATTCGTCCACGTTCCGGTTTAGCAGCAAAAAATGGTGTAACTGTTCTAAATACCCCAGGTACAATTGACAGTGATTACCGCGGTGAAATCAATGTAATTTTAATTAACCTTGGCAATAAGCCCTTTACTGTAAATAATGGCGACAGAATCGCTCAAATGCTGATTGCACCTGTTATTCAGGGGGACTTTAGCGTGGTAGAAAGCCTTGAAAAAACAGAACGGGGCTCTGGTGGATTTGGTTCTACAGGAGTTTAACGAGCTTTGATTTCAGGAAGGTAAATTTTGCCCGACATCACGGAGTTAAAAAAGAAACTGGAGCAGGCGTTTAGTATTATTTCTGACCGCAAATCCAGAGCCTACAAAAAAATTGAACCTCTTATTGACTGGATATTAAAAAAAACAGGACCAGTGATAGAATTCTGTCAGGAAAAATATTCCTGGTTTGATAAGAATATTTTAAAATCCGGGGAATTAAAAAACAACATCCTGATTAAATATCTTTTTAAAGATTTATTTTTGTACTTTCTGGTTGCTTTTCTTTTCTTTTTTATGATTTTTTTTGTAAATCAGATTCTTCTGACTGTAGAACAGCTTCTTTCAAAGTCAGCTCCATTTAGCGATGTAATGCGCATTATGTTTTACAGTCTGCCTTTTATTATTGCTCAGTCAGCTCCATTTGCTACTCTGGTAGGTTTTTCTATGAGCCTTGGTGGCATGATGAGCAGTAATGAAATCCTGATTTTCCGTGCTTCTGGTTTTTCTTTTATAAAGATTTTTTACCCTGTTATCATTTTGGGAGCTGCTATTTCTGTAGGCTCTTTTTTTGTAAATGATTATCTTTTGCCTTTGGGCACTATGAAGTACAATCAGCTTTTCAGAAAAATCATGCAGTCTACACCAACAGTTTCCCTGGAATCTAACAGTGTAAAGGCTTTGGACAGTTCAAGCATTGTAATGGGGCATGTAAATTCTGGCGAAGTCAGCGATCTGATTCTTTTTGATACAGATGATGATTCTGATAAAGTAATAATTGCAGGAAAATCTACCCTTAAAGGCGGTCAGACAGAAGGCGTTCTTATGGAACTTTCCATGAATGATTCAACTGTTCTTTCTATTAATAAACGTGACAGGCATAATTATGATGTAATGGAATCGGAACGAACTGTCCTTAATGTTTTTGATAAGGCTGTGCTTGGCAATACTACACATTCTGCCCGGGAAATGACAACCTATGATCTTTCCAGAGAATTAAAGCACATGAAAGAATCAAATGGAGATTCCTATTCAGAACGGCGAAGACTTCGCCTGTGGACGATGGAGTTTCATAAAAAATTTGCACTTCCATTTGGTTCTATATTTTTTGCATTTCTTGCTTTTTCAATTGCTTTTGTTTTTGGTAAGCATCGTGGCCAGACAATCTGTCTTTTTATAGGACTTGTTGTTTGTGTTCTTTATTGGGCAATGCAGATAATGGGGCAGCTATTTGTTCAGAGAGTAGGGCTTAATCCCTTCTGGTGTATCTGGGTTCCAAACTTTGTAATAGGTTTTATGGCTCTGATATTCCTTGCAATTCTTTTAAAAAAATAAGAAGGCGGGAGAAAGTATTTTTGAAACTTGTGGGATATCTGTTAAAAAAAATAATTCCTCTTTTTATAGGTGCGGTATTGTTTTTTGCCTTGGTTTTAAATCTTGTAGATTTGTTTATGAATCTTACAACTTACCTGCAAAACGGATGTTCCTGGCATGATATTGGTGTTGTAATGCTGAATTATATTCCAAAAACAATATGGTATGCAGTTCCTGTTGCCATTTTGTTTTCTACTTCTTACACCTTAAGTAATATGTATGCCAATAATGAACTTGAAGCCCTGTTTGCTTCCGGAGTTTCTCTTTTTAAATTTACTTTTCCGGTCCTTTTGCTTTCTTTTATTCTTTCTTTTGTACTTTTTGCCTTTGAAAACGGCCTTGTTGTACAGACCTATGAAAAAAAGGTAAAATTACAGAATCAACTGCTCCAGAAATTTGAAAGTGATAATAACAATAATGTCATTGTAATTTCTGATAACGGTAAAACAATTTACAATGCTGCCCGTTATTATGAAGAAACAAAGAGGCTTCAGGATCTGTATCTGGTATTCCGGGATGATAATAAAAATCTGATTTGTATTATTCATTCCGACATAGCCGCCTGGGACTTTGATGCTGGGCACTGGCGGCTCCAGAATGCACTGGAATATGTTCGAAATGAACAAGGTCGCTTTATAACAACTGCTTTTGATTCTTCACTGGAAGAAAAACTTACTGAAAGCTATAAAATATTCCGAAAAAATATTGTAGATATTCAGTCGGTTTCTGCAAAAGAAGCAAAAATTTATATTGATCACCTTCGTAAAGCGGGGCTTCCGTTTGGAGAACAGCTTTCTGAATATTACAAAAAGTTTGCTTTTCCGTTTATAGTTTTTATTGTTGTTTTTCTTTCAATAGGGCTTACCGGAAAAACTAAAAAAAATGTACTGCTAATCAGTCTTGCCTCGTGCATCAGTGCTTCGGTTTTATTCTACGTAATGCACATGGTAACAATGGTTTTTGCAAAACACGGCTATATCTCTCCTTTTAGCGGAGCCTGGTCGCCTGTGATTTTATTTACAATTGCGAGTATAATATTATTAAAATACAGCAGAACCTGATTTAAGGTTGAATAATTAATTTTAAGGTGATTAAGAACTGTAAAACCACCTTTTTGAGGATTTTAATTTATGGAAAATACGATTATAAAAAATATTTTTGACATACATCACACATCGGCCGATGGAAAAGCCCGTACAGGTGTTATTCATCTTGCCCACGGAGATGTTCAGACTCCTGTTTTTATGCCAGTTGGAACTAATGCCACTGTAAAGGCAATGCCAAAGGATTTTCTTGAAGAAATAAATTTTGAAATTATTCTTGCAAATACCTATCATCTTTATCTGCGACCAGGTGCAGATCTTATAGAAGAAGCCGGTGGCCTTCATGGTTTTTCAAAATGGAACCGCAACTTTTTAACAGATTCCGGCGGATTTCAGGTTTTCAGCCTTTCTAAACTTCGTAAAATTACAGATGATGGAGTTCGCTTTCAGAGCAATATCGACGGAAGCTATCATATGTTTACACCCGAAAGCGTAGTTCAGACTCAGAGAAAATTTAATTCCGACATTCAGATGCAGATTGATGTTTGTACGGGAGCTGGAGAACCAAGAAAAGTGGCAGAAAAGGCCCTTAAAGTTACCAGTGACTGGCTTTTACGCGCTAAAAAGGAATGGGAACACGCTGTAAATGACCAGGGGTACAAAGGAGTACTCTTCCCGATTGTTCAGGGAAACTTTTTTGAAGACCTTCGTAAACAGAGTGCAGAGTTTGTTGGGGAACAGGATCTTCCTGGAATTGCTATTGGCGGTCTTAGCGTTGGCGAAACTCCAGAAGAATTTACAAAGTTTTTGAATTACACCGTTCAATATCTGCCAGAAAATAAGCCAAAATATGTTATGGGAATCGGTACACCAGAATATATTCTTGATGCGGTTCAGGCTGGAATCGACATGTTTGACTGCGTTCTTCCTACCAGAAATGCCCGTAACGGTTCTTATTTTACCCATCGAGGTATGCTTTCTATTAAGCAGGAACGCTGGACACATTGTCATGAACCTCTGGACCCGGAGTGTAACTGTAAAGTTTGCCGCACTTACACCCGTTCATATTTGCGTCACATTTTTAAGGAACAGGAAATCTTAAGTTCAATTCTTGCAAGCTATCACAACTTGTATTTCCTTCACAATATGATTCACGAAATCCGTGCGGCTATTAACGAAGATCGCTTTGAAGAATACAGAAAGAACTTTTTGGAAAAATTCCATCAGGGAGTTTAGGGGGAAATTTTGAAGAAGTCAGTCCGAATCGCAATTTTTACTCTATTTTCTGCCGCTTTGTTTGCACAGGAGGCTGACGCCCCGGTTCAGGTTAATGATTTGTATCCGTTGGGACCTGCTCCAGAAGAAATTGACCCTGAAATCAATGAGGCTGTAGAAGAACAGGTTTCTAATATTATGGACGGGCTGGAACTTTCAGAAGATGAAAAAAAACTGATGGAACAGCCTGATGCAGAAACTAAGACAGATGATGCTTCTGCTTCTGGCACGGACAAAACTGATACACATTCGGAAGAGCCTGCACCAAAAGAAGAAGGCGAGCCAGAATCAGAAGTTCAGGAAGTGCAGGACGAATCAGCCCAGGAAGAAACAGCTTCTGAACAGGAAGAAGCAATAACAGAAGAATCTCAGAACGAAGAGGCCCCTTCTGAAGAAGAGGAAGAAGACTCTGAAGAGAAAAAATCGAATTCTCCTGCGGGAATTTCAGAAGTACCTCCAAAAAAGCGCCCAAAGCCTATAGATCACGATAAGGCAAAGGCTGCAGAAGAAAAGGATGAAAACGAAGAGGTTCCTGAAAATAACCGGAATACAATTAAGTACGGACTTCCTTCTGAAATTACAAAACTTCTTGATGATTTAATGGCAAACGAAGATCCTCGTTTTACAGAAGAAATCTACGACCTTTTTGAAGTAACAGAAAATATTCAGATTCAGCAGAAAATTCTTGAATATTTTGGAAAGCTTGAAGACCCGTGTCTTGAAAACTTTGCAGTAACAATTCTTAATGATCCTTACGACACAAAGGCCGACGTTGTAAAGTCCTGCTTTGAATATATTCAAAAAGTTCACACAAAAGAAGCAATTCCTGCAGTTTTTACAATTCTGGAAAGCGACAACGAAACTTACTTTAACGACATCCTTTCTACAATCGGCGAAATTGGAGATGCTCAGTCTGCTCTTTCTGTTGCAGAATATCTTGAGCGCGATGATTTGTCTGATGCCCAGCGCCAGACTTTGATGAAGACTTTGGGAAAACTTCATGCTGTAGAAACTTTTGATAAAATTGTTGCAATCCTTGAAAACGAAGATGAAAACTCTTTTGTGCGCATGTACGCGGCAGAGGCTCTGGGGCTTATGGGGAAAATGGAAGCCGTTCCTGTTCTTATAAATGCTTTTAAGGATGCAAACCCTAATTTGCGCCAGTATGCAATAAAAGGCCTTGGAGAATTCCCTCAGGATGAAAAGGCACAGGCTGCAATTCTTCAGGGAATTCGTGATGAGCACTGGAAGGTTCGTCAGGAAGCAATTAATGTTTCTAAAAAGATTCTTGATTATCATGCAATTCCATATTTGATGTATCGTGCAGAAAACGACAGTGAACGCATCATCAAAGAAGCCGCAATTTCTGCCTTGCCGCTGTACAACGACTCTAATGCAGACCGTTTCTTAAAAGAAATGCTTGAAAAGAAAGTTCCTGACAATATTAAGATTAAAGCTGTTATTGCACTTTTGGAAGCAGAGCATGGCGAAGAAGAAATTATTGCACTTGCAGAAAAAGCTCTTTCTGATGTGCGCATGAAAAATCTTGCAAAAGGTATTGGAAACGAGCTTGCCAAACGTTCAAAACACAGTTACGAAGAAATTTGTCTTAAATATCTGGAAAATAAAGATAGCGATATTCAGAATATTGGTCTTGATATGTATAAAAACTACAAGTTCAATGGTGCTGTAGAAGAAAAAATCCGCTCAATTGCGCTTGACCGCAAATCAAACGGATCTGTTCGTAACCGTGCCAAGAAAATGCTTGGCATAGAAGATGAAGAAAAGAAAGAGGCAGAGAAAAAAGACTAATCTTTTTTATTGTAGAATTTGTTCACAAGTCGCAGGGCGTCGTTAATGCGCTCATGGGCTTCCGCACTGAAATCAACTTCCTCTTCTACAAGCGCTTCAAGGCTGGCGTGGGTTTCCTGCAGTGCTGTAGAAAATCCGCGTGAAGTTTTAAGCCAGTAATTTCCTTTTCCGTCTGTAAAAAGAGTAATAAATCCATATTCCTTATTCTTCTGCTTTGCAATTGCTGTGCGAAGAACTGTTTCCAGTGCAAAAATAATCTGCTCTTTTTCTACTTCGTTGTAAATATTGCCGTTTAAGTGACGGTTCCATTTTTTTTCGGCAATTGGAGTAAGTACAATATTTTTTGCAATCTCAATAATCTGCGAAAGTTTTTCGCCATCAAGAATCATTCCGTTATCTTTTGTGATGATGCGGCCACGCAAGTTTGCACATGCCTTAATTTTGTTTTTATCTGTTTCATTCTGAACTGCAAAAATAAAGCGTTCAAGCGGTAAAAGGGCTGTTTTCTTTCCTTTAAATTTTTTTGTTTCAAAAATATCACCGCCAAAAGAAAAGCCTTCGTCTTTGTCGTTTGCTGTTTTTTTGTTTTCTGCTGCCTTTTTATCAGATTTTTTAACAGGTTTTGGTTTTATTTCTACGTCTTTTTCGCGGTCTTTTGCATTTTTACATGCCATAAGGCGTTCAAAAAGAGACGGATTAATCATGTCGAGCATTGGATGAGTAAGAGGTGAAACGCTCATTGCAAAAATGCGGCTTGTTCGCACAATCTCTCCTGCAACAATAAATACAGGATTCTGGCGGAACATTACGCTTCCAGGATGAATACAGATATGACCGGCTGTAAGTGAACGGTAATTTTCACGACCTGTTCTGATGCATACAAACTGAATCATACCCGCTGCAATACAGCACAAATAATCCTGCATGCTTCCGTTTTTGGATGTAAGAGGAACTCCCATTTTGTCGCCAACGATTTCGCCAAGCTGAATATAGATATTTTCTATTTCTGCCATTATGCGTTCGTCCAGGTAATTTTTTCTGCAGAATTTTTCGCGGTTATCAGTCTGCTTCCATGCATTGAACAGGTTGATGTAAGTTCCAAAATCGCCCTGAAGGTCTCTGAAACGGTGATGTGCCTTGCGGGCTTCCATCTCTTCATTCGGTGGAAGAACGAACGGTGAGTTTGCGCTCAAGAATGAAGCGGCAACAAGTGCCTTGTCGATAACGTCAGGGTAGCGCATGATTGCTTCTACAATAATTCGGC
>JAEEGL011472670.1_pt1 | contig 13027 bp, 12 predicted proteins | sample 9134231 | NCBI WGS metagenome assembly JAEEGL01 (sample SAMN16246548, study PRJNA631951) | gut metagenome | biome: gut microbiome; feature: rumen; material: fiber-attached | host: Bos | place: Iran: Karaj | collected 2018-10 | reverse complement strand
TTAGTGAAGAGATGGTATAAATGTTATTAAATCTAGTATATGGTGTGATCGGCATAATCCTTCTCACTGCATTTTGCCTGATTGGTGCTTTCGCGGCACCTCAGGTTGCTTATTGGTGTATAAAGCACCATTTTAATGTGCCTTTTTTTGGCAATGCTGCTCACTGTTTCTATGATATTCTTTATAACATCATCTTTATTATCGCACTTTTCCGAAATCGCTATACCGAAATTGCCTGTGGAAGGCGGACTTCCTACAAATAAAGTTTTGACCGTAAACGCCCTTCCGAATATTTTTCTTACTGCGTTTATGGATTTCTTGGCAATTCCATCGTTCAGTAATGTGGCAATATCCAGTCTCATTTCAAACAATACAACTGCGGCGGCGGATAACGCATCATCATAAGCAAGAAGATAATGATAAACAAAGTTTACACTCATTGTTTTTTCGATATGTTTCAGGTAGTTATAGGAAAGCAGAAAATCATCTCCTACAGCATTGTCCCAGGCAGCACTGTCCACCTCATCAATGGAATTATAAGATCTTATTGAAATCATGTTTTTGTTCCTCATCCAGAAGACGATTTTTTTCGCAGACGTTCCGGAAAGCGCTCAGGAAAATATCGGCTTCCTTTTTTGTTATTATCAGAGGCGGTTCTATTCTGATAACATTGGGATTATTAAGGGTAACAATAGAAATTATACCGTAATCATTTAGCATCTTAGCAGAAAACTGTGATGCAAAGTTTTCACTCAGATACTTCTCGACATTTTCAATATTCTCATCAACAAAGCTGCGCATAGATTCTGCTATATCATTTGACAGAGCGCTGAAAAGCCTTTTTATATTCGCTGGCACCATGCTTTTTATCAAGTCAGCCAATGCAGAAATGCCTTCGGAAACATTATAATCAAATTCAATTCCGATGAGAAGCCCTTTTCCGCGGACCTCCTTTATAAAATTGTAATCCTTGCTGATATCTTTTAGACCGTTAATGAGATATTCGCCCATTTCGGCAGCATTTTCGGGAAGCTTTTCTTCTTTTATGATATCTATAGCTTCAAGCGCAACTGCACTGCAAAGTCCGTTGCCGCCAAAAGTACTTGTATGCAGAAGGTATTTTGACTGATTTCCATAGGCGTCATGCCATATTTCTTCCTTTGTTCCGTAAGCACCTATCGGAATGATACCTCCGCCGAGAGATTTTGCACAAGCGATAATATCGGGCACAACGTTATCATGCTCTACGGCGAACATCTTGCCTGTTCTTCCAAATCCTGTCTGAACTTCATCTGCTATCAGCAGAGTGCCGTATTTGTGGCATAATTCCAGACAGGTCTTAAGATAGCCTGGTTTGGTAGCAATTACTCCGCCTTCACCCTGAACAGGTTCAACTATCATAGCAGCGATATCTTCATTTTTCAGCAGTTCTTCAAGCTCATCTGTTGAATTATAGTCTGTAAAAAGCACTTCGCTAAGCAGAGGACGGAAGAACTTCTGATACTTTTCACGTCCTGTAACGGACAGCGATCCGAATGATTTTCCGTGGAAGCTGTTTTTTGTAGATATATATTTACTGCGGCCGGTGTATATCCTTGCCAGCTTCAGAGCACCTTCAACAGCCTCTGTACCACTGTTGCAGAAGAATACTCTGTTGATATCTCCCGGGAGGATACTGCAAAGCTTTTCACCGAGCAGTGAGGCGAAATATCCCGGTGTTACCTGTAATATACCAGGAGGTTTTGCAGCAATATAGTCTTCTATCCTTTTCAGTATCCTCGGGTGGTTGTGACCGACATTCACAGAGCCGTATCCGCCGACAAAATCGAGATATTCCTTATTATCACAGTCGCGTATGTTCATTCCTTGAGCATTGACATAAAGCCTGTCATAGTTTCCGCTCTGATTAACTGCAACGAGAACGGGATTTATGTATTTTGCATACAGATCCATTATTTCGTCCTTGGAACAGGTCTTCAGTTTGCTGAATATGTCATTCTTACCTGAGATCTTACTATTTGACTTTAGAATGCTGCTGATATTATATATCGCTCCATCATCAACGTTTTCCTTCCATTGACTGATACTATCCACGATAAAGCCGTGTTTTATCCCGATTTTTCGCAGTTCAATGGCATTTTCAAGATCAAGAAGCCTTCCTGTGGAACAATACCTTGTATCACCTTCAAGAGCGATAAGGGCTGTCTCTCCGATACAGCCGAAAAAACCACTCCTGAAAAAGTCATTCATAGGTATATCTGTTAATTTTACCTCATCACTGAAGCTGAAACGTCCGCCGTCTACTACAAGAATATCCGAACGTTCGCTTTTTTCTCCTATGACGTCCTTGGGTTCACCGACATCAATTACGATAGCACCGCTTTTGAATTTAGCCTGGTCTATAAAACTTCCTGTTGTAGTAGCAGAGAACACAATATCCGCATCACTGAGGACCTCATCAAGATCGTTTGAGAAATTGATCTTATCATAATATTGACTGAGATCCGAGAAGTATTTTTTTGCAACAATGTTTTCTCTTCTGCCCACCATTGTGATCGAAGCTCCCTTAAGCAGAAGCATTTTGGCGATAAGAAGAGAAATACTTCCGGGAAATCCGATTATTGCAGTATTTAATGAGGTGATGTCGGCTTCAGCTTTTTCAAGTATATGATCAAGAATGTCTACTGAAGTTGTCGCTGTAAATGTATTTCCCGTAGTGACCTTAGCGTGTTTAAGTACATCCTGCACCATTGTACCGCGACCGCCGACAGCAGCTGTATATCCTCCAAGTCCGATTATGTCAGCGCCCCATTTTTCCAGTTCTAGGGCAGCAGCTTTTATAGCGTTTACTGCCTCTTCGCTTTTTTCAAGAATATCCTGAGGAAGCCACGGGATATAGACTATCCTTCCTTCGGTTTCCGCGCCTGCCTTTGAAGTAATCCTTACGTTGAAGAAAGAGACGGCATTTTCAAGTTCTTCCGACTCATCTGTTTCGAGAAATGAAAGCCTTCTGAACTGATTTACCGCTTTTATCATGTTAAGTTCTTTATGATTGTTGGTATGTGCAATAAAACCAAATTTCATGTTTATCACTCCTTTTTATGAAACTGGAGAAATATATAAAGCAGATTGATATCCGCCGTAGCCGAGACTTGAAACAACAAGTCCGCTGCGCAATTCACCTTTTCGCAGATACTCAGTTACTTCAAGAATACCCGAAGCTGAAAAGCTGTAACCGGCCGTTTCTTTTATTCCTGATAATACAGAGACATCAGGAAGTATCTTTTTAATAGCTTCTCTTTCTTCTGAAACGTATTTTTTTGAGAAACTTCCAAGTATATAAGCTATTTTTTTATTATCAGGTATATCCATTGCATACATGAGTTTTTCAAATGACAGATCATCAAATCTCTTGTACATGCACATATCCGGTGCATAATTCTCTTCTGCGCTGACTATTTCTGCAAGGGCATTTCCGCAGCGTGATCTCAGCCTTTCTTCTGATTCAAGTATCAGAGCTGCTCCTGCATTGAGTATTTTATAATCGCCGTCAATGAAGTACCCCATAGAATTGAAAACTTTTTTTTCAAGCTCATCTGCTTTAGCTGAACCTGCTCCCACATAAGCAATATCTATCTGTCCGCTTTGAATAAGCTCATAGCCGGCTTTTACAGCGGACAGACCTGAAGCACAGGAATTAAGAAAAGTTGCTGAAGGTCCGTTGGATTCGGTAAGCTGAGCTGCGAGAAAACACGGGATATTCGGCACTTCTTTCAATACCTCTACGGCACTCCAGTTATTGATGATATAATACAGGAATTCTTTTTCATCAAAGCATTCGGAAGAATTTTTACAGTGTTCAAACAATTCATCTCTATGTTCTTTATCAGTTGCAAGGTTGAGGAAATCGCCGAAAAAGACTCCTCTACGATAATTATCGTTAAGCTCCGGCGAATCATTATCTGCCATCTTCATAGCTTCATAAAGGGAATTGATAAACAGCTTTCCGCTTGTGCGAGCGAAACGCATAAGCTTTCTGTTTTCTCTGCTGACGGGAATAGGGGTATCTTCCTCAATAATTTCTGAGCCTATCGCTGATATATAAACCTTTCTTTTCATCGTCTATCCTTTCATCAGGATCAGAGAGGTATTCTGACCGCCGAAACCAAATGAATTCGACATTACGGTATTGATATTTTTTTTTCTCGGAGCATCAGGTATATAATCAAGATCACATTCTTCATCTTTCTCATCAAGATGCATTGTCGGCGGAAGTATGCCTTTTTGCAGAGCCATGACTGATGCGATGCATTCGATAACTCCTGAAGCTGAAAGAATATGTCCTGTCTGCGCTTTTATAGATGAGACAGGTATACTTTTTGATTTTTCGGCAAATACAGACTTTATAGCAATTGTTTCAAGAAGATCGTTGTAATATGTACCTGTGCCATGAGCATTAATGTAATCAATATCTTTCTGCGGGCAAACCGCGCTTTCCAAAGCACCAGACATAGCTTTCGTGTATGAACCGCCTGTCATGTCAGGAGATGTTATATGTGAAGTATCCGTAACCGAAGCACATCCTGTTATTTCGGCTAAAGGTTCAATGTTCCGCTCCGCGGCGCTTGAAGATGATTCTATAATAAGTATACCTGCACCCTCTCCGATAACGCAGCCTTTTCTGCTTTTTGAGAACGGACGGCAGCTATGAACAGTATCTTTATCAGATGACATAACATTAAGGACTGAAAAAAGCGAGATAGTGTTTATATTGATGCCTGAATCTGCTCCTCCTGCTATTACAATATCGTACTTGCCGCTGCGTATCAATTCAGTAGCTTTTCCGATAGCAAACGCACTGGAAGCACAGGCGTTTGAAACGGTTTCGACCGCTCCTCTCAACTGAAGCACTCCTGCAACAGATGCTGCTGCATTAAATCCGTCATGAAACTTTGAAAAGCTCATATATCTTTCGGGATCGACTGTGCCTTCATATCTGGAAGCATATTCGCTTTTGTAAACATCAGTTATTTCAGGAAAAGAAGAAGCTCCTCCAAGTATTACAGCAGTCCTGTGCTCTTTAAGCTTTTCAGCCGTGAGACCTGCGTTCAGCATAGCTTTGTAAAGCGAAAAAAGGGCAAATTCCGTTAGCTTTGGCAAACTCATGCTTTCAGAAATACCAAAAAAAGCTTTCCATTCATCATTGTTAAGTTCGGCTTCTCCGCCGGGGAAATTAGAAAACGCTTCTTTTCGTATAGCACTTATTCCACTCTTGCCCGAAATAAGATTATTGAAAAAAGATTCTGTATCATTTCCCAGAGGCGAAATGATACCCATTCCTGTGATAACAGCTTTTTCCATAGCTTCTCACATCCCTGAAGAAAGGGAGAGTATTGAATCAGCCAGCATATCTACAGAAATATAGCCCTGAAGTCTTTTTATAAGCGCCCCGCTTGTTTCATTGCCTAAGCGGCTGAGAAAGTCTTTTTTATCATCTTCAGACAGAGTGATATGCATTGTACTTTCTATTCGTGAGAGCTTTTCTTCATCGGACAGTCCGTTTTCATACGATAAAATGACAGCAGTGTCGTTTACTATCTTTATCAGATTATAGTTTATGTTGAATTTGCTGCTTATTGAAAGATATAATTCCTGCATATCAAGAGAATCAATGCCCAGATCCTCTGTTATAGAAGAATGCGGGAGTATATCTGTTTTATCTATTAATAGAAGCTCTGCAATAACCTCTGTAAGATAATCAATTACTTCTGTTTTGTGCATAGCGACACGTCCTTTCGTTTTCACATGGATGAGGGAGAGTATAGTTATCGGTCTTGATTTTTTTAAGTTCCTTTTTATGGTCTTTATATGCAGTGAGGTTTTTCCATACAAATCTCACGAAGCTTTTGTACATGGGATTAAACGGGTTGAGACTCAGCTTGAAATTGACCTTGCAAAGAATAGCTCTGTGGGGCAGATATGTGCACAGATAAGTAAGCGCAACCTGCTTATAGTATTCTTTCAGAGGCAGAGTCGTTTCAAGAAGCTGGTGCTGCATATCATACAGCTCAGGGTTATATGAGTTGAGCTTATCCTTTGATTCTTCGTAAAACTGTGTGCCCGGAAATGGTGTGAGAGAAGTGTATTCTGCATAATAAAGCTTGTTTTCTCTTATGTAGCGCCTGAGCGCTTTGAAATCATCTATTGTGAAATCCGGATATATTATAAAGCCTGCCATGGTATCTATACCTATTTCATGCAGCAGCTTTATGGCTTTTGTATTTGTTTCCAGAGCGGTTTTCTGTGATACATCGTTGAGGTCTTTCTGGCGCACGCCCTCAAAGCCTATCATCAGTTTTGCAAGGCCATATTTTTTCCATTCTCTGAGAACATCCTGATGTTTGATAACAAGATTGGCACTGCAGTAGCACATATATTTTTTATGGATATTGTTTTCTTTTATCAGCTGTATGATCTTTTTTACACGCTCTTTGTTAAGAAAAGTATTATCATCTATTATGAAAACTGCGTCCTGTTTTATTTCTTTTATTTCAGCAACAAGCGATTCAGGACTTCGTGCTACAAATCTTCCGCCGTTTTTTGACCATTGAGTGCAGTAGTAGCACTTGAAGGGGCAGCCTACAGAACCCCATACAGCCGCTATCTCACGTTCAAAATACCAGTAATAATTCTTCCTGTATTTCTGAGTAAGTGTACGGTCAGGGAAAGGAAGCTCATCAATAGATATGCATCGTGTAGCATCTTTTCCTTTTTTCCAGCCGTTTGGTGTACGATAATAGATACCTTCAACATCGCTTAGATCGTTATTTTCAATACCTTTGAACAATCTTGGGGCTACCAGAAGGTCTTCACCGCTGTTTACCACATCTACACAACTCATAAAGAACTCATGCGGAAATACAACAGCGTGTGATCCTGCAACTATGGTTTTGATATTGTGATCTATTTCTTTTGCCTGAGTGCACATTTTATGAATGATGTAAATATGCGCATATATACCCGTGAAGCTTATTACATCGGGGCGGAATTCTTTGACTGTTTTTACAAAATTGTTATCGATAACAACATCTATTATCCTTACTTCATGGCCTTCTTTTTCCAGTATTGTCCCGACATATTCAAGAGCAAGAGGCTCGATGACCATAAGCCGTTCAAAGCCTACTACACTTTCGCCATAGGGGGGATTGACAAGTAAAACTCTCATACCTCTACCTCCTTTTTATTTTTTGAGAGGTCGTTTTCTCAAAAGGCTCTTCTCTGAAGATGATATCATTTATCTGAGCATACATCGGCAAACGGTCATTTGCTTCAAATATCTGTTCTTTGATCTTTTCGTGAACAGCTTTTCCAGCTTCGCAGTAGACCTCGGCGGTTATACGTTCATTTTCTGAAAGATATACCATAACTTCATCAACGGATTTTATCTGACTGAGAATATCCTCAAGCTCTTCAGGATAGATATTTTTTCCGTTGCCAAGGAGTATCATATTTTTGATCCTTCCTTTTACACATAGACAGCCGTATTTGTCAATACAGCCGATATCGCCTGTATGCAGCCATTTATTGATAAGTATCCTTTTGGTCGCTTCAGGATTTTTATAATATCCCATCATTACGTTATCGCCTTTGACAAGTATCTCTCCATCATTGTTTTTATTGTCATGATCTATTCTGACTCTGCAGGTGTAAATGGGCTGTCCCACAGAACCAAATTCAGCCTTTGAGCGCTTTTTATTTGTAACAACTGCTACAAGGGGGGCACATTCGGTTATACCATAACCATTAAGCACAGTTATACCTATGTCATAAAAGAAAGCGATCGTTTCAGCCGCCAGAGGAGCACCTCCGCAAATAACGGTATTAAGCTCTCCTCCGAACTCCTGAAGTATCCTGCCGAATAGTTTTTTTCTTATGTCAATTCTGAGCTTCAATAAGAAACGTGAAACTTTCATCATCAGCTTCATAGATGCAAGCTTTCCTGAATCATCTGCATTCTGAATTATGGCAGATCTTATCTTCTCAAGGATAAGCGGAACAGCAAATATCATGCTCGGTTTAGAATTTTTGAGATTTTTGCTAAAGTTTCGCATAGTATCATTAAGTATTATCTGTTCACCGGTCGTAAGTGTTCCGAGTATGCCGCACGTAAATGAATAAGTGTGATACAGCGGCAGAAAACAGAAGACTTTTCCAACAGGTCTGAGGTATTCATTGCTGCCCTTTATGACGGCTATAATGTTTTTTTCTGACAGCATTACACCTTTGGGCATACTGGTAGTTCCCGATGTAAATACGATCATCGCTGCATCTTTATTTTGCTCCGGACATGGAGGATCCTCATATGTTCCTATATCCGGCAATTCATTATTAAATGCACATTCAACAAGTTTGTTCAATGAGAGTGCAGTGATGTCTTTATCAAAAAGAGACAAAAGATCATCTGTACAGATAACTATTCTGCAATCTGCAAATCTTATCTGTGCAAGTATTTCTTCATCTGTTAATTCAGCGTCTACAGGAACAACACAGTGCCCGGAACAAATTATTCCGATGGCAGTGATGATCCAGTTATATGAATTGCTGCCAATAAGGGCAATATTGTTTTTTTTAGGTAAAATACGTTCAAACAATGTCTTAACGGCTTTTATATGCATGGCAAACTCAGAAAAAGTAAGCTTGGCAGCTCGCTTGCCCAGCACTTCAAAAGCTATTTTGTCTTTAAACGCTGCATAATGAGTGAAAACCAGATCATTCAGCGAAGAATAGTCACTTCCCATTTTATTGATTCTCCTCGATAAAAGTAATTATATTGCCAACAGTTTTTAATTCGCGAAGTTTTCTGTCAGGTATCTCAATATCAAAACGGTCTTCGATATCTCCTATAATTTCAAGTATCTGTATCGAGTCAAGGTCAATATCATTACGGATATCGATGTTATCGCTCATTTCTTCGGGAGAAATCCGGGCTTTTCGCTCAATCAGCATATTTAGTATTTCTTTTTTGATTTGGGATCTTTCCATAATGCCTCCAATACTATTTAATGTTATATTAAACTAACAATTGTTTAAAATGTTATACAATACTAACCAAATTCTAAAATAATAAGCAGGGATTCGATTCTTATCCCCGCCGAATTTACACCATTGCTTATAATATCACACTTTGATTATAATGTCAATAGTTTTCACGCTTATACTAACAAGAGAAAAGAATGGGCGATCCTTCCCTCATTACACTTGAATAATCCAAAATACAGAAAGGCTGTCAGCGGCTTTGAAAGACAGGTATCACAGGGTACGGGAACTTTTTCCGTTTAGATTACTTTTTGATTGAATGTGCAACTGTAATGGCTGTAAAGCTCGATGTTGCATAATATCTCAATAAATACGAATCCAACAGAACAAGTAAACGGAATACTGTTATTGCAGACATTTCCTATCCGGATATATCCGTAAAGCATCAGCTTCTTTTATTCTTTTGGTGTAAACAGCTTTTATTATCTATTGTATTATCTTAAAAATTATTAAGGCGTAATAGCAAAATACTTTGAAAAAAAGCGCAGCAAACACACTTCACATTTCACTGTGAACTGTCTGCTGCGCTTTTCATTGTCCAAAAACGAAACAAAATGGCATATTTGACGAGCGATCCGACTATACGGTAGTGACTGCTGCGACGGATTTTCACCGCACTTCCCTCAGTTTCAAACTGCCTTAAACAATTATACATTATAACATATAAAGTCATTTTTGTCAATACAAAACAAACTGCAGGGCCATTCCTGCGGCAATGCTGTATAATGCATCTTAATTTAGTCGTAATAATACTTAATCAAATAATGATGTTGGAGGAAAATTGAATGAGAAAGGTATTAAGGGCATTCTGTTTATGCTCGGTGATGATTGCTGTTTCCTGCCTTAATGGCTGCGATGAATCCGCCCCTGCCGAATCTGCTGAACATGGCAAATCCCACGGCAGAGGTTATTATCTCCGTTATGGGGTATGTCAGCCAGAAGTAGTACAGCCCGAATCTGGCGAACAGCCAGCCGAGAGGGACGAACAGGAACACGGTACGAATCACGGTGAGAGCTGAGCTTTTGAAGGGACTTCCCACTGCCTGAAAGAACACGGGAAACAGCAGGGATACCGCCATAGGTACAAAGCTGAGACCTATTATGTGGAAGCCGTGAACGCCTATTCTCAGGACTTCGCTGTCATGGGAGAAAAAGCGTATCATTTGGGACGGAATGAACAGGAAGCATAGCGTTCCCATTCCCATCAGAACAGCGCCTGCGATAAATGAGTCCCACAGGATACTGCGGCAGCGCTTGGTGTTCTGCTGAGCGTAGTTGAAGCTTATCATGGGAACGATACAGGTCTGCAATGCGCCGAGAGGGATAAAGAAGAAGGTCTGCCACTTGTAGTAAAGGCCGAGAACTGTTACTGCCTGATCTGAGAATGTAGCAAGTATCATATTCAGTCCGAAGATATAGAAGGTGTAGGCTGACTGCATAAGGATATTCGGTGTACCCAGTCTGTAAATGTTCCTGATGTTTACCCAGTATTTTTTCAGCGCAGGGGGATTGTAGAAGCCTTTCTTCATTACGATGAGCGCGGCGGCTGTCTGCCCGATAACGGTGGATATTGCCGCACCTGTTATCCCAAGCTTAGGCAGTCCGAGCCAGCCGAATATCAGCAGCGGATCGAGTATGATATTTACTGCCCACCAATTATCTGAGCTGTCATGGGCAGCTTCATATTGCCCTTGGATTGCAGGATTTTCGTCCATATGCTCTCGAAGAAAAGTCCGAAGCTGAATACGCAGACTATCCTTCCGTAACGCACCACATCGGCGCGTATCATCTCCGATTCCGTGGAGATCTTCGCATAAAACGGCATTATCAGATAGCATATCAAGGTGAACAGCAGCCAGAGCACAAATGCAAGCGGAGTTCCGACGCCTGGTGTCTCGGCGGCACGTTTCTCCTTTTTTATTCCGAAGAAGAATGCCATTGCGGTATTTATGCCGACTCCCGAACCCACAGCGAGAGCTATCATAAGGAGCTGCAGAGGATAAACTATGGACAGTGCCGTGAGTCCTTCCTCCGAACATCTGCCGATGAAAAAGCTATCAACGATGTTGTACAGCGCCTGTATGAGCTGTGCAGCCATGACGGGCGGTGCAAGCCTGAATATCATTTTCCGTACGCTGTCTTTTGCAAAATCTATCTGTCCTTTTTCCATATAAGCACTTCCTTAGTCTATACATTATAGCACAGATATATGCGGTTTTCAATACAGAGCAGCGAATAATATCTTTTCGGATCTATCACCCCGGTAATATTTATGCGATAACCCATTGCTTTATTGCAGATAAAATGGTAGAATATAATCATCTTAAAATACTGATAAAGCAGGAGGGAACTATGCCATTTGATTTCAAGAAAGAATATAAGGAATACTATATGCCGAAGAACAAACCGCAGCCTATACTAAAACATACTGTTTTACAATGTGCAAATCAATGTTATTATAACATATTTGTGCCCTTATTTCAAGTTCTTTGAAAAAGGAAAGCAATGTATTGGTATGTTATTTAACATCACTGTGGTTTTATATCCTAATCAGATTCTGATACTCCTTGATCTCCAACTCACCATCAGCGGCCTTCTGCCGCAGTTGGATAGCGTATTCTCCCCACTCGGCGAACTCAGACTTGCTCATTTTCTTTTTCATGAAACGAGCGTAGTGCTGCTTGTAGGCGCGGTTATATATTTCCCAGACAGGATCGTTCTTGATTTTCTCCTTGAAGTTGTGACGCATAGCATTGTCACGGCAGGACTTCGGAGGATTACTGCTTATCATGCGCTTGCAGTAATGTGAGAATGTAGTATGCTTCATGATAAACCAGCGACCGCAGTTGCGGCACTTAACTGGCATGAACTTTTCCTCAATGCACTTGAACAACTCAAAATACAGAAAGGCTCCCAGCGATGTGAAACGATAGGTCTCACAAAGTATGGGACCTTTTTTAGTTTCCAGTAACGTATGTCCCATGCACATACTTCCGCTTGATACAAGATCAAAACGTGATTCAGAGTAGCACTTTTCTGTGAACTGCTGAAAAACTTCTATAACCTTTTGATTGGAAGGATAGTTGTTGTGGTCGCATAGCTTGTCTGCAAACGGCATAAAAACATTCCTAACTCGCATAAGGTCTGAAACAAATTCTGCAAACTCGTTCGTCAATTGTTCGATACAGGTAGTGAAGTCGGCAGCGTCTTTTCTGTTCTCATAGTTACTGAAAACTTTCTTGCTGTCGAAATCATAATCATCAAGTGCTCGCAGCTCGTTCAGATCTTCTGTGATATACATTTCCTCATATGAAACAGGAGTGCTCTCAGCGTTGATGTAATGATCGTTGTAATCGTCAGACTCAAATTCAGAGTCTTCGTAAAACGGCTCGTCAAATATGTCGTGGTAGTACGCAAACAGATTTCTCAGAAGACCACGTCTAAAATGTTTCTTGTCATATGGCGGAAGTTTTTCTGCGATGTCCATGATACTATCGTATGTGTACTCGATATCACGCGCACGCCTTCCAATATCAGCGGGACAGAACAAGGAACTGATGTTCAACTCCGTCTTTGCGCGCTCACATACGTCGTACAGGTCTTCAAGAGCAGTTGAATTCATCGAAAAATAGCGCAGAAGTATTTCACCGAGCGGATACGTTCTACCGTCGGAAAGATATATTTTTCTGTCATGGTAGTGTGCTTCTATCTCAAACATAATAACTCCTTTCAGAAACAGTGTTCTATTTTTTCAGAGTGCATAACACTGCGTTTTGTCTTGAAAACAGCTATATAAACAGCCAAAAATCAAGAGTTTACAATTTGTTCATAAAAATAGATTATAGATTGAACTCGGTAGAGATAGTATACTATATCTATTGACTTTTGTCAAGAGAGCGTGTATACTGAATGCAGTTAAGACGTCCGGACA
>JAEEGL016911915.1_pt1 | contig 13028 bp, 11 predicted proteins | sample 9134231 | NCBI WGS metagenome assembly JAEEGL01 (sample SAMN16246548, study PRJNA631951) | gut metagenome | biome: gut microbiome; feature: rumen; material: fiber-attached | host: Bos | place: Iran: Karaj | collected 2018-10 | reverse complement strand
AGCTATAAATGTTCTTATCAAACTCTCTTTATAGTATAGTTTTAATTTTGATGCAGCAAAATTTCTAAAATTACTTACTAATTCTGGTAAATCAAATGAGTTGTTATAATTCTTAATTTTGTAATCTGCATATTCCATATCTATTAAATTTAATTTTGAAAATCTAATTCCTGTTTCTCCAATTACTCCTGCATTCTCATCATCACTCATATTTTCGCCTTCAACAGCTTCTTCATCTATTGGGCTTTCATCAGGTCTTAATCCTAATTGAGAAACCTTCATTTCTAATATTTCATCTTTTTCTTTTGAAAGTTTTACAACTTTTTTATTAAGCTCTGCCACTTCATCCAAAAGTGCCTTTTTATCTAATGATGGTTTTCTAAATTTTAGGTACTGTTTTATTATTAAAAATATTACAAAACCAATTAGTCCATATAACACAATCATGAATAAAACAGTTAAACCAACTAATATCCATTCTGGTCCATTAAAATCATTTTTATATTCACTAACAATATTGTAAAAAGCAGGAAAATTAAATAGTTTTTTTATTCCCTCTAATAATCCATTAAGAATTGAAAGCAAACCAGAAATAAATTGGTTTACAAATTCATATAAAAATCTCAAAAATGTATCCATTCATTCACCTCATTAAACATCATATATTATTATATTACTAATTCTTGATTCTCTATCTTTAATTGCCTCATAACTCTTTGATGTTTTTGGAACTAACATATATTTGAATATATTTAATTTCCTTATATTAGTTTCTTTAACTTCAAATGTATCATCTATTATTACAGCAAATTTAAAACCATATTGTATCAAATCATAAATTATGTCTTTATTTTCTTCAAAATCGCAATATTCAATTTTTAAAATTATTTTATCTTGTATTGCTAAATCATCTAATATCTTTAATGTTTGCTTAATCTTTTTTTCTTTTTTAAATAACGTTTTTGCAAAATCAACTAAATATTTTGTTTCAAAATCTCCATTATTTATGTCCCTTATACATACTTCTACTAATAATGTATATTCAATTATAAGCTTATCCTCATTAATAGTTCCTTCATTGTATACTTCATCTATAACTTCATCACTATATATATATGGTAGCTTAAAAATATAATCTAATTTCACTTTATATGTATTATCAATTAAAGTATATTTTTCAATATTTAATGAAAAGTCTTTTGAGTCTATACCTTTCATGAATTCTTCTTTTTCTTCATTATAGTCTTTAATTAGTTTTTTTATTTTATTTTCAATTCCTCTTATTGGCTGTAATTCAAATTCTTTAATTCTTTTTTCACAAATTATTTTTGCAAATTCTTCTATATTATCTACACTTCTAACTCCATCAATGTAAAAAACCAATTGGTACATTTTCAAGTTTTTTTCTACTATTTCTTTTTCTTCTTTTTCGCATTGTTTTTCAAGTTCAGATTTTTTGTTTGACAAAACTTCATATATTCTAGTATAGAAAAATCTATGTTCTTCTTCATAATAATTATATACCCTTGCTTCTATATAAGAATCAATGTATTCATTTGAAATATTTTCATTATAATCTTCCGCAAAAAAAATCTTAGTAAATTTTTTTAAGAATTCTTTTGTGTTTCTTATATATTGTTGCATTAAGTTATTGACCATTTTTCCCCCCTTAATGAGATAAAGTTATTATTGGTGTCACATTAGTATCAGTAGGTGAATAAGAATAATTTTGACTTGCATCTACTTTATAAAACTTAACACTTGTTGTACTTAATGATGGTACATTTGCTGTTATACTATTTAAATAATCATACCCATTTATTGGTGTATCTGTACTAGTTGCATTATTTATATAAAAACGATTTGTCATATCTAATAATACTTGTTGTGGGTTATATGATAATGTAACATTAGAAGCTTGTGCACTAGAATTTACAATATTAACTGTTAAATATGGACTATTAACCGAATCTACTATTTCATAATAAATACTAGAAGATCCTACTTCTATAATTAATTTCCCATATATATATTGTTCATAAGGTGATACTGCTTTTGCACATACATCTACCCATGCAGTTTCAGTGTTTTGTAATGCAACTCCATTTTTAGGATTAACATATATTGAAAATGAATCTTGATTATGTCCTTCAAGAATTTCAGTATGATTTGTTCCAATTATAGTCCCACTATTTTTACTTGTTGTAACTTCAACATTATCTGAGCAAGTTACAGTTATTGTGTAATCAATATCAGAATATGTAAAAGCCATATCATTTAATTTACTAGACATATTAACTGTAATTGTATGTGTCTGTGCTCCAGACCAGTTGTTAGTTATTTGATATTCTGAATGCTCAATATTTAATTTGTCGCTTTTGAAATAAAAATCCATTGATGCTAAATAGTGATCATATGCTACATTATATACATATTTAGCAGCTGAAATTATATTAGGTGTAAAAAAAATAACAACAACTAGAATAATCAATATAATTATTAAATTTAAGGGTTTATTTTTTCGTGTTGATCTTCTTTTCTCATTTTTTCTATTATCCACAATAACCTCTTTTAACTATTATTACTTATTTTTTGTCTTGAATCTACTGTTAATTGAACATATTCAGGTGTCCCTTTATACTCTGAATGTTTTTCTGTGTCTGGGAATGTAACTTCTAAAACATAAACCACTTGCTCATCTTGGCTAAAACCAAATTCATCTCCTTGTATTGTAAAAGTTTTAAAATATGTCCCATCACTATCTGCATTTGTTGACGTATTAGTAATTAAATTTGTAGCTTGTCCTTGTTTGTGTACTACATATGTTAATGGTAAATTTGTTGTTGTTACTAACTGCATTGAATAATCCAAAGCTGTTTGTGTTCTTTCCTGTCCATAATAATTTGCAACTGAAAATGTATAACTATATGATGAACTGCTAGGTAAAATATTATCTATATTTAATGATTGTGATAAACTTTGCTCTTTTAAAAGATAAAAAGCCAAATCAACTTGAGCACTTGAATTGGCTGTAGAACTATACTTTGCAGTTACTCCTCCAATTATATTTACTAATGCCAATCCTACTATTAGCCAAAATACTATTTTTATATATAATTGTCTAGTCTTTCGTTTCTTCCTTCTTTGCATTTTTTCTCATTCCTCTCACATTTCTGATAAATCTTGAAAAAGAATGTCTATTTCTTCTATTTTTCTTTTTATCACTTTTTGATATTGCTACTCCAAATAATATAATAGTAGCAAATATTGATAAAAGAATTTTGTAATCTGATAGTACTTTTATCCATATACCAAATTGTGGTAAGATTTTTACAACTTTCCCTATTACTACATTTCTAGTGATTTCTTTATCTTTACTATTGTTAGCATCACCTTTTGTTATCAGTTTTTCATCGTTTTCTTCAATTATTCTATGTGTAATTATTTCAGAATTATTTTCATAAGAAATAATATCATTTTTATGAACATCATCTGTAAGTTTTACTATAATAATATCACTTATATTTATAGTATCTTTCATACTCCCTGTTGTTACTTCAAAAAATGTGTAACCCATAAATTCTGGATATTTTTTTTCAAAGAATTTTACTTGAATAAAATTATATACAATTATGCCTGCTATAAATATAAAGAAAATAATGATAATATCAAAAATAATTTTTAATAATTTTTTTAAAATTTTCATATAATCCTCATTTTAAACATAAGGTGTAATTGTTTCTCCTGAATATTGACTAACAACAACTGTTACTGGTAAACTCAAATTCATACTTACAGTTCTATCAACACCTATTAAAGAATCATTTGCATCATTAGTTCCTGTTCCATCTTCATCCCAAGCTAAATAAAATCTTGCAGTTACAGTTCTATCTGCTTTTATATCAGCCAAATTTACTATTCCTGTATACGTATTTGCTCCTGTTCTTGTCATCCCTAAAGAATCTTCTACTCCATTTACAACTCTAGATGCTGATTGAAAATGTATTGCACTATTTACACTTAATGCTGCTAAATCTATTGTCACATCAAACCTAACAGCAACACTACAGTCAGTTGCATCTATTATAATATCAAAATATCCACTAGATGATGGTGCCATTTTATTTGCTAGAACATACTGACTAGATGGATATGTTAAACTATTTATTTGAAAAGAATGAGTTGAATTTCTTGATGTTACATCAGCGCTATTAACTTCAATTGTCCATGCTCCAGCTTGTTTACTAGCAGTAGCATATCCAGTTGAAACATATTTAGCATAAGTATTAATCACTTCATAGGTTGTAAAAAGGAGCATTATTAAACCTATTAAAATATATACTTTTTTCATATTTATATCCTTTGTTTTTATTTTTTGTTTGTAAGTTCGCTTATTAATTCACGTACTTCGCGTAAAAACGCAAGTAATGAAGGGAATACTATTAAGAACAAGAATCCCCACTTTGACTCTAATAACTGTAATATTCCTCCTACTGCTCCTATAACTATCTCGTTGTTAGATGTTCCAATAACCTCATCACTAACTACTTGATAGTTACCATCAATTGTAAATGTTATTCCAGCTTCTCCATAATCATTTTTCTTTTGTATTTCTGCAATTTTTATTCCACGATCTTTATAGAAAAATATTGAATCTCCCGCATTTGAATTTTCATATCCAGATAATCCAACAATTACTAAATCACCTTTTTTATATTTTAACGCATCATCTTCTTCATCAATTATTACTAATGTTTTATCTCCAAATTGTGAAACCTTATATTCATTAAATGTTAATAAACATATAGTTACAAATATTGCTATTATAACATAGATAATAATTAGTATGCTCCCTATCTTTTTCATACTCTTTCACATTCCTTCCAAAAAAGAAGCTAAATACATCTTTTTTCACTTTAATCTTATTTTTTGTATAATTTTACTTCATATATTATATCAAATAACTAAAAAAAAGCAATAAAAAAAACAATATTTTTTCAAAAATCTTAAAGCCTTCATTTACAGCTATTTTAAAGCTATAATAAATGTTTTTTAAATTCTTATATATAAATATTGTTTTCTTTACTAATTATTTTATTCTTTAATATATATTTATTATTTCTTAACAATAACTAAAACTTTTTAAAATTATACCTCATCTGTTTTTAATAAAATATACCATTCATATGAATAACTATTATCAATGCCTTTCATAAATAGTTCTCTATCGTGTATTTTATCTGTTAATGCTCCCTTTAATAATTCTTTTATTTCTAAATCTTTTATTAGACTTCTCTCCATTACAAGTTCTGCTGGGTCAGTAATTTTTAATTTGTTCTCTAAAATCATTTTTACTCACCCTTTCTATTAAAATACTATTGCGAAATATCGGTTATCTTTTAGTTTATAGGTTTCATTGTTGGGAATAATAGTACATCTCTAATTGATGCTGAGTCTGTTAAAAGCATTATTAATCTGTCTACTCCGATTCCTAATCCTCCTGTTGGTGGCATACCATATTCAAGAGCATTAATGAAGTCTTCATCCATCATATTTGCTTCTTCATCTCCTGCTTCTCTAGCTTTAACTTGGTCTAAAAATCTTTCATATTGATCTATTGGATCATTTAATTCTGAATATGCATTTCCATATTCTCTTCCTCCAATAAATAATTCAAATCTTTCTGTTAATCTCTTGTCTGATGGTTTTCTCTTTGTAAGTGGAGATACTTCTACAGGATAATCACATATAAATGTTGGTTGAATTAAAGTTTCTTCAACTTTTTCTTCAAACACTAGGTTTATAATCTGACCTCTTGTCATTGTTTCTTCATATTCTAGCTTTAATTGTTTTGCTACATTTCTAGCTTCTCCATCTGTTTCAATTTTATTAAAATCTACTCCAGTTACTCCTTTTATGCTATCTATCATAGTAATTCTTTTCCACTTTGGTGTTAAATCTATCTCTGTTCCTTGGTATGTAATCTTAGTTGTTCCTAAAACTCTTTCAGCAACTTTAGATATTATTTCTTCAGCAAGATCCATCATATCATTATAATCTTCATAAGCAGAATATAGTTCTATATTTGTAAATTCCGGATTATGCTTTATAGAAATACCTTCATTTCTAAACATTCTTCCCATTTCATAAACTTTATCAAATCCACCAACTATTAATCTTTTTAAATATAGCTCATTTGCTATTCTTAAATACATATCCATATCTAATGTATTATGATGTGTTATAAATGGACGTGCAGCAGCTCCACCTGGTATTGTATTTAATATAGGTGTATCTACCTCAACATATCCTTTTTCATCTAATACATTTTTAATTTCTTTTAATATTTTAGATCTTTTAATAAATGTATCTTTTACTTCTGGGTTTACTATTAAATCTACATATCTTTGTCTATATCTTAAATCTGTATCTTTTAACCCATGGAACTTTTCTGGTAATGGTCTTAAAGCTTTACATAGCAATACAACATCTTTTGCATGTACAGATATTTCTTCTGTTCTTGTTTTAAATACAAAACCTGTTATTCCTATAATATCTCCTATATCATATGTTTTAAACTCTTTATATTTTTCTTCACCTAAATCATTTAAACTAACATAGCTTTGTATTTTTCCTTGCATGTCTTGTATATGGCAGAATGATGCTTTTCCCATTATTCTTTTTCCTATAATTCTTCCTGCAATACTTACATATTTTTGATCTAATTCCTCAAAATTATTTTTTATTTGTTCACTATTATGTGTTCTATTATATTTAGTTATTTCAAATGGATCTTGACCTTTTGCTTGCAATTCCTCTAATTTTTCTTTTCTTACCTTCATAAGCTTGTTCATGTCTAATTCTTGTTCTTCTATATTTTCCAATTCAATCTCTCCTTGTATTAAATTTTTAATTTCGTATATTATATATCAAAATAGGCAATTTGTAAAGGAAAAAACAAAAGAAAAGCGTCCCTCAATTCGAGGGACGCCAATCAGAAACTTACCAACCGCGGTTCGTGATAACATTAAAGGAGCTCTTGATAGTGGACGGCAGCGACACGAAGTCGTTAATTGCCGAGGACCACTTCATGAACTCGGTGAACGGTCTCTGAACCAGCTTTCCAGCCTGAACATTTACCGCTACCGCTCCTTCACCAATTCCGTTTTCAGCCAGGAAGGCTTTCAATACGGCATTGGACATGCCTGCAGTCTGCGGAGCCAGTTTGAAGATCGGCCCACGGGACTTCTGCTGAGAGCTCTGGGTCAGTGTATTCGCCGCATTGACGAAATACCCTGCCATTTCAGCGTTCTGCAGAATCACCAGGCTTGACACTGGCTTACGGGAGTCTTTGCAGTTAAGCTGCGTACGCAACAAATCTGTAAAGTCCCCTATCTGGGTTAAGTGGTACACATCAGCTTTCGCATCAGCGAAATCCACTACAACCACATTGGTGTCAATGTTGTTGAGCCCAGTCAGGCTAACAACCTGGTGTGTCCGACCAGCTTCCGGATTAAGCTCAGCCAAAACTGAACTATCCAGCTTCTGAGGTGCCGCAAATACAGAACCACAAACCATCGTAAGAATCAACGTTACCATAACAACTAATTTTTTTAACATATCAATTTCTCCCTTCATGTTTAAATAAATTGCTATTAATACGAAATCTATTAGTTATCATTGGAAGTATCCAATGTTATGGAGTTAAATCTATATAAACGGCTAATGCCTAGTTATGTATATATTATACCATAAAATTGAACATAATTCAATATTTATACAATATATTACAATTAATATAAAAACATAAAACAGCTATCATGCAATGCATGATAGCTGTTCGCAGATACTTTTACAGAATAACAATGCTAACAATCTGGCTTATTATTCTCTTCCAGTACCCGCCAGGAATTGCCTTTTTCCCGGACAATGAAAGCAGTACAACAGGATTTTTGATCCCAATGAGTTTAAGCTTTGCAGCTACTCTTTCAGGAATCTCAAATCCAGTTTCAACCAGTTCATACAATGGTCCTTCTAACTTGGTAGCAGTAACCATGTTGGCCATATCAGCCAAATTTCCCAAATGCCCAACATCATCTTTATCACAAATGATAAGATTCAGCTTTGGCTTGTGGGAATCCTTGATTCCTAAGCCCTTGTCTTCCTTCTCTTTCAAAAAGGAATCAAGTTCTTTCAAGTCTTGAAACCGGTGTACGCCTCCAACAACCTCTGTTCCATGCAGTGTTTTCACCAAAATTGGCGAAATGCTTACATGAAAATCATTTATGTCCCGGGATGGCTTTACTGTGATTTCTGCAAACGCCAGAGCGTTTACTAAAAGAGCCACTAAGAATACTACTATACTAAAAGTCTTTTTCATGATGCTATTCTCCTCTCTTTTTTTCTAAGTTAGCCTAATGGCATATTTCTAATATTATTATACCTCATTTTGCTATATTTTTCAAGGTTTTACATTTTTCCATTTTATTTGACTAAAATTTTATATAATGGTATAATAGAAGTGTTAGATTGTTTATAATTTTTAAGAAATATATATAATTATTTAGGAGGATTAAGTATGGAAGAAAATCAAAAGAAAAGATTTCCAAGATTAAGAAAATGGCTTAGAAATATAGGGTTAGCTTTAGGTATAACTGCTTCCACATTATCTCTAGGTACTGAAAAAGCTAATGCCCAAGAAATTAATTCAGATACTGGTAAGTCTAAAACTCCAGTAGAAGAAACAATGGAACAAGATAATTATGCTAATACTAGACTTGCTCAAACTAATTTAGATAAATTGTTTGAAGAAAATGCAAGATTAAATAGTGCTAATGGTTCTTTTAATAAAAGTACTGCAGATCAGTTCTCTACTACAGCAAAAAGTGCAAATGATTCAGTAACTAAAGTTTCTGATACATTAAATTCAGTAAAAAATGTTGCAAATAGTGTAGGAAATCTAAAAAATGCCTCAAGTTTAGGTTCTGCAATAAACAATGTTAAATCTATACAGAACAATGTAGATAGAGTAGAAGAAAACTTCAAAGAAGCTAATAATAGTGTTGAAAATACTGATAAAGTAGTTTCTCAATTACTTTCAACAGATAGCAAGGAAGTTAAAGAACAACCTATAGAAAATCCAGAAGTTAAACAAGAACCAATAACAGAAGTAGAGAAACCTGAAAGTGTCGAAACAAAAATTGAAACAAAATCTGAAGAAAAAGTTCAAGAAAATTTAAATATGAATAATCAAGAAGTTGCAAAACAAATAATTGAAAGAGCACATTTAAGTGCTATTGCTAACAACCCAAATGACAGAGAAGATGCTTTATCTGATGAAATAGTTAGTTTAAAACAACAAATTAGTGAAGCAAGATATAATGACAATTCTGAATTAGTAAGTATATTAGTAGCTAAACATGATGAATTATTAAAACAAAGATATGATCTAACTGTAGAACGTCTTTCAAAGAAAGACTCAGCTCAACAAGTAGAAACTCCTCAAGAATCAGTTGAACCTAACAATCCTGAACAAACAATTACTGAGCAAGAAAATAGTTCTGATACTATAGAGCAAAATGTTGTTGAACAAAAAGTTGAACCTACAATTGTTCAAGAAGTTGAAACTTCAAAAGAAGATACTATAAGTACTGTTTCAACAGATAATAAAACTGAAGTTGTAAAAGAAGTTGCTCCAAAAGAGGAAAAGAAAGTTAAATCTTCTAAAGATTCAACATTTAAAGAATTACCTCCTAAAGTATTTAATCCATCTTACGAAAAAGTTGAAGCACAAGAAGTTGAGTCACAAGAAACAGCACCTGATTTATTATCAAAAAAGCCTGTTGAAGAAGTTAAAGTTCAAGAATCTGAAAATGCAGAAAAAGTTACATACGAAGATGCAACATTACAAGAAAATAAAATTAAAGATGCTTCTAAATTAAATGATGTAAGTATTGGACAAATGGGTGATTTTGATGAAGAAGTTGAAAAGAAAGATGAGAAAAAAATTGGAGGATATGATTTAGATGCATTACTAAAAGTTAGCGAAGGACAAATGGGAATTTGGAATGAAGTAGAAGAAATTCTTGATGAAGATATCGCTAAAAATGGTATAGCTACAGAATCAAAAGAGCAAAAAGTTGAAGAAGTTACACAAGTACAGGAGCCAAAGCAAGAGCTTCAAGAAAAAGTTGCTACCCCTGAAGAAGTTTCAGAAACTTTAAAAGCTGCAAAAGTAGAAGCAAATAAAACAGGAAAAACTGTTATAGTTAAAGATTCTGCAACTATAAAAGGTCTACAAAAAATGAGACAAGAAAGATTAAAAATGCAATTAGAAAGACATGCTAAGAAAAATAATTCAGATGATAGAGAGCCATAGATAAAAAGAAAAATATGTAATAATAGATAAAAAAATAACCTAACATATAGTTAGGTTATTTTTTTATTTACATTTTGTTTAATCTTTCTTTTACCTCATTTAACATTTGTTTATATTTTTCAAGTTTTGTTTGTTCTTCTTCTATTTTTGCCTTTGGTGCTTTATTTATAAATCCAGGATTTGAAAGCATTTTTTCTCCTCTTGCAACCTCTGATTCTAATCTTGTTTTTTCACCTTCTAATCTCTTCTTCTCTTCTTCAATATCTACCAATTCCTCAAATGGAATAAATGCTTTTATATCATCAACTATAATAGATACTGCATTATCCGGAATATTACTCATATCTTTTTGAATAACTATTTCTTCGCTAAAGCCAAGTTTTTCTAAAAAGCTTTGTGCTTCTTTTAATTCGCTTTCATACTCATCTGTAACTAAAATTAGTTTTGATTTTTTACTTGGATGTACATTCATATTTGCCCTTATATTTCTTATTTCTACTATTATTCTTTTTATCTTTTCTACTAGTTCTTCCTCATTGTCATACTCTTGCTCTTTATTTAATTCTGGCCATTTAGACATCATTAATTCTGTATCATCATATTTTACTAAACATCTATATATCTCAGTTGTAACAAATGGCATAAATGGATGTAAAAGTTGCATTGATGTCCTAAATACATAATCTAAAACATAACATACTCTTATTTTTTCTTCTTCATTTTCACTATATATTCTAGATTTAACCATTTCTATATACCAATCGCAAAATTCATCTCTAACAAATGCATAAATATTATCAAGTGCAATTCCTAAATCATAATTTTCTATATTGTGAGTTATATCTATAATTAGCTTATTTAGTTTATTTAATATCCATTTATCTTCTAGTTTTAAACTATCTTCTCTAACATTTTTACTAAATTCAATTACTTTTTCATCTTCAACTGCATTCATTGTTATGAACTTAGCTGCATTCCAAATTTTGTTTGCAAAATTTGATGCTTGTTCTAGTTTTTCTGGCATATATTTAATATCATTTCCCATTGTTGTTCCAGATAAAACTGAAAATCTTAAACTATCTGCGCCATACTCTTCAACTACTTCTAATGGATCAACACCATTTCCAAGTGTTTTAGACATTTTTCTTCCTTGGCTATCTCTTATAATTCCATGAATTAATACATCTTTAAATGGCTCTATGTTTGTAAATTCTAAGCCTTGTGTCATCATTCTAGACACCCAGAATGTAATAATATCAAAACCTGTTACAAGCACATTTGTAGGATAAAATCTTTTATAGTCTTCACTTTCAACATTTGGCCATCCAAGTGTTGAAAATGGCCATAATGCTGAGCTAAACCATGTATCTAATGTGTCTTCATCTTGATGAACATGCGTGCTTCCACATTTATCACATTTTTCTGGTGCTGTTTTTGTAACCATTATATTATCACATTCTTCACAATAAAATGCTGGTATTCTATGTCCCCACCATAATTGACGTGAAATACACCAATCTTGTATATTATCTAGCCAATTAAAATATTGTTTTTCATATCTTTTTGGAACAAATCTTGTTTTGTCTGCTCTCACAGAATCTGCTGCTCTTTTTGCTAAATCCTTCATAGATACAAACCATTGAAGAGATATTTTTGGTTCTATTGTAGATTTGCATCTTTCACATTTTGCTACATTATGAGCATAGTCTTCTACCCTAACTAAATTTTCTGTTTTCTCAAGCATTTCAACAATTTTCTTTCTAGCATCAATAAGTTCCATTCCTTTAAGTTCTGGAAGCAAATCTCCCATTTTATAATTTTCATCAAATACTTCAATTATTTCTAAATTATGTTTTAATCCTGCTTGATAGTCATTCATATCATGTGCAGGTGTTATTTTAACACATCCTGTTCCAAATTCTTTTTCAACAAATTCATCTGCTATTATTGGTATTTCTTTATTCATTAATGGAAGTATACACTTTTTACCAACAATTTCTTTATATCTTTCATCATCAGGATGTACAGCTACTGCAGTATCTCCAAGCATTGTTTCTGGCCTTGTTGTTGCAATTTCAACATATTTGCCTGGTTCTCCAACTATCTCATATCTAATATGCCATAAATGTGATGGTTCTTCTTTATATTCAACTTCAGCATCTGATATTGTTGTTTTACAACTTGGGCAATAATTAACCATTCTTGTTCCTTTGTATATTAAGCCTTTTTCATATAGACGAATAAATTGTTCTAAAACTGCATCAGACATTCCTTCATCTAATGTAAATCTATTTCTATCCCAATCACATGAGCAACCTATCTTTCTTTGTTGTTTTTGAATTATTCCACCATATTCATGTGTCCATTCCCATGCCGCTTCTAAAAACTTTTCTCTTCCTAAATCTTGTTTTGTTTTTCCTTCTGATTTTAGTTTTTGTACAACCTTCATTTCTGTTGAAATTGCTGCATGGTCACTTCCAGGAAGCCAAAGTGTATCATACCCCTGCATTCTTTTAGTTCTTATTAATACATCTTGTATTGTTCCATCTAAAGCATGTCCTAAATGTAAATGTCCAGTAACATTAGGAGGTGGCAAAATAATACTAAATTTTTTTGATTTCGATTTGTTGTTTGGTTCAAACAAATTGTT
>JAEEGL016356901.1_pt1 | contig 13028 bp, 12 predicted proteins | sample 9134231 | NCBI WGS metagenome assembly JAEEGL01 (sample SAMN16246548, study PRJNA631951) | gut metagenome | biome: gut microbiome; feature: rumen; material: fiber-attached | host: Bos | place: Iran: Karaj | collected 2018-10 | reverse complement strand
CGCAATTCAACGAAAGTACACCTCAAATATTTGCTATTACAACCTTTTTTTGTACTTTTGCATGAATAAAACCATAAAATCTATATGAAACGGATATACACACTGATGATGACCGCTGCAGCCTTAGCGCTGACAACGGGATGCTCGAAAGAGAAAAAAGACAACGATTATTACAAAATACCCAAGCAAACCGAGGCGCCGGCAGACACTGCCGTTCATGCCATGGAGAATCATAATCAAGAGGAGGTTTTGTCATGGAACAATTCCCAATATCGGCTTTATGTCCATCGTGAGGCCATAGACTCCATGCCCGTAGTGCATACAAGCGAAGGTGTCAAGTATAAAGACAACCGCATACGCATTAAGATTCTACGCCGCGACAGTAGCGTGTTCTTCAATCAGGCCTTCACCAAAAACAGTTTCAAGGACATTCTCACTCCCCAGTTCCAAAAAAATGGTGCATTGCTCAATCTCGTTTATGCAGGGTCAGATAATGACCACCTCTTCTTTGCAGGAAGTGTGGGCGATCCCGACGAACTCAGCGACGAGATGATACCCCTGAGACTTATTGTTGACCGCTTTGGAAAGTATTCTTATAAGGTGGATGAAATTGACACCCACAACGACCGAGCCGACACCACTTTCATCGACGACAGTTACATCAAAGACGAGGAAGACCGCATCAAAAACAAATCGAATCTGTAAACTGTTCCTCGTCTGTATGCGGGGGCATAGTCTCCGCCGTCAATAACGCCATAAAAAATCCACGGATTTTACGAACTCAAATCTTCGTAAAATCCGTGGAATATTTATCCCTCCTTCGTTGTAAAGTCAGAACTTTGCCATTTTGATGGCGTCGATGGCACATTCGTCACCTTTATTGCCCAAACGTCCGCCGCTGCGCTCCTCTGCTTGCTCCAGTGTGTCGGTCGTCAGCAGACCATAAATCACGGGGATGTCGCTCTCCGCATTCAGACGTGCGATGCCGTAGGTCACACCTTGGCAGATATAGTCGAAGTGGGGCGTCTCGCCGCGAATCACACTGCCTAGAATGATGATGGCATCATAATCGTTGCGTTTGGTCATCTGGTGGGCACCGTAAACCAGTTCGAAACTTCCCGGCACGGTTTTCACGTGGATGTTCTCTGGCAATGCGCCGTGACGCTCCAGCGTCTGTACAGCACCGTCAAGCAATGCACCGGTGATGCTGGGGTTCCATTCCGACACGACTATGCCGAAACACATATTACTGGCGTCGGGCACTTTAGAAAAGTCGTACTCCGACAGATTGTGCATCGAGGTTGCCATTATTTCACAGAGGCGTATTCGATAAACTTATCCATCTCGGTGCTGAGAGGACTCTGCGGATAATTGGCCTTGATATCTTCGAAGACTGCGAGAGCCTCTTCTTTTTTGCCTTGCTCCATCAGAATGATACCTGCCTTGCGAAGGGCTATCGGAGCAATACTGTTGCTCTTGCCTTCAGAATTGGCTTTGTTGGCCAAGTCGGCAGCGCGCTTGAAGGTGCTCACTGCTTCGTCCATCTTTTTCTGGTTGGCATAAACATCACCCAAAGCAACGATAGCCATCGGGCTGATCATCAGGTCATCACCGGGTTTGTAAGCCTCAAGATACTTTGCTGCCTCGTCCCATTTCTCCTGACGGGCATATTCCAAACCGCTGTACAGGTTGGCCAAGTTGCCGGCGTCGGTGCCGCTGTATTCGTCTGCTACAGACAGGAATGTCTTCAGGCTTACGCTGTCCGACGGGTTGCCAAACATCATTTGACCTTTAGCCAAGGCGTTGTTAGCCTTCAACTCACGCGGTTTTACGATAAACTGTTTGTAACCGATGATGGCCACGATGATGAGGAGGATGGCCCCGAGACCGCCAAGAATCAATTTCTTGTGCTTGTTAAAAAACTCTTCCGATTTGTTTGCTACCTTAGTCGCTTCTGACTCGGTCGCTTTCAGGTTCTTTTTTGCCATTATTTTTGTTGATTTTTTTGAATTTTCTTACGGTCAGACGCATCCCTATTTGGCTCGAAAATGACCGTCAAGGAGGTGCGCCCATTTTTTGCGTGGCAAAATTACTGATATTTTCCCACATAGTGAAATTTCTTGCCCTTTTTTTTCGTTTTAGAGCGGATAAACCCGAAAAATAACTTACCTTTGCACAAAAATCGGGACAGCCAATGCTCTTTCCCTCCAATCTCTCCTTTTCTCCCGGTCTATAACTCCTATCGGTTCATCGTCTTCTTTAACTTCTCAAAAATTCTCACAAAATGCTCCTCTCCCAGATATCCATTGTCAATTATAAAAACATTATGACGGCGACGCTTGACTTGTCGCCTAAAATCAACTGCCTCATAGGACATAACGGGGTGGGGAAGACTAATTTCCTCGATGCCGTTTATTTTTTGTCGTTTTGCCGCAGTGCTTACCATTCTGTCGATTCGCAGGTCATCAGTCATGGAGAGGATTTTTTTATGCTTGAAGGTGCTTACCTCAGTGAGACGGGTGACACGGAGAATGTCTATTGTGGCATGAAACGGGGGCAGAAAAAGCATTTCAAACGGAATAAAAAAGAATATAAACGCTTGTCTGAGCACATCGGCCTGTTCCCGCTCATCTTTGTCTCTCCTTCTGACAGTATTCTCATCGAAGGCGCTGCTGAGGAAAGACGCAAACTGATGGATGTGGTTATTTCACAATACGACCATTCCTATATTGAGGCGCTCAATAATTACAACAAGGCATTACAGCAGCGAAATGCTTTGCTGAAAATGGAAGATGAGCCCGACCCGTTGCTACTTGACATCTGGGAAAGACAGATGGCAGAAGAGGGTACGAAGATATACATCAAACGCGAGGAGTTCGTCAAAGAATTGGAACCTGTGTTCCAACGCATTTACCAGACTATCTCTGACCAGCGCGAGACGGTGGCGCTGCAATACATTTCTCACGGACAGCGCGGCGATTTGCTTGATGTCATACAGCGCGACCGTGCAAAAGACCGTGCTGTCGGCTATTCACTGCATGGTATCCACCGCGACGACTTGGAGATGATGCTCGGAGGTTATCCTATGAAACGTGAGGGCAGTCAGGGGCAGAACAAGACGTTTGTCATCGCGCTCAAATTGGCGCAGTTTGATTTCCTTAAACGGACCAACAGCCGCACCACGCCCATGCTGTTGCTTGATGATATCTTCGATAAACTCGACGCACAACGGGTGGAACAAATCGTCCGCCTTGTGGCAAGCGATGAGTATGGGCAGATTTTCATCACGGACACCAATCGCGACCACCTCGACCAAATTCTCGGCAACGGCGATTTCGATTACAAACTGTTCGAGGTGAATGATGGCGTGATTACTGAAAAGAAGGGGGAAAAGAATGTTTAAGCGAAAAGTTCAATCTATAGATGAACTCCTGCCACGCGTAATACGTGAAAACGGATTGGAGACACCGCTGCTGCAACGGCGGCTTATCGACGCATGGGATACGGTTACGGGAAATATTGTGGCAAATTACACCGGCGAGAAATACATCCGCAATCAGACACTGTTCGTACATATCTCGAATCCGGCGCTGAGGGCCGACCTCTCGATGATGCGCTCACAATTGGTGAGACGCCTCAACGAGTCTGTCGGCAGCTTGGTCATCACCGATATCAAGTTAATCTGACCAATAAACAGTTACGGTCTTTACGGCTGATGCCTGGAGGCAACACATGGTCTTTTCCGATGTTTGCCACTTTGTCTTTATTCTGCGCGTCTTGCGCGTTCTTCACAGGATTCCACAGCTTTTTCTTGAATATCTCCAACGCTTTGAGGATGGTCGGATCGTCTGAGTTGAGATATTCCATCCATGCCTGCTCATCAAATATGTTATAGATGATACGGCTGACGATAAACCGCTCTATCAACCGGTGCGACTGTTCTATCATCAGGTTGCGGCGCTTCAGACCGTTGGCTTCACCGTATTGGGCAAACCGCTCCACCAGGTTTTGGCCTTTCAGGTAACGTATCAGTTCTTGATACGTCTTAAATTTAGTCAGCGTATTGCGGTTGTTGTCGGTATAGTCATACGAATACTGGTAGAACAAACCTCTCATGGCTGCCTCAGAATAATACGACGTCATGCTGGTGGTGTCTTCGCCAATGAAGATGTCGGGTGTGATACCGCCGCCGCCATACACCTCGCGACCGATGGAGGTTTTGTAGGCGGGACCTTCATTCTTGATGCTGTCTTGAGAGAAATACTCTCCATGCTGATAACGCAGAATCAGGTCTTCCTCATATTCCAGACCACGACCGGGTTTGTAGGGCTTTTGGATACAACGGCCCGAAGGGGTGTAGTAGCGCGCGATGGTCAGACGGAGCAGGCTGCCGTCGCTGAAAGGTATCTGTTGCTGCACCAGGCCTTTACCGAATGAGCGGCGGCCGATGATGGTGCCGCGGTCATTGTCTTGAATGGCTCCGGCGAAGATTTCAGCCGCAGAGGCTGACATTTCGTTGATGAGCACGATCAACGGCAAAGTCTTGAAATGCCCCGACCCCGTACTGGTATAGTCTTTACGAGGCGATTTACGGCCCTCGGTATAGACTATCATGCGGTCGCTTGGCAAGAACTCGTTCACCATCTGGATGGCACTGTCCATATAACCGCCGCTGTTGTCACGAAGGTCGATGACCAGGTTCTCCATGCCTTTGTTCGAAAGGATAGACAGTTCACGAAGCATCTCTTGGTAAGTGTTCTCACCGAAGTTTTTGATGCGCATATATCCTGTTGTGTTGTCCAGCATATACGATGTGTTGATGCTGTTCACCACAATATCGTCGCGGGTCACTTCATATTCTTTGGGTTTGTTGCTGCCATAGCGCAGTATCCCGATTTTCACGACCGTGCCCCAAGTACCTTTTAAGCGGCGCATAGCCTCGTCGTTGGTTACTATCTCGCCTACGAAGGGTTCTCCGTCGATGCTCACAATCTTGTCGCCGGCAATTAGCCCGGCCTGCTCGGCAGGACCATCGCTGATGACATTTTGGATGCGCACTGTATCTTTACGTATCACAAACTCGATGCCTACTCCCGAGAACGAACCACGCAAATCGTCGGTGGCAGACTGCACGTCTTTTGCACTGATGTAAACCGAATGGGGATCCAACTCTGCGATGATATTTGGCATGGAGCGCTCCACCAGGTCGTTGATGTCCACGTCGTCAACGTATTGGTCATTGATTACTTTCAGCAAACTGTTAATGCGGCTCGGTCCTTCGCCCGCTATCTGCAGGCGGTTGCCCACAGCACGCTTGGCATAAAAAGTGCCGATTACCACTCCCAGTATGACGCATCCAGCCATCATCACGGGCAGCCATTTCTTGCTCTTATCCTTTTGCATCTTCGTTCAAATTGATGTATTTCACTTCGATGTTTGCTCTCTTCAGCAGGTTGATGCCGTCCTCAAGGCGGTATTTCTCACCATAAACCACGCGGCGGATGCCCGATTGGATGATGAGTTTGGCACATTCGATACAGGGCGAGGCGGTCACATAGAGCGTCGAACCGTCACTGTTGTTGCTGCTGCGCGCCAGTTTGGTGATGGCGTTGGCTTCGGCGTGAAGCACATAGGGTTTCGTCACATTGTTCTCGTCCTCACAAATATTTTCAAAACCGCTTGGCGTGCCGTTATAACCGTCGCTGATAATCATCTTGTCTTTTACTACCAGCGCACCTACTTTTCGGCGTTGGCAATAACTGTTCTCTGCCCATATCTGTGCCATGCGCAGATAGCGATGGTCCAATAATTCCTGCTTATCCATTGCTCTGTAATATACTTTATATGCCTATAGTCCTGCACTTTATTATTTCAACCTCACGACCTCACCGTCTCTTTATCCCGTTTCTTTTCAGTAGCGCGTCGATGGTGGGCTCGCCACGGCGGAAACGCTTGTAGAGGGTCATCGGATGCTCTGTGCCTCCACGCGACAGCACTTCGTCGCGGAAACGCTGGGCGGTTTTCTGGTTGAAGATGCCTTCGCGCTTGAATACACTGAATGCGTCGGCGTCAAGCACTTCTGCCCATTTGTAACTGTAGTATCCCGATGCGTAGCCGCCGGCCATGATATGCGAGAATTGCGTCGTCATACATGTTTCAGGCAGTTGTTTTGTGACGATGGCTTTTTTCCAAGCGGCTTTCTCAAATTCGATGATATCTTCATCAAAGGGCTGGCTCTTCGTGTAGTAAGCCATGTCCAACAGACAGAAACTCACTTGGCGCATACAGGCGTAGGCGGACATGTAATTCCGGCTTTTTACTATGCGCTTAATCAGTTCGTCGGGTAAAGGCTCGCCTGTCTCGAAATGGAAGGCGAAGGTGCGGAGAAATTCTTTCTCTATCGAATAATTTTCCATGAATTGTGAAGGCAATTCCACAAAATCCCACAACACATTGGTGCCCGACAAACTTTCAAAACGGGTGTTAGCAAACATACCGTGCAAGGCATGGCCGAATTCATGCAGGAATGTCTCCACTTCGCCCAATGTCAGCAGCGCTGGCTTTTCGGCGGTTGGCTTGGTCAGGTTCATAACCACGCTGACATGGGGACGTACATTCACTCCCTTATGGTCTATAAATTGTCCTTGATATTCTGTCATCCACGCACCGCCTTGTTTGCCTTTGCGGGGATGGAAATCAGCGTAGAACACAGCCAGATAACTGCCGTCGCGGTCAAACACCTCGTAAGCTTTCACATCGGGATGATAGACGGGTATGTCTTTATTCTCCTTGAATGTGATGCCGTACAAACGGTTGGCAAGTCCGAAAACACCGTCTATCACGCGCGACAATTCAAAATACGGGCGCAGCATTTCTGCGTCTAAGTCGTATTTCTTCATCTGGAGTTTGTGCGAGTAGAAGGCGAAATCCCATGGCTCTAACTGAAAGTCTTTGCCTTCCATCTTCTTTGCCATCTTCTCAATCTCTGCCACTTCTTTCACAGCCGTGGGCTTATAGGCGTCAATCAATTCATCGAGCAGATGATACACATTGCGCTTGTTCGTAGCCATGCGACGCTTCAGCACATAGTCGGCATAGGTGCGATAACCCAGCAGTTGCGCCACTTCGCGACGGATATTGACGATGCGTTTGCAAATGTCAAGGTTATTCTCGGTGTTGTCATGTGTACATAGTGTATTGTAGGCCATGTACATCTCGCGACGCAATTCTCTCTGTGTGGAGTATTTCATGAAAGGCCCCATGCTCGGAGCGTCGAGTGTGAACAACCAACCCTCTTTACCCGCTTCTTGGGCTGCCAGTGCCGCGGCTTCGCGGGCTGTCTCGGGCAGACCGTCCAATTGTGACTCTTCGGTGATGTGCAGGGTATATGCCTTGCGGTCTTTCAACAGGTTTTGTGAGAATTGAAGGGTCATCATGCTTGCCTCTTCGGTCAGTTGGCGTAGATGTTCCTTATCCTCGTCGTTGAGCAATGCGCCAGAACGTACAAATCCCTCATAGGAATTGTCGAGTAGTTTTTTCTCCTCAGGTGTCAGTCGGCGGTGATGCAGATGAACGGCTTTCACACGCTCAAACAGCCGCTTGTCTAACCGCATGTCGTTGGCGTGCTTGGTCAGGATAGGTTGCATCTTCTGAGCCAAAGCGTCCATCTCATCGTTGGTCTCGGCGCTCAACATATTGAAAAACACTGTCGTCACACGTTCCAGCAAGTCATAATAACCTTCGGGGTCTTTTGGGTCGGTAATCAATGTGTTGTCAAATGTGGGCTTGGCGGGGTTCGTCACCGTCTTTTCCATATACTCCTTGTCACGACGGATGCCCTCCATCATGGCTTCCTCATAGTCTTCCAGACGGATACGGTCAAAGGGCACCGTGTCATGCGGTGTATGGTAAGGCTCAAAAAACGGGTTGATTCTCTTCTCTTTCTCTTCTGACATAATGGTATGTTCGTTCATACTAACGTTATCGCTCTTCAATCAATGACTTTTCGAATTATTCAAAATGCAAAATTAGCATAATTATTCAGTCTTACCAACACTTCCCCCCGATTTTTAAGAATTATTCAGCAAATTCCTCATTCTTCATTCTATTATTCTTCATCGCGAAGCGATAATTCCACATTCTTCATTCGTAATTCCTAATAATTACCTACCTTTGCACCCATGAAAAGATATTTTATCGATCTCTCTTTCGACGGTACCAATTATCACGGGTGGCAAATCCAACCCAATGGTATGTCTGTGCAGGAGCGGTTACAACAGGCTGTCTCTACCATTCTCCGTATCCCGGTCGAAGTGACGGGGGCGGGGCGGACCGATGCCGGTGTTCATGCCCGTCAGATGGTGGCGCATTTCGACGTGGAACAGCCTCTCGACGCACATCAGTTGGCATACAAACTGAATCGGCTCTTGCCGCGCGACATTTCTATCGCCAACATTTGGGAAGTGTCACAAGATATGCATGCGCGTTTCAGTGCCACGGCCAGGACCTATCATTATTACATCCATACACGCAAAGATCCATTTTTGAGGCATTTCTCATTTGAGATTCATTATGACCTCGATTTCGAGAAAATGAATGAGGCGGCGGCCACATTGCTCGAATATGATGATTTCGCGGCTTTCTGCAAAAGCCATACAGATGTCAAAACTACCCTCTGCAAAGTTACTCGAGCCGAGTGGGTGCAAGTCTCTGACCATCAGTGGTGTTTTGTGATTACTGCCAACCGTTTTTTGAGAAACATGGTACGCGCGGTCACAGGCACGCTCATAGATGTGGGGCGAGGCCGTATCACGGTAGATGATTTCCGTGCTGTTGTGGAATCGCGGCGACGGACCGATGCTGGCGAGAGCATGCCTCCTCACGCCCTTTTCCTCGAAAGCGTTTCTTATGATTAACCCTCATAAATATTCTTCCCTATCTCCCTATAGTAATCCCAAACCTCAAATCTCAAACTTCAAATCTCAAACTTTATAGTCCCTCATGTGGATTGTTTTCGCATTTCTGTCTGCTGTGCTTTTAGGTTGTTATGACACCTTTAAGAAAATAGCGTTAAAGGACAATGCAGTCATTCCCGTATTGTTTCTCAATACGTTGTTTTGCTCGCTCATTTTTTTGCCGTTCATTATTATCAATTGTCATTCCGACGCACTGCAAGGAACAGCTTTCAGCATGTCGCAGGGAGGATGGCACGAACACAGGTATATCCTTTTGAAGAGTGTCATTGTGTTGTCCTCATGGCTTTTCGGTTATTTCGGTATCAAGCACCTGCCTTTAACCATCGTCGGACCCATCAATGCCACACGACCTGTCATGGTCCTGATTGGTGCGATGCTGGTCTTTGGCGAGCGGCTTAATCTGTGGCAATGGGCTGGTGTCATTATTGCCGTCATTTCCTTTTTCATGTTGAGCAAAGCCGGAAAAAAAGAAGGAATTGATTTCAAGCATGACCGATGGATTTATTTCATCGTCTTGGCGTCGTTTTTAGGGGCTGTGAGCGGACTCTATGACAAATACCTCATGGCGCCGCCTGAAAATGGCGGGGTAGGGCTCGACCGCATGATGGTGCAGTCGTGGTACAACATCTATCAGTGTGGGATGATGGGTTTGATGCTCATACTCTTATGGTGGCCGAAACGTCATCAAACCACTCCGTTCCAATGGAATCGGGCCATTATCTTTGTAAGCATCTTTCTCTCTGCAGCCGATTTTCTGTATTTTTATTCACTGAGCATTCCCGGGGCGATGATTTCTGTCGTGTCAATGATTCGACGTGGCAGTGTCGTTGTCTCGTTCTTATTCGGAGCCATCTTCTTTCATGAGAAGAATCTCCGCGCCAAAGCCTTCGACCTCGCCCTCGTTCTCCTCAGCATGCTCCTGCTCTATATCGGCAGCAAATGACAAATGGAGGGAATAAGGCCCTAAACTGATATTGTTAAAAAATATTAGTCAGTTTTTACTTTCTGCCTGTTTTTGAGTCAAAAAATTAAAGCCTAATCGGTTATTAGCTCGTAATAGTCTAATAACCGATTGGGGGTAAATGACAAATCAAAAAAGAAACTTATTATATGCGATTTCTATTATTGTTGATGGGCTTCTTAGCTTTTTCGTTTGATAACCAGGCTCAGAATGACCGTTTCGTGTGCGATGAGTCGTGTGGTCCAGATGCTAATGGAACAGTAAAGTTCAACGTGGTGTGCCCGGTGGGCTTATCGACGGTGGAGCCAATCGAAATGTCTCCGCGTTTGGCGACACTTGAAGGTAAAACTATTGCCATCGTAGGCGAGGATTTTATGTATAACATAACACATCAAGAACTGCGAAGGCTGATTATGGCGAACTATCCTACGGCCAAGGTCGTCATGTACGATGAACTGCCTATTGCCGGACCGTATCCAGCTCCAGGCATCACACGACAGGGTACGGAACAATTTCGCCAAAGGCTCATGGACCTGAAAGTGGATGCTGTCATAGCAGGAAACGGGGGCTGCGGTATTTGTACACCGAAAGAGACAGGCTCATGTATAGTTGCCGAAAAGTTAGGTATTCCGTCGGTTATCGTCACCGCTCCCGGTTTTGATGTGGAGGCCCGTTATACCGCACGTAATAATGGCGTTCCTGTGTTGCGAGTGGCGGTTTATCCAGGTGCCTTTGCCTCCCATACCGAACAACAACTCATCGCGAACACCCGTGATGTGACTTGGCCACAAATAGTGTCGGCTCTTACTACTCCAATCCAGTCCGATGAGTATGCTTCGACAAAGAACACACAGGGCATTACCGATGATGTCTTCCATGGTTCTCTCGATGAGATTTATGCCCATTTCGCAACGATGGGGTGGAGTGATGGCACTCCGTTCTATCCGCCTGTTTATGAAAAAGTGCTCGAATACCTCGACTACACAGACCATGCGTGGGATGGGACCATTGCTGTGCTGCCTGGTGCGTTCCGTGCCACCACCACTTGGCATGTGGCTGTCAATGCTTGTATGGCGGGATGTAAACCCGAGTACATGCCCATTCTTATCGCCATGACGAAAGCCATGGGAGGGGGCGATTTCCGCCGTACGCTTGGCAGTACGCATGCTTGGGTTCCCTATGCATGGCTCAATGGCCCTGTCGCACGTCAGTTGGGCATCAGTAGCGGACAAGGAGAAATCAACAGCGCCGCTAACACGTCGCTGGGCCGTTTCATGTCGCTGGCGTTGATGAACCTTGCCGGCTACTATGTTGGTCTGAACAGAATGGGCACGTTTGGTTATTTGCAGCCGTGGTGCCTCGTAGAGGATGAGCAGGCTTGCAATCGCGTGGGGTGGCAGACTTGGAATGAACAGGTGGGATATTCTATCAACGACAACACCGTTACTTTGGCGTCGGCTCTGATGTGGGGAAACAATATGGCTCCATCCACCATAGAACCGGAACGGGTGATGCAACTCATGGCGTGGGACATCTCCGAGCGGTGTCAGTTCGCGTTGGGTAGTGGAAAGCAGTTTACTAATCGCGTGGTACTCATGACCGAACCTGTGGCAAATATTCTAAAAGATGCTTATCCTACAATCGGAAAAATGGAAGATGCCCTGATAGAGAATTCTCGGCGCCCTGCATATGAAAGGGCATTTGCCAATTATTACGCCAATGCTGGAGGTCGAAAGGATGGTGGTGAACACACATTTAACCAATACATGAGCCACATCGTAAAAACGGAAGAAGGCGAGCAGACGACCACTCCCATTTGGTATGACACAGATGCTTCAACCATGATTACCATTCCCACCATGCAGAAAGGCACCACAGCCTTCATCATTACGGGCGATGTTTCGCGAAATAAGGTTCAGACAATGCCTGGTGGCGGTTTTTCTACTGTCAGCATTGATTTGCCGGCCGCTTGGAATTCGCTCATGGCAGCAAAGGGTTATCCAAATTTGTCAGATATGTATCTCACCCCTACGCCCAATGGAGTTGCCGCTGCATCGTCCAATAATGTGAAGAGTGGATCATACAATCGTAAAACTCTTCGCCCAGGCTATAATGATACACAAGAGCGGCGTTCCAGGCCCAATCGGCGTGATACATATATGCGCCGAAATGTTTCGTCACAAGAACAATAAAGGATTGCTAATAATTCTCTAACCTCAATCCGTTAGGAATGAAAATATTATTCCTGCTCAATTGGATGATTCCCTCACGTTCCCAATGGCGCAATTGCTGCGACACGTTCAGACGGCTTTCTCCGATATGGCGGGCTAGGGTTTCCATCTTGATATGCAACCATTTCTCACCGGTGGGCTGAAGACTGTGAGACATAATAAAATGTAAAATCTTATCAGGAAGTGTTCTGGCGGGTTCATGCCACGGCTCTTCAGCGGCTCGCTGACTTTGGGTGGTAAGGATATTCAGCAGATTGGTTCGGAAAATATCAAATTTGGCACATAGACGCACCATCTCGTCTTTGCTGATTTCCAATATTTGGCTATGATGGTGTGCTGTGAAAGTATAGGTGTAATTTTGGGTCAGGCCAAACAAACGTTCTGGTTGCAAAAGATAAGGGGCGGCAATGGTCTCGCGCATGCTGTACTCGCCTGTGTCTGATTCGCTTTCAGCAATGAGTGTGCCGCCTACAAGAAAGCGTTGATGTGTGCAACGGTCGCCTCGGCGCACCACGACTGTGCCCTCATCGTGTTGGGAAAAGCCCAAACGGGTGTGTGCCACCACTTCTTGTAAATGGCTGCGGCTCATGCCCTGAAACAAAGGAAGCGTGAGCAGTCGGTTGAATATCTGACCGTCAACAGGCATGGCGCTTTTGTTAATGGGTGATTTTCTTCTCCAACTTTGGAGAATACCATACGGCATACTGCCCTTTCTCGTCAGTGTAAATAAGGTACGCCATGAGTTCAGAATGCGAGGCTAACACCTCCTTCGCCTTGTCAAGTCCCATGACCATAAACGAGGTGGCGTATGCGTCGGCGGTGGCGCAATTCTTGGCCAGCACCGTGGCAGATAAGATATTG
>JAEEGL016150791.1_pt1 | contig 13028 bp, 10 predicted proteins | sample 9134231 | NCBI WGS metagenome assembly JAEEGL01 (sample SAMN16246548, study PRJNA631951) | gut metagenome | biome: gut microbiome; feature: rumen; material: fiber-attached | host: Bos | place: Iran: Karaj | collected 2018-10 | reverse complement strand
CTGCAAAGATGATATATCAAACACCGGACGATGCATTTCAAATATTTAATGGTGTTGCATCTAATTCCTGCCCCAATATTACATTTATTGAAACAGACATCATTTCAATTTATCACTCATCTGTCAACACCACTCAGAAGCAAATCATCGATGGTAATCTCTATATTATCCGTGATGGCAAACGCTATAACATTCTCGGTGCAGAAGTGAAATGATGTCAAATAGATAACATCCATTTTGCACATCAAATGCCTAATATCTTGCATTTATATAAAACAATACGTATTTTTGCAAAAAAATATTTACATAAAATTAAAACCATAATAATATGAAAAGACTATTTTTTCTATTTTTATTGCTTCCGTGTTTAGTTATGGCACAGACAGTAAATCCTCCCACTGCCGATACATGGTATGGAGTGGAAAGATATATAATACCAGAACCTTTGTATTATAGCGTTGAATTACATTTGACAGGAGATACTATTATAGATGGTACGTCTTTCCGCAAACTTACATTTACTGATACAAAATATAAATACACAGATCTTTGCATTGGTGCTTTGCGCCAAACTGCAGACGGAATGAAAGTGTATTGGCACAATTTGAAGCAAGAATATCTCCTCTATGACTTCACTGCAGAAGTAGGCGACACTATTAAAGATGCATATTTCAATCTATACGACATGAACGAGTATATCGATCATATGGGAGAGAAAGGAAGTTTAGGATACCTTGTTGAAAACAAAGAAGTAGTAGATGGCAGAATACATATGAAGGTCACATGTTGCATTGAACTTGATGATGGGAGAGTAATTACCAATTATTCAACTAAATGGATTCAAGGAATAGGCACTCCTAATATAATTTGGCCTTATCTTTTCGGGTATGTTGGACCTACCAGTTTGTGGACTCTTTGCGCTGCCAAAGGCGATGAGATTCTATATTCATTTGATACGAATCATCTCGGAATAGAAAACAATTGTCCGGACTGGAGACTCATCAATGATAATGTTGATGATACAAAATCTTCTGTAAACACCACTCAGAAGCAAATCATTGATGGTAATCTCTATATTATCCGTGATGGCAAACGATATAACATTCTCGGTGCAGAAGTGAAATAATTTCACATAAACAGAAGTTGTAAATCCTGCATCTCTTATGTAAATACATGCATAAGAGATGCTTTTTACATGCATATTTTCTGCATAAAACCTGCATAAATATGCAGGAATCTTAAGAAATGATAATTTTCATGTTGCCGGCGGATAAGCCAGAGTAAGCTCAGTGTTAGCTCTCTATTCATTCTGTATAATTATTCAGTCATCTTAAGATTAGTAAACTTTCAAACAAAAGTGGCGATTTTGCTATCTCTGAGATAGCAAAACGGGGGTATGAGGAGACAAAAAAGTGTGTATTCTTACTCATTTATGTGTGAAAATGTGAAAATGTCTCCCAACACTCGGCTACAACTACCGTAATAGTCGACTCCCGCCACTTTTTCACATAACTTGATTTTTGCAACATTTCCCTTGAAAATACCCGTTTTCTAGCCCAAAAACTGGTCAAAATATATAAAGAAACCCTCATTTCTTGAGGGTTTCTTGCAAAAAAACGAGGTTTTGATTAAAGAAAAATTTCTTTATTCCTTCACATGTTTGTACTTGAAGAAGATTGCAAACATAATGGCAACCACAAGTGCATAACCTGCGAAGATAAACCATACTGTCTGCCAACCGTGGGCATATTCTGGTTTTGATAGCAGATAAGCTCCTTGCCATGAGCAGAAATGGGAAACTATTTTTCCTGCAACCCATGTTCCAACCGAAGCACCGATACCGTTGGTCATGAGCATAAACAGACCTTGTGCACTGCCTCGCATGGCAGCAGGAGCTTCTTGCTCTACAAACAAAGCACCTGATACATTGAAGAAGTCGAATGCCACGCCATAGACGATGCAACTCATAAACAGACAGATGATTCCTCCGATGTTCTCAGTTGTACCTATTCCGAAGAATCCGAATCGAAGCACCCAAGCAGTCATTGCCATGAGCATCACATTCTTAATACCGAATTTCTTCAAGCATACAGGAATAAGCAGGATGCATAGTGCCTCACAGATTTGCGAAACGGAAATCAGCAGGGTGGGGTTTTGCGCAAACCAACTCTTGGATGCTGCTGCAAAACTATTAATATAAGGTGGGGCATCACCGTTGGTGATCTGCAGACTCACACCGAGCAGCATTGCGAACACGACGAACAGCGCCATCTTCTTTTGCTTGAAGAGAACGAAAGCATCCAATCCGAGTCGTTGCACGAGAGTCTTCTCTTCTCCACTGTTTTTCTCGATAGGACATTGAGGCAAAGTGAAGCAGTAAAGGAAAAGGAATACAGAGAGTGCACCGGAGATAACGAGTTGCATATAAGTGAATTGTGCAGCCTCTTCAAGACCGATATGCACGAAGTTCACGAACCACATTGCAGCAATGAAACCTACAGTACCAAACACGCGGATAGGAGGAAAATCTTTCACAGTGTCGTAGCCATTACGCTTCAGAATATCGAATGCCACAGTGTTGGCAATGGCAATGGTTGGCATGAAGAATGCAACCGAGAAGCAGTAAGGCACAAACACCGACCATATACTGATGGCTCCCTCGCCTGCGGCAAACATACCCGCACCTTTCCAGCCGAAATAAGCGGCAAGGAGCATGAATGCACCTGCGAGCAAATGACTCAAACCAAGGAGTCGTTGCGGTTGGATAAACTTGTCAGCGATAGCACCCATAATGGCGGGCATAAAGATACTTACCACACCCTGAGCGATATAGAACCACGATATATAGTCACCCAATCCTATCTTTCCGAGGAAATTGCCGATACATACGAGATACGAACCCCATACGGCAAACTCCAGAAAGTTCATTACAATCAAACGAAGTTTTAGTTGTTGTTTCATGACGATTTAAAATTAATATTTTCAGCATGCAAAGGTAATGTTTTTATGTCAATTGTGCAAATTGTGGAAATAATTTGTTCGTTTCGAAAAAAATACATATCTTTGCAGACGCATAACGAAAAAACAACTATAAATTAATACGCATATGAATAACACTCCAACTCCCCATATCGGGGCAAAATACGGCGAGATTGCCAAGACCATGATCATGGCAGGCGATCCTCTTCGCGCCAAACTGATGGCAGAACGCTATCTTGAAAACCCTGTTCTGGTGAACAGCGTACGTGGTATGCTCGCATATACCGGTACTTACAAAGGCAAACAGATTACCGTGATGGGACACGGCATGGGAATGGCTTCCATCGGTATCTATACCTACGAACTCTTCAACTTCTACGATGTGGACACAATCATCCGCGTAGGTTCATGCGGATCACGCCAGATGCACGTGAAACTTGGTGATCTGGTTATCGCCCAAGGTGCTTGCACCGACAGCAACTACGGAGCACAATACAACCTCCCTGGCACCTATGCTCCTATCGCCAACTTCGAACTCTGCCGCCGTGCAGTGGACGCTTGCGAGCGCTTCGGATACAGCTACCACGTAGGAAACGTGTTTGCTACCGACGTGTTCTATTGCGAAGACGAACGCAAGGTGAACTGGACCAAGATGGGTGTACTTGCCGACGAGATGGAAGCTCCCGCACTCTATATGAATGCCGCGCGCGCAGGTAAACGCGCACTATGCATCTGCACCGTGAGCGACCATATCCTCACAGGAGAGGCCACTACCGCAGAAGAACGCCAGAACACGTTCACCAAAATGATGGATGTAGCTTTCTCGATAATCTGATTTCATGAGGTTATACAAATAGCAAAGGACTCGGAATTTTCGAGTCCTTTGTTGTTTCTTTTACGCGACTATGCTGTTAATTAGAATTCGCTTGTAAAATGGAAGCGGATATGCTTGTAGTCGTTTTGAGCCATCTGCAATAGATAGGCGCTGTCAGCAAGAAAGACATCACGACCTTCTTTGTCGAATGCCAGATACTGCGATTTTCGTTGTTTGAACAGACGCAATTCTTCTTCCGCCTCTTTCTGAGCATCAGGGTCGGGTTCTATCCAACACGCTTTGTACATTTGTAGAGGTTCCCATTTGCATTTGGCATTATACTCATGCTCCAGACGATACTGGATAACTTCGAACTGCAGTTGTCCCACAGTGCCTATTATCTTTCTGCCGGTTGCTTGATTCACAAACAGTTGTGCTACACCCTCATCCATGAGTTGGTTGACACCCTTCTCGAGTTGTTTCTGCTTCATAGGGTCGGCATTCTCTATGTATTTGAACATTTCAGGAGAGAACGAAGGCAGACCTTTGAAGTGCAGTGTCTCACCGCTGGTTAGAGTGTCGCCTATCTTGAAGTTGCCGGTATCGGGCAGTCCCACAATGTCGCCCGCATATGCTTCATCTACCGTTTCTTTCTTCTGCGCCATGAAAGCGGTAGGCGCAGAAAAACGCATGTTTTGGTTCAGACGGATATGTTTGTAGTATACGTTGCGCTCAAATTTGCCGGAACATATTTTTACAAAGGCAATACACGAACGGTGATTTGGATCCATGTTGGCATGAATCTTAAACACAAATCCTGTAAATTGGGTTTCTTCGGGAGTTACTGTACGCTCTTCAGTCTGAACAGGTCTAGGCGAAGGCGCAATCTGCACAAAGCATTCCAGCAGTTCCTTCACGCCGAAGGTATTCAATGCTGATCCGAAGAACACAGGTGCCAGATCGCCGGAAAGATACTCGTCGGTATGCTCCACGGTGAACTCCGGATACACTTCGGTGATCAGTTCCAGATCCTGACGCAACTTCTCTGCATCCTGTTCGCCTACCAGTTCATCGATTTCCGGATTATTGACATCGTCGTAACGAATGGACTCTGTCACATGGGTTTTGTCAGGCGTATATAAATCGAGTGTATGCTGGAAGATGTTGTACACACCCTTGAATCGTTGTCCGCAGTTAATCGGCCATGAGAGGGGGGTGACATGTATTCCGAGCTCTGACTCAATTTCGTCAAGCAGATCGAACGGGTCTTTACCCTCGCGATCCATCTTATTGACAAACACCATCACGGGGGTCTTCCTCATGCGGCATACCTGCATCAGTCGGCGAGTCTGAGTCTCAACACCTTTGGCAGCATCTATCACGATGATAACTGAATCCACGGCGGTCAGAGTACGGAAAGTGTCTTCCGCAAAGTCCTGGTGACCGGGAGTGTCAAGGATGTTGATTTTGTAGTCTTTGTATTCGAATCCCATCACGGAGGTAGCCACGGATATACCGCGTTGTTTCTCTATTTCCATCCAGTCGGATGTGGCAGTCTTTCGTATTTTGTTCGATTTTACGGCTCCTGCCACGTGTATTGCACCACCATACAACAACAGTTTCTCTGTCAGTGTAGTCTTACCTGCATCCGGGTGGGAGATGATGGCGAATGTGCGCCTGCGTGCTATTTCTTCTTGAAACGTCATTATCTCAGTCTTGCTCCGAATTTATCCTCAAATGTCTTTTGGAGACGTTGCATGATATTGTCTATCTGTTTGTCTTTCAAAGTGTTGTTCTCGTCTTGCAGGATGAAGGTGAGTGCATACGACTTCTTGCCGAAGTCGAGAGTCTTACCTTCGTATACATCGAAGAGATACACCTGCTTGAGCAGTTTGCGTTCTGTCTCGAACGCTGCTTTTCTGAGGTCGGCGAATCGAACTTGTTTGTCAACAAGCAATGCCAGATCGCGACGCACTTCCGGATATTTGGGAAGGTCGTTGATAACCGGTTTGTATTGTTTATTCTGGCGAAGCAACAGTTTCCAGTCGAGGTCGGCAAAGAAAACAGGGTTGTCGATATCGAACTGCTTGAGCAGCTTGGAGGAAACCACAGCCATGAATCCGAGAGTCTTGCCGTTGGCTGCCACAATACTGAGTCCGTCGGAGAAGAGGTCGTTGCTGTATGGCTCGAGTGTGCAACGGTCGAGGTTCACACCAAGTCGGAGCAACAGATTCTGCACGTATGCATGAAGTTGGTAGAACGTGGTGCGTTCTTCCTTCATCACCCACGACTGAGGTGTCTTGTTGCCTGTAATCCATAGTCCGAGATGCATCTCTTCTTTGTATGCATCGAGCGGATGCTCGGTTGCTGCCTCTTTTTGGAAGTGATAGCAGTTGCCGAACTCATAGAGCTTCAGGTCGGCATTCTTGCGGTTGGCATTTCGCTGGATCGACTCCAATCCGCCGAAGAGCAGCGTCTGACGCATCACTCCGAGGTCGGATGATAGTGGATTCATTATGCGTACGCAGTTGTCAAGAGGATAGGTGGTGCAGTTCTCGTAGTAACCCACTTTGGTGAGCGAGTTGTTGAGAATCTCATTGAATCCCTGTGCGGTCAGTTGTTCGCTCAATCGGCGTTGCAAGAACACCGGATCGGGTTTCTTTCCGTATACGAGGTTGGTATTGAGTTTCTCGGGGAACTCCACATTGTTGTACCCGTATATTCTAAGAATATCTTCCACCACATCGCATTCGCGCTGAACATCAGTGCGATAGCGGGGCACAAGCAGTTTCCACTGGTTGCCGTTGCATTCTGCCACTTCTATCTCCAGCGCCTTAAGAATGGTCTTGAGCATGTCTTCACCCAGTTGCTTGCCTATCAGACTGTTCACGCGGTCGATATCAAACTCCACAGCAAAGGGTGGGAAGTCCTGTGCTTTCTGGTCGGTAACCTCCATCGATATGGTTCCTCCCGCTGTTTCCTGGATAAGGAGCGCGCAGCGTTTCAGCACGTATATGGTGTTGTTAGGATCGCATCCGCGCTCGTAGCGGAACGAAGCATCAGTACTCAAACCATGACGACGGGCAGTTTTTCGAATCGATACCGGATCGAAATAAGCGCTCTCAAGGAATACGTTGGTGGTTTGTTCGGTTACACCTGAATCCAAACCTCCGAACACGCCTGCTATGCACATAGGTGCTTCGGTGTTGCATACCATCAGATCCTGATCGCTGAGAGTGCGCTCTGCTTCATCAAGAGTCACGAACTTTGTGCCTGCCGCCACGTTCTTCACTATTATCTCATTACCGAGCACTTTGTCGGCATCGAAAGCATGGAGTGCCTGACCCATCTCGTGAAGCACAAAATTGGTACAGTCCACTACGTTGTTGATTGGTCGGAGTCCGATGATGCGCAATGCATCTTGCAACCATTCGGGCGATGGCTTAACACTTACACCTTTGATAGTTACACCAGAGTAGCGCGGGCATGACTGCGAGTTCTCTACCGTTACTTTTATCTCAAGGTCATGATTCTGGACTTTGAATTGGTCGACCGACGGTTTGGTGAGGGTTAGATCGACTCCGTGTGCTTTATAAAAAGCATACAAATCGCGTGCAACGCCATAATGCGAGCATGCATCCGATCGGTTGGGAGTGATGTCCACCTCAATCAGATAGTCGTCTTCCACGTGATAATACTCCTTTGCTGGCATTCCCACCGGAGCATCTTGTGGCAACACAATTATGCCGTCATGCGATGTGCCTATTCCTATCTCGTCTTCGGCACAAAGCATACCCATCGATTCCACCCCGCGGATCTTTGAGCGCTTGATGGTAAAACTCTCGTCACCCGAGTAGAGCGTTGTGCCTATGGTCGCGCAGATCACCTTCTGACCGGCAGCCACATTGGGTGCACCGCATACTATCTGTAGCGGCTCTGCATCTGCAGCTATGCGAGTCTGAGTGATATGCAGATGGTCGGAGTTGGGATGCTCCTCGCAGGTTAGTACTTCGGCAACTACAAGACCTTCCAAACCACCTTTGATGGTCTGTACTTTCTCTACTGTGCCCACTTCCAAGCCTATAGAAGTCAGGTTCTTTGCTACTGTCTCAGCATCGTCGGTGAGATTCAGATAGCGTTTAAGCCATTTGTAAGATATATTCATTATTCGGTTTTGATGTTTGTCGGACTGTGTCCTGTTGGTAAGTTCTATGAATTTAACGCAAAGCGTTACTACAAGCGTGCAAAATTAGTGAAAAAAATGCAAATAGACAAATCTATTTATATATTTCCATGAAAACATACACGACAGTCGATTTTTCGTTTGTTGCTCCCGGAAAAAATGCGTATCTTTGCATAAAGTTTTATAATACCAAAATTTATGCGATTTTTAGGAAACATAATTTGGTTGCTTTTCGGCGGACTCGAGTCTGCGATAGGTTATTTTACTGGAGGTGTGGCGATGATAGTCACTATCATCGGAATCCCCTTCGGTCTGCAACTTTTGAAGTTGGGAGTGCTCTGTTTGTGGCCCTTTGGAAGCGAAGTAGTGCCTACAGAAACACAAGGCGGTTGCCTTCAGTTACTGGGTAACTTCATATGGTTCTTCATTGGTGGTTTGTGGACCATGCTTATGCACTGGATCTTCGGACTGCTGCTTTGCATCACCATCATTGGTATTCCTTGGGGGAAACAGCACTTCAAAATGTCGGTTCTCGCCATACATCCATTCGGATGGACTGTAGCGTAAGAAAATGAGACGATATGAACGGCTTTGAGATTATCTCGGAAAGACAGGAGCGTGTTCTGCAGTATCTTACTGAGCACGACATTGCTTTCACCACCTACAATCATCCTGAAGGAAAAACCATAGAAGAGGCAAAGCGATGGTGGCATCAGGACGGCAGTTTGCACTGCAAAAACATTTTTATGCGCAACCATAAAGGCGACCAGCATTACCTCATCTGTTTCCCTTGCGACGACGATCTGGCGATACACGACATCGAGCATTGGTTGAAGCAAGCGCTGGTGTCGCAAGGAATGAAAGCGCCTGGGAAACTGTCGTTTGCTTCACCCGAAAGAATGATGCGTTATCTGGGACTGGAACCTGGCAGCGTTAGTCCGTTCGGGTTGATCAACGATGCTGATCATCATGTAATTCTGTTTCTTGATAGTCGCTTGAAAGAGGCTAAGTCACTGAGTTTTCATCCCAACGACTGCCGCGGAACAGTGGTGATCAGTCAGGAATCCTTTCAGAAATATCTAACCGCTGTGGGAAACAAAGTGGAGTATATAAATTTCGCATGCCGGCACTAGCAGTCGGCTTTTTTTATTTGCTAGAGTGAAAAATATTGATTATCTTTGCAAATCCAACCAATACTTACCTACAAAACATTTTAATACCATGGAACTTCCGTTTGCAGAATCGTGGAAGATAAAGATGGTCGAACCCATCAGAAAATCTACCCGCGAAGAACGCGAAAAATGGCTCGCACAAGCCAAAAACAATGTGTTCATGCTCCACTCTGAGCAAGTGTATATCGACCTTCTTACCGATTCGGGTACAGGAGCTATGTCGGACAAACAATGGTCAGCTATGATGACCGGTGATGAGAGTTACTCGGGTGCTCGCTCGTTCTTCCAATTGAAAGAGACTATCACCCGCATCACGGGATTCAACTTTGTTATCCCTACCCATCAGGGTCGTGCTGCCGAAAATGTGCTTTTCTCCTATCTCGTCAAACCCGGGAATATCGTGCCCGGAAATGCTCATTTCGATACCACCAAAGGTCATATCGAAAGCCGTCATGCGAAGGCAATAGACGTGACAATCCCGGAGGCTCACGACACGCAGCGTGAACTGCCTTTCAAGGGCAATGTATCGCTTGAGCTCACAGAAAAAATCCTGAAAGAGAATCAAGGAAATGTGCCTTTCTTCGTGCTTACAGTGACCAACAACACGGTGGGTGGACAACCTGTGTCGATGCAGAATATTCGCCAGACTTGCGAACTCTGCCATAAATACGGAGTGCCTGTAGTGATGGATTCAGCGCGATTTGCCGAGAATGCTTATTTCATCAAGACGCGCGAGGAAGGTTATCGTGACAAAACCATAAAAGAGATTGCTCGCGAGATGTTCTCTTATGCCGACTGTATGACAATGTCTGCAAAGAAAGACGGATTGGTTAATATGGGTGGTTTCATAGCTACCAACAAGGAGGACTGGTATGAAGGTTGCAAACTCTATTGCATCCCGTTCGAAGGATTCCTTACATACGGCGGTATGAATGGTCGTGATATGGCCGCTTTAGCAGTGGGACTTGACGAAAATACAGAGTTCGACATGCTAGACACCCGCATCCGACAAGTGCATTATCTTGCAAAAAAACTGGATGAATACGGCATTCCTTATCAGCGTCCAGCAGGCGGACACGCCATCTTCGTTGATGCAGACCGCGTGCTCGACCGGATTCCCAAAGAAGAATTCCCCGCTCAGACACTGACCTGCGAACTTTATCTTGAGGCGGGTATACGTGCTTGCGAGATTGGGTATATCCTTGCCGACCGTGACCCCGTAACTCGTGAGAACCGTTTCGGAGGACTCGATTTGGTGCGTCTTTGTATTCCTCGTCGTGTATACACCGACAATCATATGAACGTCATAGCAGCGGCGCTAAAGAATGTATACGACCGTCGTCATGAGATTCGTCGAGGTCTGCGCATAGTGAAAGAAGCACCGCTGATGCGCCACTTCACAGTAGAATTGGAAAGACTGTAAGAAACCAAAGGTATAAAACTGGATTTCTAGATTCCTAGATCTCTGGATTTTTGAAGATGTCTATAGTGATAGTGAGATCCACGGGTATTTCTTTTGAAGTGCCCGTGCTTTCTTTTCTGTCTGCTCTTTGAAACGGATGTATTCCACAGAATCGGGATGCAACGGACGATGATGCATGTCGTTCCATAATTGCTGCAAGGGCAATATTTCCGTTTGAGTCGCATCCGAGAAATAAGTGTCTGCAAAGCGTTGCCATATATAGTCTACAGCTACGGCAGAAGGGTGAAGCATGTCTTCGGCATAATATCTGTAGTCGCGAAGTTCGTCAAGCAGAATTTCATACGACGGGAAATAATCGACACTGGGACTTCCTGCAGTTTGCTTTATTTCCTCCGCTATTTTTTCGCATGCAAGCAGAAGTGTGGCTTTGCTCAGTTGGTTTTCGTGCAGACCGTCTTTGAGATGACGAATAGGGGATACGGTGAAAATCAGATGTTTCCCTTGCATAACGGGCAAAGCTAGTATCTCGCGCCAGATGTCTGCAATCTCGTCGACCGATAGTCGGCGACGGGTGAAACATTCACTTGGCAGTTTATGACAATTGCCTACCACCTTACCCTCCATCTCGTAAACCCAGGCAGTGCCGAAGGTGACAATTATCACTGAAGCCTCCTCCAATGCTTTTCTTCCGGATGCTACACTCTCGTGGATCTTCCGTTCAAACTCCTCCTTGTCGGCGCAAGAGAAGCATCCGTGGTGAAGCATTGAATGCCACAAACCGTTGTGGTGAACGGTTGTCGCGGAATGCTCGCCTGTCAAAAGAGTTTTTATGCATTCGGCAATAGAAATAGGGTTGTAGAGTATTCCGAACGGATTGGCATTCACCTGAAAATACGCTTCGTTGAGTTTTTGGCAAATATTCTCCGAGAAACATGAACCAAGCATTAGAATATGATCGTTGTAACCGATTTCCCGATCCGAATGTTTTATGTTTATTCCGGTTGTAAAAATCATGACTTTATGTGTTTTGTTCGTTCTCTTGAGGCGGTTTATTCAAAATGCATTACCTTGGCTGGTGAGATGCGTGTAACCACAGCGGAAGGCGCAAGCAGAATAGCAAGCGACACAATCAATGTGCCCGCGTTCAAAAGCGCCCACCATCCCCAGTGGAAACAAACGGGTACGTAACTGACGTAATACGCGCTAGGATCGAGAGGAACGAGATGGAAACAATATTGAAGCAAACTCAGCACCATTCCGGCTATGTTTCCCCACAACATTCCTTTGCCGATAAGCATTGCTGCCTGCATCAGATATATCTTGCGAATATACGCATTGGTGGCTCCCAATGCCTTCATTGTACCAATAAACTGAATACCATCAAGAATCAGAATAAGCAACCCGGAGATGATGTTGAATCCGCTTACGCAAATCATTAAGATGATGATTACTAGCACATTCATGTCAAGTAGGTCGAGCCAGGAGAAGATAGCAGGATTGAGTTGAATCACGTTCTGCGTCATATAAAAATTGCCATTCCTGTCCGCTTGATTGGCTGTGGCAAAATATACACGGTTGGTAACTTCATCTATGTCGCTGAAATCGTTTATGAGTATCTCCACACCGCTAACCTGCAACGAGTCCCATTGGTTGAGACGTTGCACCTGCTGGATATCGCCTATTATAAACAGATCGTCGTAATCGGAGAAATCTGTGCTATAGAGTCCGCAAATGGTATATTTGCGTACAAGCGGATTGTCTTGAATGAAATAGCATAGAACAGAGGTATCAAGAGGAAGCATCATCTTCTTTGATATCGACTCGGAGATGATGATTTCGTTGGTCTTCTCAGGCATATGCCCGGCAATCAGATTCTTCTGGAAAAATTCGCGACTGTTATCGGCATCTACAGGCATGCCTTTGAAAATCACAGCATGAAACTGACTGTCGGTTTTTAGTATTCCGGGTTTTGTGGCAAAATATTCGGCAGAGCGTACTCCCGGCAAAGCGCGGAGTTTGTTGAGCATAGTGTCAGATACATAGATGGGTTGCATCTCGTAAGTGTTGTTGTTATCGAAGTTTACCACCTGAATATGACTGCCGAAACCTACCACTTTGTTAGTGATAGTGCGCTTGAACCCGACAACAATGAATACTGTCAGGATCATAACCGTCACACCGATAATTATACCTGCCAATGCCACACGAACAGCCGGTCGCGACATTCGCTTGCCTGAACGGTTGGCATCAGAAAAGTATAATCTTCGCGCTATGTACCACTCGTTTTTCATCTGACTGCAAAATTACTATTTTATTCTCAAACATGCAAATGATAATATGTTATGATATTGTTTGCCACTTTCTACTCTCACATAATTTTAAACAATCTCTGCGTATGATTATCCATGGAATGAGATATATTTATGATCGTTCGAGTACAATGCGTTAAATGTGAAT
>JAEEGL015281960.1_pt1 | contig 13028 bp, 12 predicted proteins | sample 9134231 | NCBI WGS metagenome assembly JAEEGL01 (sample SAMN16246548, study PRJNA631951) | gut metagenome | biome: gut microbiome; feature: rumen; material: fiber-attached | host: Bos | place: Iran: Karaj | collected 2018-10 | reverse complement strand
GTGATCGGCAATGGCCTGACCGATGCTCACAGCTAGCTTGTTGCTCATGCTGCAGCAGTAGTTCTCAAAGGTGTATCTGGGGTTGAGTTGCGGGTCAATATCGTCGAGCGCATCATCGCTTTCAAAGGGGTTGGCGACGCGCGGCTTGCGGATCTTGAGCTCTTGCTTGAGTTTAACGCTCGAGTTGTCCTCGGTCTGCTCGATGGAACTGGCATCGTCATGACCCACCACATTATATTTATAAATGAGCTTGACATTATCGCCAAAGACCATTTTCAATGCTGGGGACAGGATGTTGATATAGCGTTCCTCGATCTGTTCCACAAAGAACTGCGATGGCGCCTTGAGCGTTACACGGTTGTTTTCCTGGTCAAAGTCAACGGCAACAATGGGAGCGAACCAAACATTGAATTGTTCGGCCGGGAGGTTTGCCTTGATGACGTCAAGGCAACGGTTCCACTGTTGTGCAACGTTAAACATTCTGTAATATTTTCTTAGTAATGGTTAGTCTGTAAGTGCTTTTTTGCAGTACAAATTTCGGCCAATATTTTCTTAAAAAAAAATGTCTGAAAAATTTGGAAATCTCATTTTGAGTGTAACATTGTTGAAAAACAAAGGGTTACATCATGATTCACATTTTTTATAAAATTTGCTCATAAATTTTATCCTATTTCATTGTTTATCAGCACATTGGAAATAATTGGCATAAATACCGTTTATTCTTGCATTAGCGCAAAACCCTGTAATTTCAATGTTTCAAAAAATAGAAAACGGAAAACGGTAATTTTCAAAAAAATCTCTATTTGGACTCAATCCAAATAGAGATTTTTAGCTGTTGTTTCAGGGCGAATTTTGACCTCCCTTTAACAGTTTGTCTGAGTGTGAATAGGTTATCAATCTATTAGAAAACTTTCACGTTGATGTATCGTTTGGGATTCGCCTTGATGTCTGTGAGCAGGGAGTCGAGACTGGCTATGGCATGGTTAGCATTGTCATAGAGTTCACGATCGTTCACAATCTTGCCCAACGACGAGTTCTTGTCATTCAACTGCTCACTCAGCGCCTGCAGGTTGGCAAGCGTGGTGTTGAGCTTGGTCATCGTCTCGTCGAGAGGCATCTGCTTGAGCGATGATGAGAGATCGGTCAGGTTGCCGGTGGCATCGGTCAGGTTGGTGGTGATGCCGTTCACGTTGTTCATCACGCCAGGCACGCTGCGGTTGAGGCCGTTCATCAGCACAGTGAGTTGCTGGGCGCTGATTTGCAACTGGCGGGTGATCGCGTCAAGCCGGGTGAGTGAAGCCGCCAACGCGGGGTTCCCGGTCAGGTTGTTCACATTGCCCATGATGGAATCCACCTTGGGCAGCATGTTATAGACCATGGGGACCACATTGTCCTTGACGTTATCGATTAAGCCTGGCACATCAGTGGTGGGGATATAGGTGCCGGCCTTCATCGCTGGACCATTACCCAGGTTCAATACCAGCGATGCGCCGCCCATCAGTCCTGTCACCATATTGATGGTGCTGCCCTCGGGGATTTTCATCTCCTTGTTCATCGACAGCATCACCGTGATTTTGTTCTTTTCATAATCATAGTTGATTTCTCTTACCTGCCCCACTTGAAAGCCGTTGACGGTGATCGGAGCAGCCTGCAGTAAACCGTCGGTACTCTCGACCTCGGTATAGAAATAGTTGGCAGGCGTTAGCAGGTTAATGCCTTTCAGGTAGTTGATGCCCCAATAGAGCAGTACAAGTCCCACAAGCACTGTGAGCGCAATTTTGACATTCTTGGTGAAAAATTTCATTGTCTTGTCGTTTACATTAACATCTTTCAAACGGCAAAATTACTAATTTGTTCTATATCTAAGGTCATTTTTTATTCATTTTTCAGTTTATTAAGACCAATATTTGGCCTTTTTAAGCCTTTGAAATGCCGAAAATGCTACTTTTGAGACATTTTTTTACCATTTTCAATGATAATTACAACAATTTTAAGTAATTTTGCAGAAAAATGAAGATACTACAATGAAATCTCCACTAGACTGTAAATATCTTTATGGATTGATCGGCTATCCGCTGGTGCACTCGTTCTCGCTCGATTTCTTCAACCAGAAGTTCGTAGCCGAGGACATTGATGCGCAATACATCAACTTTGAGATCGAAGACCTGGGGCTGCTCATGGAAATCATAGCCGAGTACCCCAACCTGAACGGCCTTAACGTCACTGCACCTTACAAGGAGGCGGTAATCCCCTATTTGGACTCTCTCGACGATGATGCCCGCGAGATTGGGGCGGTCAATGTCATTCGTTTCATCCGTGACAAGAAGTCGGGAGACTTGGTCGAGTTGCGTGGATACAACAGTGATGTCGTGGGATTTGCCAGGACTCTAGATGATGTGCTCACGCCTCAACGCACAAGTGCAATGGTACTGGGGACAGGAGGAGCGGCCAAGGCCGTGAGCGCTGCTTTGCGCAAGTATAACGTAGATGTTCAGTTGGTATCGCGTCGCAAGTCGGAACACACCGTTGTCTATGAGGAAATCACCCGCGCCATGGTAGCCGCCCACAAGCTCATCGTCAATGCCACCCCCTTGGGGAAATACCCTGACGACCATCTGTGTCCTGATTTCCCGTACAGGTTCTTGACCCAGGAGCACATGTGTTATGACTTGATCTATAATCCTGAGGAAACTTTGTTCATGAAGAACTCGGCACGCTATGGCGCCGAGACCAAGAACGGCCTTGAAATGCTCTTGTTGCAGGCATTTGACTCTTACGAAATTTGGAACACAGTGGATTAATCCTCGGTTTCTTTATCCCTATTGACTGATGTCTGCGCCATCGGCAATATCCCGAATCCCTGTTATACGCATTCTGTCACCCTTTGTGGTGGGCATTCTTGTCCACAGGCTGTGGCACAGTTGGTGGGCTCCGTTGCTGCTCATTGTGCTGGCCGTCATCGGCTATGCCGTGTTGTCGGCCCGTGCCCGGTCACCGCAGGAGCGCCTGCAGCAACGGCATCTTTTTATCGTGCCGTTGGCAATGGTCGCCTTGGCACTAGGCTGGCTGTGTGCTGTCATCCATTGCCCTCCGCATTTGACGGTTGATCAACGCAACGGCAGGATGATGACCGGATGCATTTCCCACGTGGACTACACCGATTTCTCGATGAGGCTTTATCTCGATGTGCTCGATGCCGACTTGCCGCGATGCAAGGTGCTGGTATCTACGCGCGGATGTGACTATACCTTGAAAACTGGAGACGTCTTGACTTGGCCGGCACGCCTTGCCGAAGTGGGCAATATGGGAAATCCGGGTGAAATGGACTATGCCGGCTATCTGCTCGATAGCAAGGGTATTCGTTATCAGCAGCATTTGCCGGTCGGGCAAATCAAGCGCATCGGGCATCATGCATCGGTTCTGTCACGCATGGCCGCTGTCCGACATAATTTGGAGCGCCAGGTTTTCTCCTCTCGCTTGTCCTCGGGTGCGCAGCAGTTTGTTGTGGCGCTGATCTTGGGCGACAGTGGCTTTATCGACAAGGTGACAAGGGCCGAGTTCTCGGCGGCGGGTGTTGCCCATGTATTGGCGTTGAGCGGACTCCATGTCGGCTTCATTGCACTCATCATCTGGTGGATGCTCTTCCCGCTTGATTATGGGGGCCTGAAGAAGTTGCGCTTGGTTATCACGCTGGCCGCAATCACGTTGTTTGCCGTTTTCACCGGACTTTCGCCTTCGGTAGTACGCGCTACGGTAATGATTGGTTTTGTTTTCGCCTCGCTCATCTTTCATCGCCGTTCAGTATCCCTCAATGCACTCTTGATGGCTGCGCTTGTTATTCTCCTGTTCTGGCCTTCGGCCTTGTATGGCGTGGGCTTTCAGTTGAGTTTCATCACGGTGGGTGCTGTGCTGCTCTTTGCCCGTGTACCCGGTGCATTGGAGAGCCGTTACAAGATGCTGAACCGCTTGACAGCAACTGTCATCACATCGATGGTGGCGTTGCTGGCTACTGTAGCCTTGACAGCGCACTATTTTCACACGGTATCATTGATGTCGGTGCTCAGTAACCTCCTCATCCTGCCCGTTTTGCCTGTGTTCATGCCGCTGGCAGCACTTTTCCTACTGGTAACGGCATCGGGGATGGAATGGCATTTCTTGAATCATGTGATTGATGCCCTATACGGTTATATCCGTTGGGCAGCGGGGGCTGTCAACGGTTTGCCGTTGTCACATTTGGGTGGGGTGTATGTCACTACGTTTGGAGTGATAGCCTACTTTGTGGTGATGGCCATTGTAATGATGTGGCTTTACCGACGTCATTTCAGTTATTTGCTGGCTGCTGCATGTGCTCTGGTTGTGTTCCTCGGCCATTCCATCTGGGTCGATGCGCACTCTTCTCGCCGGGGTGTGATCATCTTCAACTCGTTCTCCTCTACCCCACTGCTCTATTACGATCACGGCAAGGGATATGTCTGGACGCCTGATGACCAAGAGCCTGACTCGGCTGCTTTCTCACGTTTTTATGCGGGTTTCCTGGCTCGTCACGGAATTGATGACCTGCACTTTGTCCTTGACGGAGGCACCCTGCACCTTGACGATGCCTTCATCCGGCCGCCCTATGCCATGCTGATGGGACATCGCATAATGGCTGTTGGGAGCGGAAAACGGAAACAATCGACTGCAAACAGGCTTCTTGATTTTGATGACATTATCGTGACCAGGCGCTTTCATGGCAGTGCGGCGGGCCTGAAGCAGTATTACGGTTTCAACAGGATAGTCATTTCGGGTGGACTATATGAAAACATGGCACTGGAATCGGAATGCGATTCCCTGCATCTTGACAGTTACAACATTGCACGCAGGGGTGCCCTCGAAATAGAACAGCCGGAATAATCGTTACTGGTTTTTGTCAAGGATGAGCAGTTTTCCTATGTCCCACGCCTTGCGTTGATAAGGGGTGAGGGCTGAACTGTCACCGATGACCGACATATTGCGCGGTTGGATGGCACTGGTGACTGGGTAACGCAGGATGCTGTGGCCTAGACCCTTCCACCGATACGTATTTGCACCCATCACATCAAGCAAAGTGGGGAATACATCCACCTGGCCGATGACCGGATCATAGCGCATGGTTGTGTCTGCACCAGTGATGATCAGCGGAATGCCCCAATCGTCCGGTACAAACTCATAGTCTGACCTTCCCTCGATGCGGTTGCGGTAGATCTGGGTGTGGTCGCTCACGATGGCTACAACCGTATTGCTGATAAGACCCTGTCGGCGCAGGTCGTCGATAAAGGCACCGATGCAACTGTCTGTCACGTGGACGCACTCAAGGTAGCCACGGGCTTCGCCGTTGAGCACATCGCTGGATGAAATCCATGTGGGAGTCACATTGTCCTTGGGATATGGCGCGTGCATGGTCATGGTGACCATCTCAAGGAAGAACGGCTGCCGCAATTCTGGCAAGAGTTTGGCGGCATAATCGGTGAGCGCAGCGTCATCGATGTTATTGTGACGCTTCAATGCTCCGTCGGCCATGAGGTGCTCACGCGTGTAGAGCGTATCAAAGCCATAGGTTCTTGATGTCATGGTCTGGTTCCAGTTCATGCCGGGGGTGCAGATGACTTCGCGGCAATCATAGTTCTCTAGGGCTTCGGCAAGGGTCGGATATTTACCGTTGCCGTAGCTCACTGCGACCACTCCGTCACGCAACGGGAGCAAGCCGGTGTTATAGATGAAATGGGCATCGCTGGAATGGCCGTGGCTGGTCTGGAAGAGTACATGCGGGGCATAGATGACGCTGTCACCCGCCACCAGCCTGTTGAGAACTGGTGTCACTTCGCGACCGTCCACCTCGAGGCCGATGGGCCACGTGTGCAAGGATTCCACGATGATGAGTACCAGATTGCGGCCAGGCTCTGAGCAATAGCGGTTGTCGGTATATTGCGGACTCTGATGGCTAAGGAATTGTTCTATCTCGGCCCGTTCGGCATCGGTCAGCAGATGGTTTGAGAAGAACGTCTGGCTCAATGTCATCACTCCGTAAGGAATCAAGCCATTCTGTACGTAATACCCCCTGTTGCTGAAGTTGTACAAGAAGCGTTTCTCGTAATCATCCTGAGCATCGGCATAACCGATAAGAGCTGCAAGAAGGGATGCCCCCAGTGTAAGAAGAAACGGTTTGAGACGAGGGGAACCGTCATGATTCACTGCACTCTTACTGAGCGCGAACACTGCAATCAATAGGATAAATGGCAGTAAAATCAGCACATCATGCCATCTTACAAGCGACAAGGTGGTCGATGCAAGTGTCGAGTTCACATTATCGGTCAACAGCAGGCTCTGCCAGGGCATCAGGTCATCATAAGCACGGCAATAGCACAACTGCATCAGGCACCACAGCGTCAACAGTGTCAGGGGAATCCACACCAGCCAGCGCCATCGGCGGGGCAGCAGCCAGTATGGTGCCAACAGCAGCAACGCATTGGCCAATGCGATAAAAGCAGCATCAATCAGGAGCAGTCCATAAAACTTGTCATTCAGGGTGATGGCCAAACCCTGGAATGGGGAAAACAGGACTTCCACATTGCCCAAGGCAATGGGCAACGAGAACCATTCCTGCACTCCCAATCCCATGATGTGCAGATTGCACACCAACATGAAGCATTGCCAGGCGGCAACAGCCACGCACAGGACGAAAAACGTCACGCCATATCGCTCAATATGTCCCGGCTTTGACTTCATCTCTGTAATGGTAATCCTATACTCTTTTAATGATGTGTGACACGACGCCCCACACCTGGAAGTGACTTTCCTCATCCACTTTCAACTCGGGATACTGTGAGTTGGCTGGAGTGAGATAGATGCCGTCCTCGCGTACGCTTAAACGTTTTACAGTGAAATCCCCGTCAACAAAGCACACTGCAATGTTTCCGTTTTGAGGCGTGAGTGAACGGTCGATGATGAGCAGGTCGCCCTCGTTGATACCGGCATCGACCATTGAGTTGCCAATCACGCGGGCACAGAAGGTGGCTGCAGGATTGGTGATGAGGGCGCGGTTCAAGTCAATGCTGTCGGCATACTCTCCTTGCGCTGGACTGGGAAATCCTGCCTGAACGCGGCTCTCAAAGAATTGTAAGCCCGATGTCTTTTCTTCAGGGGGTGATTGTATCGTCGAAATCTTTATTTCTTCCATCGTCTTCACGCTTTTACGATTAATCCGTCATAGGCCAGTTCAACGCCCTTGGGCAGGATCCTTGGTGAATCGGCATGCAGCCCCATGCGGTCACTCATGTGAATGAGATAAGTGCGACCCGGATTTATCCGCTTTACCACATCCAGCGTCTCTTCCAGGCACATGTGGGACATGTGACTCCCTTGTCTCAAGGAATTGATGACCAGCAAGGGGATACCCTTCAAGCTTTCCATCACGTTGTCGGCAATGGTCTTGGCATCGGTGATGTAGGCCAGTGGGCCAATCCTGAAACCATAGATAGGCAATCTGTAGTGCATGACAGGAATGGGTTCAACCCTGACCCCTTCGACAAGGAACGGCTCATCGCTGATGATATGTTCCTCAAACTGGGCAACGCCGGGATAAGGATCTGATGAGAAGCAATAAGGGATGCGCTGATGCAGGTCCCTGAGCACATCATGGCGCGCGTACAGGGGGAATGGCTTTTCAAAACAATAGGCACGCAGGTCGTCAAGTCCCGCCACGTGGTCAAAGTGGATGTGCGTCAACAGGACAGCGTCCAGGTTGTCGTCAGTGGCACGCAGCATTTGGGTGCGGAAATCCGGACCGCAGTCAATCAGCAGTCGTACACCCTGATAGCGGACGATGGCCGATGTGCGTAAACGCTTGTCTCGCTCATCACTGCTCAGGCACACCGGGCAGTGGCACCTGAGCATGGGCACTCCTGTCGATGTGCCGGTGCCTAAAAACTCTATTTCAAGTGTTGTTGGTTCCATTATATCCTGAATTGTCTCAACAGTCCGTCAACAAAATATAAGTATGACCCGCCGTCATAGTACCAGTACTCCCTGAGCCCGGCCTGATCGGGAATTTCGTTGATGCGCTTCGGGGTGCCCAGGGACAGTTGGCACTCGATTTTGTTCATTCCTTCAACGACCTGGCCGCGTGTGATGCGCGTCCAGGTCTCATCACTGATTTCGGGATAAGAAAGACGCGGATTGCTGGCCATGAACATGGCATCAAAGTCACGGCCGTGCATTGTCGATGAGTTGTCGCTCATCCACACCATCGCCCGCTCTTGAGTGTCGGCGGTGGTAAACAGGACCCGCAACGGCATCACGGCATTACCTGGCAGCACACTGTCGATATGCACCTTGATGTAGTGACGGCCATCCATCATCTGTTCAGTCTGGCGATGATACCAGATGGCGGTGCGGATATAAAAGTCCTTGTCCTCGACCTGTTGGGCAATGTGGCGGACCATGTCCAGGTCGATGAGCATCGGCAGCGTGACACCTGTACGACTGCTGTCAACAGGCTTGCCGTAGCGGTACACCAGGCTCTGACCGGTGGCTTCGTCCCTGAAAATGATGTCCACATTGCGGCTCTCATTGTTATAGAGGTCGCTGGGGCGCCAGCCGTCGAAGCGCAGTATGTGTCCGGCCAGTTGCAGTGTGTCCAGGTCAAGGCCGGCATACATCAGCATCTGCTTGACCCGTTCACTGGCTACCCAGAAACGTTTCTCCTGATTCCAGCCCGCCATCGAGTCAACGTATGCATCGATGGTTACACTGGTTTCCTGCTTTTCGCCCTTACCGATGACCCGTTGGACGTCTTTGTCGGTGACATGCTCTGTCACTTCGATTCCTGTGCCACAAGATGACAAGAACAGCACCGTCATGGCTAATGCGATCAGCACATGACGGCTACTGTAGATGGTTCTATGTTCGGCACAGGATTGAGGCATTTATTGCTGTATTCTTCCTCTTGTGACCTCTTGCGGCTTGCCTTCCTTTTCCAGCGCGGCACCGATCGATTTGGTCACCGTCTCGATGTCACCCTGTCCGGTCATGGCATCTTCTACAACATCCTGTACAGCCTCTTCTTTAGGCGTGCCCTTTCCCATCTTGGACACCGTGATGAACGGTGCATATTGCTTGCGCACTTCACTAAAGGCTGCGTTGAATACCCTCAGGTTGGCGGTATCGCCCTTACTGGTCAGCTCGTCCTGAACCATGCGGATGCTGTCGTCCAGTGCCACCACTGCAGCAGTGTCTTGCTGCTCGCACAGTTTCTGAAGACGATTGGCGTATTCTTCGCCCATCTGTTTGTAACGCGAATTCTCACAACCGACAAATGACAGTGTTAATGCTGCCGTTGCCACAATCATTAATAATTTCTTCATTTCTTCTTGGTTTATTGTACTTTGATTGAATAGTCTTTTTATCACTTCGTTCCGTTTGCCATGGCCTCGCGCAAGGCTGTCGCCAGTTGGTCAGGACATGAAGTGTTCTTGTATCCGCAGCGTATTCCCTGCAATTTCCCGATCACGTCGCTCACTTTCATGCCGCGAACGAGGGCCGAAATCCCCTGCAGGTTGCCGTTGCATCCGTCAGTGAACTGAACATCTCGCAAGACGTCCTCATCATCAATGATGAAGTCGATGCGTGAGGAACATGTTCCCTGTGGATAGTAAGTGTATTGTTTCATCTTGATTAATAACGGATAATGAGGGTTGATTATTTAATCCTTTCCATCAGTTTGTGACGGTCGAGCAAAACAAGATTGTTGCTGTCGTAACTGATGATCTCTTCTTCTGCCAGTTTGTCGAGGGTCGAGATCAACGTCGTGCGCTGCGTGCTTAATAGGGCACACAGGTCTTTCTGCTTGTACTGCAGCACGACGTCGGTTGAGCCGGCCACCAGCAGCGAGTCAAGCTGCAATGCCAGGCGCTCGGCAACCGATCCGTCCCTGACGGCAAGTGCCGATGATGTGCTGCGTTGGCTTCCCGATGACAGATAGTTCAATATGTTAAACAAAAAGACCTTGTCGCTGCTCACCATCTTGATGTAGTCGCTTTTCAGCAACTGCAGGATGCCGCAAGGCCCTTCGGCTGTGGCGGTATAAGGATAGAACGTTTCGCGACCGAACAGGTACTCAGCAGCGAGCACATGAGGGGTGGATAGTGTCTGTGAAACCGACACCCTGAGGTTGGCAAACGGTGTCACCAGCCTCACTTTGCCTGATACGATGAACTTGATGTGTGTACACGGATCACCGGCCGTTAGGACGGGCTCACCATTCCTGTACTTGAGAAAGTGAAATGGCAGCTTCTCGACCAACGACGTGATTTTGTCGGTGCTCACGCCCTGAAAAAGGGGAAGCTGCATCAACTGTTGGTACATACTGTTCATGATCTTGCGTTCAATGCTTAGAAAATCAGTTCTTTAAAGCAGCTATCACCTGCTCGACAGTCAACGTCTGTTGCTCACCGGTGACCATGTTCTTCAGGGCAATGGTGCCGTTTTGTACTTCGTCAGCCCCCACAATGGCCACATAAGGAATCATTCGGTCGTTGGCATAGTTCATCTGCTTCTTCATCTTGGCGCTGTCAGGGTACAGCTCGGCACTAACGCCGGCACGGCGCAATGCCATGATGTGGCGCAGCGATACCGATGCCTCCTGCTCGCCAAAGTTGACAAACATCACCTTTGCCGTTGCCATCGTGTCGGCAGGATACAGGTCCAGGGCGTTCAACACGTCATAGATGCGGTCGGCACCGAAACTGATGCCCACACCCGACAGCCCCGGCATGCCGAACACACCCGTCAGGTTATCATAGCGACCTCCGCCAGTGATGCTGCCGATGGCGACATCCAGCGCCTTGACCTCGAGGATGGTTCCTGTATAGTAATTCAAGCCGCGAGCCAGCGACACGTCGAGCTCGACACAGGCACGGGTGCCCAACTGGGCAACGTGGTCAAGCACATAGCGCATCTCCTTGATGCCCTTCATGCCCACCTCGCTCGATGCAAGCATTCCTGACAAGGCGGCCAGGCGTTCCTCGTTGCTGCCGTCAAGGGCCAGCAGCGGCTGCAGGGTCTTGATGGCCTCGTCGCTCAAGCCTTTCTCCTTCAACTCGGCATTGACATTGTCGATACCGATTTTGTCGAGTTTGTCAATAGCGACGGTAATGTCCACAATCTTGTCGGCAGCACCGATAATCTCGGCAATACCGCTCAGGATCTTGCGGTTATTCAGCTTGATGGCGACATTGATGTTAAAGCGGTTGAACACCTCATCGATCATTGTCACCAGTTCCACTTCATTAAATAACGAGTCGCTGCCCACAATGTCGGCGTCACACTGGTAGAACTCGCGGTAACGGCCCTTCTGGGGACGGTCGGCACGCCACACGGGCTGCACCTGATAGCGCTTGAACGGCATCTGCAGGTCGTTGCGGTGCTGAACCACATAGCGGGCAAAAGGCACCGTCAGGTCATAGCGCAGGCCCTTCTCGCTGATCTTGGTCGTCAAGTGCAGCGAGTCATGAGATGCAAGCAGGTCGTCGGGGGCGTCTTTCAGGTAATCTCCGCTGTTCAGAATCTTGAACAGCAATTTGTCGCCTTCCTCGCCATACTTGCCCATCAGCGTGGACAGGTTCTCAACGGCAGGGGTCTCGATCTGCTGGAATCCGTAGAGCAGGAAAACTTCCTTAATTGTATTAAAGATATAGTTGCGGCGCGCCATCTCGATGGGTGAGAAGTCGCGCGTCCCCTTGGGGATAGATGGTTTTTGTGCCATTATAATATAAAATGTGTTTCTTAGTAGATGGGTTATTAAGTGTTATCGACGGTTGCCGCCCAAGAAAATGGCTGCATAATATAACAATGTAGCAAGCGAACCGATGGCAGCAACCACATAGGTATAGGCTGCGGCATGAAGGGCGTCCTTGGCATAGCCCAACTGCTCGCCGCCAACGATACCTGAGCCTTCGAGCCACTTGATGGCGCGACGGCTGGCATCCACCTCGACGGGCAGCGTCACAAAGCTGAACACTACCGTTGCGGCAAACATGGCAAGGGCAATATACAAGGGCAGAGCCGTCATTTCATACACGACAACTCCAGCAAGGAGTAACCATTGCACGGTTTTGGAGGCAAACGACACCAGCGGAACCATCTTGGTGCGCAACTGCAGCATGCTGTAGCCCACCTTGTGCTGCACGGCATGACCGCACTCATGGGCGGCGACAGCAGCAGCGGCAATGCTGTTGGTGCCATAGACAGGCTCACTCAGGTTCACGGTCCTGTTAGCGGGATTGAAGTGGTCGGTCAACTGACCGCTCACACTGGTCACCTGCACATCACCACAGCCGTTCTGCTGCAGCATGGCGTTGGCAATGTCGCGGCCTGCCATGGGAACGGCCAGGGGCACCTTGCTGTACTTGGCAAACTTGGACTTGAGGGAGTTCTGAACAATCATGCTCAGGATAAAGATACCTCCCATTAAAATGTAAATAAACATAATATTTGGTTTTAGTTGATATTTTTAAACTTTTTAGCAGCTTTGGCACGATTGTTGCCAACAACATGTCGGGCAAAATTCTGCACCGCAAAGTTATCAAAAATTAGTTCAAGTAGAGCACAAAAGCAATATTAATTTTGTGATTCTCACTAAAGGGCACTGATTTTTAGTGATTTTGACCGCAAAAACTGCCCAAAAGAGCAAGAAAAGTGCTAAAAAATGAAAATTGGGACTTAAAAAATTTGCCAATTCAAAAATAGCCGCTACATTTGCGGCGTTGAATTAATCGTTTTATTATTAATTATTTATTAAAAGTTGTTTTATTATGAAGAAGTTTTTATTGATGTTTGCAGCTGTTGCTGCTATCGCTTTTGTTGGTTGCAAGACTGAGACCAAGCCCGCTGAGGAAGGTCCCGTTGAAGAGGCTCCCGTTGCGGAGTACACTGTTGACGGGGTTGCCGCCGACCTGTTGAAGTGCCCCGATGAGGCGGCTGCTGTTGGCCTGCTTGATGGTATCAAGGGTAAG
>JAEEGL015234366.1_pt1 | contig 13028 bp, 14 predicted proteins | sample 9134231 | NCBI WGS metagenome assembly JAEEGL01 (sample SAMN16246548, study PRJNA631951) | gut metagenome | biome: gut microbiome; feature: rumen; material: fiber-attached | host: Bos | place: Iran: Karaj | collected 2018-10 | reverse complement strand
TGGCTGCCGGTAGGACCGAGATAGGTCACATGGGCACCCTGGTCTTTGGCACCAACCTCGAAAGCGCAGCGGGTGCGGGTCGAGGTTTTCTCGAAGATGAGGGCAATGTTCTTGCCCTTCAGGCGGGGCTGCTCGGTACCGGCATATTTGGCGCGTTTCAGGTCGCGGGCCAGGTCCAGCAGATAGTTGAGCTCCTTGGGACTGAAGTCTAAAATCTTCAGAAAATTGCGGTTTCTTAAATTGTAAGCCATAATTGTTATTGTTTGATTGTTTAATTGTTTGAATTCTTCTTACGGATAATATATAGCCAAACAAGAGCGCAGATGACCAGCGTCCCCACTCCAACGGTCAGCATTACCATTCCGCCAGGCCAATGCATGATTAGGAACAGCAGTCCAAACAATGCCACCGCCAACGCATAACCCGTCAGCGTCATGGCAAACATCCACATAGGACGCAGGCTTTCGGTGCCTTCCTTTTCTTCAGTGGCAGGGTAAGGAAACAGCTGGGCCAGAAAGAATGAAACTATGGCAAGCACCGATATGCCTATGATGAGCAGGTTCGCGCCCGTAGACACACCCTTCATCTTCAGTAGCAGTCCAACCACAGCACAGGCAAAGCCCGCCATGGCGACGGTCCTCATAAAGGACTTGAACCGCGGCGAAGAGGCGAGTTTGTCCAAGCTTGACTCTTTCTGCTTATTGTTCAGCATCTCAATTACAGATTATCGGACGATGCGGGTACCACAGTTGGGATTGTCCAACTGGCCGGCCTCGGTGATGATGCACTCCTTACCGCCATGCTCGACGAACATGATGGCGGCACGCACTTTGGGAGCCATCGAGCCTTCGGCGAACTGTCCCTCTTCGAGGTACTGCTTGGCCTGGGCGATGGTGATGGTGTCGAGTGCCTGCTCGTTTTCTTTGCGGAAGTTGATGTAGACTTTGGGCACATCGGTGAGGATGTAGAATTCGTCGGCACCGATTTCGACGGCGCAGAGGGCGCTGGCGAGGTCCTTGTCGATAACAGCTTCGACGCCGCGGACGTAGTCACTCTCCTCCACCACGGGAATGCCGCCGCCACCCACGGTGACGACAATATTACCGGCCATTGCCAGTTTCTTGACAATCTTGATGTTGTTGATACGTGTAGGCTTGGGCGAAGCGACCACCTTGCGCCAACCATTGCCTTTGGGATCTTCCTTATAGGTGGCACCCGTCTCGCGGGCGAACTCGTCGGCCTGTTCCTTGGTGTAGTAGGGGCCAACGGGTTTGGTTGGGTTCTGGAACATGGGGTCGAGTTTGTTGACGGCCACCTGGGTGACAATTGTCACCACGTCGCGCTGCATATCGTGACGGGCCATTACGTTGCGCAGCCCCATCTCGATAAGGTAAGCGATGGAGCCCTGTGTCTCGGCAACGCAAAAGTCCATCGGCATAGCTTGCACGCCGACGAGCTTGCCGGCCTCGTGCTGCAGCATCACATTGCCCACCTGCGGACCGTTACCGTGTCCAATCACCACGTTGTACCCACGTTCGAGCAGAGCGCACAGACTCTCACAGGTGTCTTCTACATTTTGTATTTGTTCCTTATAGGTGCCCTTCTGACCGCTACGTAACAACGCATTGCCACCGAAAGCCACCACTGCAAGTTTTCTCATTATTCTTCTAATTTGTTTGTTTTCAATATTGTTAGTGATTCCATCAAGGATTTGAAGGAAGTGCAAATATATGAAATAAATTTTAAAATAGCGGAGATTATTTAAATCGCCCCCTGTTTCAGAATTTAAAATGCACAATAAAAGCCATAGAAATGCGTTTGTTGGGCATGAAATATTCGATTGAAGACGCCGACAATTACGAGCAATACTACTCGGAGAAAAACTTTGGAAAGAAGCTCAGGCAAGTGGCTACCCAGGTTGGGGCCAAACTCCTCTATCCTGCCTTGCAGCTCTATTACCTCTTGCGCTCTTCCTCCACACCCGTCAAGGACAAAACTATCATTATCGGAGCCCTGGGCTACCTCATCCTCCCCGTCGATCTAGTGCCCGACTTCATTCCCGCCCTCGGGTTTACCGACGATCTCACCGCCCTCATGATCACCCTTCGCACTCTTGGCAAGGATATCACACCCGAGATACGCCGCCAGGCCAAGGAACACACCGAAAAGTTGTTGAAGCAATAACACCGCATTGTCGTTGGAGGTTGTCAATTTTTTTTGGAAAACGTCGCGGATTGATGACTCCAGCAGACGGTGCGGCATAGATGGTGGCACAATAATCAACAATACCCCAACGTTATTTCTACAAACCAACACTCCATGGCCGACGCACTGCTCACCGTAGAAAACCTCACCAAAAGCTTTGGCGATAAACTATTGTTTGAAGACATCTCTTTCGGCATCAATGCAGGACAGAAGTCTGCACTTATCGCACGCAATGGCTACGGCAAGTCGACGCTATTGAATATTATTATGACGGCGGCCGGCCAACGGGGTTACAACACTCTGCAGGACAGTGGCAGGATAACCTTCCGCAGCGACCTCAAGCTGGCTTATCTACCGCAGTCTCCCGAGGCCTACCCCAAGCAATTTGTCCGAGACTTCGTCTATGATGTTACTCGTCCGGAGACCGAAGACGAGTGGACCTTCGAACAGCGCATGGAAGAAATCCTCTCGAGGATGAAGGTCGATGGTCTGCTCGACCGACCTATGGACACCCTCAGCGGCGGCGAACAGAAGAAGGTCGCTCTCTGCCGCCTGCTTATGGACGACTGCAATTTGCTTATCCTTGACGAGCCCACCAATCATCTGGATATCGATATGATAGAGTGGCTCGAGGAATTCCTTTCGCGTCAACGGCTGGCCATTCTCATGGTCACCCATGACCGCTATTTCCTCGACAACGTGTGTGACAATATCTATGAGTTGGACAACTCGCGACTGTATCACTATAAAGGCCGCTACGACTACTATCTGGGGAAGCAAGCCGACCGCGAGGCCAACGAACGCGCCGAGGTGGAGAAAGCGCGCAGCCTATACCGTACCGAGTTGGAATGGATGCGGCGCATGCCACAAGCCCGCGGCACCAAGGCACAGGCCCGTATCGATGCTTTCTACGAACTTGAGGCCAAGGCCCACACCCGTTTCGACGACACCCGTCCTCAGCTCACCGTCAAGACCGAACGCATCGGCGGCAAGATACTCGAGCTTTACAATATCTGCTATCGCGACCTTATTGATGACTATTCCTACGTCTTCAAGCGTGGTGAAAAGACAGGCATCGTAGGTCCCAACGGCGTGGGCAAAAGCACTTTCTTGAATATTATTACAGAAAGACTTAAACCCACCAGCGGCCGTGTGGTGGTGGGCCAGACCATTCAGTTCGGCTACTACACCCAAGCAGGCATGTCGGCCCCCGCCGACCGACGTGTCATCGACATCGTCAAAGATATTGCCGAGGAGATAGAACTTGACAATGGAAAGAGTATGTCTGCCCATCAGTTTCTTACCTATTTCGGCTTCGACGGCACCACGCAGTACAACTACTTCGGCAATCTCAGTGGTGGCGAAAAACGACGTCTGTACCTGCTGCAAGTGCTCATGGCCAACCCCAACTTCCTCATTCTCGACGAGCCTACCAACGACCTCGACATCTACACCCTCCAAATTCTTGAGCAGTTTCTCCAAACCTACAAGGGCTGCCTCATCATCGTCAGCCATGACCGTTCATTCATGGACCATATTGTCGACCACCTCTTGGTCTTCGAAGGCAACGGCAAGATAAAGGACTACCATAGCAACTATACGCAGTACAGATTGGAAAAGTGGAAAGTGGAGAGCGAAGAACGGAGGGCAAAGAAAGAAACAAACCGTGCCAGTCAACTCCGACTTCCGGCCTCCGACCTCCCAACTAAAAAGAAGGCCACCTACAAGGAGCAGAAGGAATACGAGGCCTTGACGGCCGAGATAGAGACTCTCAACCAAGAGAAAGCCGCCCTAGAAACGTTGCTCAGCAGCGGTGGTGCACCCGAAGAGATAAGCAAGGCCAGCACCCGCATCGGCGAGGTGATGGCCCTGCTGGACGAAAAAGAGCTCCGTTGGCTGGAGCTCGATGAGTTGATTAACTAAATTAACTATTATTTCACCCGGCCGCCTTTGTAGAAGTGCTCGGTCCAGTATTTGCTGTCGAGCTTGCTGACACTGACACCGTTGCTGGTGGACGAGTGGGCGAACAGGTTGTCCTTGAGAAATATGCCCACATGCGACACCTTGCCCTTGCTGTTCGTGAAGAAGAGCAGGTCGCCTTCCTTCAACTGTGCGCGACCGATGAGGCGCACATCGCGCAACATGTCGTTGGCTGTACGGTGGAGGTTGATTCCGTAGACCTCGCGGTAGACGATACCCACGAAGGCCGAGCAGTCGATGCCCGAGCGGTCCGTGCCGCCATACTTATAGGGTACGCCGAGCCACGAGTTGACCGTTTCATATAGTTTGGCGTTGTCGTTGTCGTCGCATTTGAGCCCCAGGGCGTTGTCGCAGCCGTCGGCCTGCCTGCGTTTTTCAGCCTGTACGGGCACGGCGATAACGGGCGTCTCCTTCACCAGCTCGTCGGCATACAGCTGGCCGATGATGAAGTCCTCGTCCTCCAGGTCGCGTGCCATGAAGTTGCGCAGAGTTTCGCAGCCTGTGAGCAACAGGGAGGCGGCAATCAACAGTATACCGGTAGCGTGCTTCATTTGATTACAAAGATATCTTCGTTGGGGCGTTTCATGTAGTAGTTCTCGCGGCCATAGTGCTCGATGGCGTCCAGGTTGTCGCGCATGGCGGCGTTGTGCAGGCTGTCGGCGGTGATGGCTTCCTTCAATTCACGTTCCTCGGCATGCAGGCGATCCACCTGCTTTGCCACGCGGTGTGTCACCATCAGGTTGTACTCGTCGAGAAAGAATATCAGCGCCACAAACACAAGTGTCGCAATGACGTATTTATTAGCAAGTATTTTCAGTACCCGTTTCATTTCAGTGTTTTATACCTTCAGCTTCTGTCCTACACGTATTTTGTCGTTTTTGAGACCGTTGCGTTTCTTGAGGGTGGACACGCTGATGCCGTGTTTGGAAGCAATCTTGCTTAGGGTGTCGCCCTTGCGAACGGTGTAGTAGCCTCCCCTCGACGAACCGCCGCTCGTGGCACGGCCCGATGGGCTCACCTTTACCGGTCGACGCAGCAGGCTGTCGGCGCTCCAACGATAGATGCTGTCTTGCATCTTGATGAAAGGCTCGATACTTGCCATCGGAAGGGTCAACGCGTATCGACCGTCCGATGCGGGGATGTAATCCACGCGATATTGGGGGTTTAGCGCGTGCAACGCCTCGGTTTCCAGTCCGGTGGCCTGCGACACATAGCACATCAGTACGTCGTGGTCTACCATCACCGTGTCGGTTCTCACAGGGCATTCCAAGCGGCTTGGGCGCAATCCGTGCTGCTCATAGTAGTTCATCACGTATATCACCGCAATCAACGACGGAATGTATCCGCGGGTTTCTCGCGGCAGGTTGTAGTAAATCTCCCAGAAATCGCGCTTGCCTCCACTACGGGCAATGGCCTTGTTGATGTTGCCTGGGCCGCAGTTGTAGGCTGCTATGGCCAGTGTCCAGTCGCCGAACACGCTGTGCAGGTCAGCCAGGTAGCGCGCCGCTGCAAACGACGCCTTCACAGGGTCGCGCCGTTCGTCGAGCACCGAATTGACCTCCAAGTCGTATACCTTGCCAGTGTTGTACATAAACTGCCACAGGCCAGCGGCACCCACGCGCGAGGTCGCCTCCGGGTTCAGGGCGCTCTCCACGATGGTGAGGTATTTCACCTCGTCGGGCACTCCATAACGGTCGAGGGCTTCTTCAAACAAAGGGTAGTAACGTTCCTGCTGCATCAGCGTCAGATCGAGTCTACGCGACATGATGCGCAGGTAGAGGCGTATGTGAGCACGCACCTCGTCGTTGAGCGTCATTGGCAGCACTGTGTGCAACGCACGCATCCGACGCTCCAATACCGAGTCGGGTACTTGGTCGAAGGCTTCGGCCGAGAAGGTGTTTGAACTACGTAGGTGATGGTGAGCAAAACGGCGCATATAGTAACTGCCCAACAGGCTGTCGTACGACTCGCTGTAGCGGCGCGTCATCAGCTCCGCATCGCTCTCCGTCGACGTCACCTGGGCTTCCGCTCGCGGACTGGCGAGCAGGACCGCAAACAAGGCCAGTACACCTATGGCTCTTAACTTCATGGCTCTTATAACGACTAAAAAAAAATATTATTATGTCCTGTTCCAAAAAAAGTGGTGTAATATGGAATACCGGGCAACAGAACGCTTTGTCAAACAACTGTTTGTACGCTGTTCTTCTGCTGTTCTTCTGGAAATGCCAGTAAAACAGCAGTAGAACGACAGTAGAACTGGAGTTGAACAGCCCTATTCTTTATGGTCTGCTCCCGACTCCCTAAAGGAGGCGTCGGGGTGTGTTGAAAACTTATTTGAAAATAATTCTCCGTGTGTTGTTTTTTTTTCATATCTTTGCACTCGGAAAACAAATAAAAATACATTTATAAAATATGAGCAAAAGAAAGTATACGCTGGTAATCAACCCCGGTGCAACATCGACCAAGGCTGCCATCTATGATGGCGAGAATGAAGTGTTTACAGAGAATCTTTCCCACCCCATCGAGGAGATTCAAAAGTTCCATGAGGTGGCCGATCAGTTCGAATACCGCAAGACCGCCATCCTCGATATGGTGAAGCGTCACGGTGTCGGTACCGACGAGATTGCCGTCGTTATGGGTCGCGGCGGCCTGACCCGTCCCTGCGAGAGCGGATGTTATCGTGTCAACGAATTGATGAAGGAAGAGTGCCACGCCGGTATCCAGGGCAAGCACGCCTGCAACCTTGGCGCCCTGATCAGCGACGCCATCGCCAGTGAGATTGGCCTGCCGTGCGCCTACATCGCCGACCCCGGTATCGTCGACGAGCGTCCCGAGTTCGCCAAAATCAGTGGTCACCCCGTCTTCGACCTCGACCCCTCTCGCGAGGGTGTCATCTGGCACTGCCTGAACCAGAAGATGACTGCCAAGCTCTATGCACGTGAGGTTGGCAAGCACTACGAGGACCTGAACCTTATCATCGCCCACATGGGTGGCGGCGTCAGCGTGGGTATCCATCAGCACGGCCGTGTCACCGAGGTCAACCGCGCTCTCTGCGGTCTCGGCGCCTTCTCGCCCACCCGTTGCGGCTCCATCAACGCCTCCAAGCTCATCGAGGTGGCCTGCAGTGGCAAATATGACGAAGCCAAACTGAAGAAGATGGTCACCGCCGAAGGCGGATTTGTGGCCTACCTGGGCACCAACGACGCCTACGAGGTCGAGAAGAAAGCTCTCGCCGGCGACGCCAAGTGCCAGTTGCTGGTCGACGCTTTCACCTATCAGGTTTCTATGGAAATCAGCCGTCTCGCCGCTGTCGTCAACGGCCAGGTCGATGCCATCATCCTCACCGGCGGCATCGCCTATAGCAAGCCTTGGATGGCTATGATTGAGGAACGTGTGAAATTCATTGCCCCTGTGAAAATCTACAAGGGCGAAAACGAGATGCTGGCCCTCGCCATCTGCGGCAAGGAAGTGCTCGACGGAGTTCAAGTTAAAGAATATAAATAAAGATGAAGAAGACCTTATTGCTTCTCTCAGCAGCATTCCTGCTGTGTGCACAGGGAGCCTTTGCCCAGGAACTGAAAATAAAGAAGGGCAAGGTGACCATGTCGGAAGAATACTATAATTCGCTTGTCGCCAGCGCCCAGGAACTCGAGGCAGCGCAAAAGCGCATCGCCGAACTGGAGAAACGCCTGGCAACCCCTGCTATGCTGTCATTCCGTGATTCGGCCTCATATGCTATCGGCCGCGACCTGTTCAGCACTTGGCACCAGCGCCAGTTGAGCCTCAACTACGAGCAGGTGGCCCAGGCCATCCTTGACGACTCGAAGGGATACAGCCAGCTGTCTGACCACCAAGCCAACCCCCTGTTGCAGCGTTTTCAGCAGGATTTTGAGAACCGGCAACGTGCCAGCGTGCAGCAGAATATTGACGCCGGTGCCAAGTACCTTCAGGAAATCAGCAACAACAAGTCGGTTTACACCACTCCCAGCGGCTTGAAATACCGTATGCTGAAAGAAGGTAACGGGAAGAAGCCCAAGGCCACCGACCGGGTGAAAGTGCACTACACAGGCAAACTCATCAACGGTGTCACGTTCGACAGCAGTGTTGACCGCGGCGAACCCATCGTGTTTGCCCTCAACCAAGTCATCCCTGGATGGACCGAAGGCTTGCAGCTGATGGACGAAGGTTCCAAGTATCTGCTTTACATTCCCTACAATCTCGGCTATGGTGAGCAGGCTGTGGGTTCCATTCCTCCAGGTTCCACACTTATCTTCGAGGTCGAGCTGCTGGAGATTAATCCGAAGTAAATGAACACTTACGGCGATAAGTTTCGAGTAACCACCTACGGCGAGTCCCACGGACCCGCCGTAGGTGCTGTTATTGACGGCTGTCCCGCCGGTGTGGCGCTTGACATGGACGCCATCGCTGCCGCTCTGCAACGGCGTCGCCAAGGGGCACCGCGTCAAGAGACCGACGAAGTGGAGTGGCTTTCGGGACTCAAAGACGGCATTACGCTGGGCACTCCCCTTGCATTCTGCATTCGCAACAAGAACACCCGTCCGGAAGATTATGCTCCGTTGAAGCACTTCTTCCGTCCCGGGCACGCCGACTACACCTACTATGCCAAATATGGCTTGCGCGACCATCGTGGTGGCGGCCGTGCATCGGCACGCGAGACGGTGGTGCGTGTGGTAGCTGGTGCCATCGCTATGCAGCTGATGCCGGAGGTCAGTATCCAGTGTATGGTGATCAGCGGCCAGTGTGAGGCGGAAAATGACACAGTCGGCGGTGTGGTCAGTTGCTGTGTTACTGGCGTGCCTGCCGGCATAGGTGAGCCGCTCTTCGGCAAACTCAATGCAGCTTTGGCAGCCGCCATGATGAGCATTCCTTCGGCCATAGGCTTCGAGATGGGGGCCGGATTCGCCGCCGCCCAGATGAAAGGCAGCGAGTATATCGACCGCTGGAAACCAAAGGCTGTATCAACAATAACCAACCACTGCGGAGGTATCCAGGGCGGCATAAGCAATGGCATGCCCATCGAGTTCCGAGTGGCTTTCCATCCCGTAGTCACCATCCCGCAGCCGGTGGAATGTATGCATGAGGACGGTCATCTGGAGTCCCTCTCCATCGACGGACGCCACGACCGCTACCATATTGACCGCGCGGCTGTAGTTGTGGAAGCCATGACGGCGCTGTGTTTAATCAATTTTCTATTATGAAAAAGGTATTCTTATTTCTCAATCTTTCATTATTTATTCTATTGACGGGCTGCCATCATGACACCTTCACTATCAGCGGCACTATTGAAGACGGTGCAGGGCACACCCTATGGCTGGAGGAAATATCGCCCGATGGGCCTATCTTTATAGACAGTATACCAATTAATAGCAAAGGTTACTTCAAGTACACCTACAAGATGCCATACCGCTCGCTGTATAATCTCCATACCACGCCCGATAATTACATCGTCACCTTGCCCGACTATGGCGAAAATGTGAAGATTGCAGGCCGATGGGACAACCTGTCGGTGAGTTACGATGTCACTGGATCGCCTGAAAGTGCCCTGCTGTGGCAGCTACAGCAGTACACCAACGATGGCGCCAAGGTACTGCAGGCCTTGGTCGACACCACCAACCTCTATGCACAGCGCTATTTCGACAAGCAGATTACCGAGCAACAAGTACTCGACAAGAAAGACGAGACAGATAGTATCTATATGACCACCTTTCAGGAACAGCAGGACTACATCTATCGTTTCCTTGATGAGAACCGTGGTTCGCTCAGCACATTGATTGCGCTGTACAAACCCTTCAACAACCGCCTTCTCATCGATACCCGCGACCCGAACAGCATCGAATGGTATGATATGGTGCTCGAAGGCCTTCAGGAACGCTACCCTGACAATCCCCACACCCTGCACTTCAAGAACACCACCGAACATTTGCGGTCGGCATTGTCAAGACAGTAAAAAAAACAGCCCCCCCGATGTCAACTTTCGGGGGGCTGTTGCGTTTAAGAGGGTGACGAAACCTATATAATACGGCCTGCGGAGAGTAGTTTCTCACGGAGCACTCCGTGATAGAGCTGGTCGTGGCAGGTGCCACAAGCGGTATAGCCTAAAGCAGTGTAGTATTTTTCCAATGAGAGGTTGCCTACCGCAGAGTCGAGCCGCAGCAAAGTAATATGATGCTCTAAGGCGTATTGCTCCACATAGAGCATCATTTTTTTACCAGCCCCTTTGCAAGCAGGATCGGTGACAAGGTGGTGCAGGTAGTAGGCCTCGCCTGTTGTGGTACCGGTGTACTCTCCGTCGCGGGTCCAACGCACATCCTCGGTGTAGAGGGCGATAGCCACCACCACCCTACCCTGCTCCTCACCTACAAGGAAATAGTCAATATTTCTCTCCCAATAGGAACGGGGATAGCGGCCGAAATAGTCGGTCTCGTTCCACTGGTGCAGCCCCACGACGTTCATCCAGTCGATGCGTCGCTGAACCAACGTCATGATGGACTCAACATCCAATAATCTCGCCTTTCTGAAGGTCATAGAGCTTGAGGGTATTGTCCTCGGGATTGTAAATGGCGTAGTTGCGGTTGCTGAGCCAGTCGCCGGTGTTGACGTAAAGACTCCCCTCCAACGGCATCGTCAGCGGTGTGTGGCGATGGCCGAAGACACAGTAGTCGAGACGCTCCTTTTGCAGGCGTTCTTTGCAGTAGTGCACTATGCCTTCGCGGTCGTCGCCGAGGTAGTGCAGCGTATCCTGTCGGGCATGCTTCACCTTGTTGCTGTCGCTCCAGCGGTTGGCAATGGGAAATGTCCAGCTGGCGGGCAGTAGTGAGAAAAGACACTGGTTGAGGCGGCTGCGGAACACGCGACGCAGGAAGTCATAGTTCTTGTCCAGGTGCCCCTGCCCGTCGCCATGACCGATAAGGAACCGCCGCCCGTCAAACTCAATCACCTCGGGGTCGTTGTGCATCACGGCACCCATCTCTTTCTCCAGGTAGTCGAAGAGCCACATATCGTGGTTGCCGATGAAGAAATGGAGTTCCACCCCGCTGTCGGCCAGCTCTGCCAGCTTGCCCAACAAGCGCGTGTGACCGCGAGGCACAAGGTAGCGATAGGTGAACCAGAAGTCGAACATGTCGCCCAGCAGGAAAAGGCGACGGCAATCAGACTTGATGCCGTCAAGGAAGCGGCAGAGCTCCCGCTCGCGTTGGAGCGAGTCGCTGCCGCTTCCCAGATGGGCGTCACTGATAAAATAGGTTAGCGAAGCCATGAGCGCGGATTTTGCGAGGAGGTGCCTTTCCACAGCTGGAAGCTGAACTCGGCGATTCCGTCTTCGTTGGTGTATACGGTGCCCAGATTCTGCTTGGTGTTGACTTTAACGCCCTCCTTGATGGTGACGGTACCCATATTGGCATATACAGTCATGTAGTCGCCGTGACGGACGATAATGCCCTTGGTGCCGTTGGGACAAGTAAACACGCGGCTTACGGTGCCGCCGAAGACGGCTTGAACCGATGTGCCGCTCTTACACTGTAGGTCAATACCGTTGTTCATATTCTGACCACCACTGGAGTGGGTGTACTTGCCGTATTCACGCACCACCTTGGTGTAGGTGACTGGCCACGGAAGTTTTCCTTTGTTCGAATTGAAGTCGTTGCTCAGGGCCACGTCGGCTGTCGACACAGAGGTGTTCTTGCCCGCTCCGCCGCCAGCGGCTTTCTTTTCCTTGTTGGCTTTGGCAATCTCCTCGTTGATAATCTTCTGTATCTGCTGCTGCAGCTGACGTTTCTGCTTTTCCTTCTTGTTGATCTGCTGCTGCAGGTCTTTCTCCTGCTGTTTGGAACGCTTCAGGTTCTGTTGGTGTTCACGGCGTTCCTGTGCCAGCTGCTCCTTCTGGCGCTTCTCCTGTGCCAACAGCGACGAGGTTTCTTGTTGCTGACGCGCCAGCTGTATGCCGGCCTCATTCAGCTCCTCCTCTTTCTGACGGATGAAGCGGGCCTGGCGGCGGCGGTAGCGCGAGTAGTCACGGAAATAGCGTGTGCGGAGGTAGGCGTAGTTGTAAGACTTGGTATCGAGCAGCAGCACCAGTTTGTCGAGCGACCCGCGTTCACCGTAAAGCACACGCACCACGCGGGCATATTCCTGCTTCAAGCTGTCCACCTGCGAACGCATAAGCTGGATGCTGTCCTGCGTCTGCGCCATCTGGATGTCCAGCAGGTTGAGCTGCCCGTTGATGGTGTTGATCAGGCGGGTTCGTTGGCTGATTTTCTTCTCAAGCAGGTTGAGCTGCTGCTGGCCGTTGCGGCTATTCTTCTTGGCCTTGGCCAGCTCGTTGCCCAGCTGCTTGAGCTCCTGCTCCACACGGGCCTTGTCCTTCTCCAGTTGCTGTTTGTTTTGGGCGTAGGCCGGACCTGCAAGGCAACAAGACAACAAGACTACGAGACCACAAGCCAGGACAGCTCGCAGTCTCGTGGTCTCGCGGTCTCGCAGTTTTCTCATATTACCAATTGAGGATTTTCTTGAAGTCATACTCCTCGGGGTTGGGCAGGTATTTCTTCGCAGCCTCGTAGTCGGCGGGGGTGATGTAATCCATAATGTCGTTGACGTAGGACTGCACTTTGTTGGAGTTGACGTTCACCAGACGCGGCGGAATCTTGCCTGTCTCGGGGTCCTGCAGGTCTTTCAGGTAGAGCGGCGAGGCGTTGCCCTGCTGGTCGACATACACCATGCAGCCCGTGCAGCCCTCGCTGAAGAGCTTGTGCACACCCAGGCGCAGCAGCGAGCAGTAGGTCAGGTCGAAGGCGATAGGCGTGTGGCAGCGTATCTCATAGCCGATT
>JAEEGL014777983.1_pt1 | contig 13028 bp, 11 predicted proteins | sample 9134231 | NCBI WGS metagenome assembly JAEEGL01 (sample SAMN16246548, study PRJNA631951) | gut metagenome | biome: gut microbiome; feature: rumen; material: fiber-attached | host: Bos | place: Iran: Karaj | collected 2018-10 | reverse complement strand
TTCTCCTTCCGCTTCCATGCCTGCCTTGCAGCCTGATGAGCAAGCTCTCTGTGATGGGGTGTGAAAAGATACTCCTCTTCTTCATAGCCTTTCAAAACGATATCGAAAGATATCTTAGTGTATCCCGGGCGAATTGTCAAGCGGATCTTTCATGCGCTAAATCTAACTCTCACCCTTCCGGCGGCTCCGGATCCGGGATACTGCCTTCATGCCTTGCGCTCCACGTATCTCCGTCCTGGACAACTACAAACGGATATCCGTTGATCCCATCTGTTCCATAGATGCCGCGAATAACCTCTTCGCGGATCAGTCCTTCTTCCCCTGTATACTGAACCCAGATGAGAAGGATATGGTTCCGATGATCTTTGCGCATCGCATAGACATCCACATGTTTGTCTTCCCATTCCTCATCATATACAGCTGTCAGATTTTGCCGGAACAGTTCTTTTTCCTCTTCTGTCATGAGCCCGGTAAAGACAGGATCCATCTGTGCCTCTGCCGCCGCGTCCATGGCCGCCCGGATATCAGCTTCCGTTAAAGGGTTCAGGCTTCTTTTTAGTTCCCTTAATTCACCGGACAGGGCCCTTACCTGTACGGCATATTCTTCCTCATAGGGATCATCAGTAAAAATATCTCTTGAAACAGTCCACTGTCCATCTGTATACACGATATCCAGCACATGCGCACGCTCATATTCTCCGCCGCTTTTCAGTTGTCTTTTCTCTACTACTTTTACTGTAAAGCGTTCCTCTTCATCCCATAATACATCCGTAATTCTGTACTCTCCTGTAGCATTTTCAGCGCTACGATAAGCGGCCTGAACCTTTTCTTCGATAACCACGGAAGTGGAAGTGTTCTCGCCGTTTAACAAGTATTCCGCGTATTTCTGAAGAATATCCAGCTTTGCCTCTGACAAGTTTTCGCCTCGCGCACTATCTTCGGCTGCCATCGTCAGCACGGCCCTTTTATATCCCATTGGGACAACCGCCACCCGGTTCTTGAACGAAAAACACAGCCACTCTCCCTTTTCTCCCGCCAGTGAAAAGCTTATGGAAACGGGCACCGGAACCATATCATCCATCGGCACATCCGGAATGGAAATGTTATACTTCGTAATTTCACGAGTTTCCGCGTCAATCAGAAGAACAGCCTGGTTCAGGCAGACAATATACATTTCATCCTGCCGATAGGTTCCCCTGATCCGAACCGCTCCGCTTAAGTCTTCATCCAGTAAGCGCTGAGAGATCCCTTCCGTTTCCGTTATGCGAAGAGGATACGGACTCTTGAGTCCTTTCGCCGCTTCCACCTGAAGCTGAATGTCTTTATCGCCTGTCAGATCGGCCAGTTTTCCTTCTGCCGTAAACAGAAAGCGCTGTTCTCCTTCCTTCAGATCGTAATAATAAACATTCTCCGGCGAAGTCTGGCTGGTGAGAGTTTCGCCCTCCAGCTTTAAAATACCGTACACAAAGCCTTCGCCTGATGTGCTGCCTCCGCAGGAAATGTACTCACCGGTATATAAGCCGCTCTCCGAATCGTAGACGAGCCCGGTTTGCAAAAGGACAGCAAAATGGTCATCGAATGGATCATACATGCCAACCTCACAGCGATCATCCACCCGGTACCGGATGATTACCCTATCTCCGCAAGGATAGGCAGCCGGCATCATGGCCGCCTCAAAATCCAGCGCGATATATCCGTTTCCTTCCGCGTCATAGCGCCATAGCGCCCAATGATTCACCTCTGTGTTTGAATCCTGCAGGATGTAGATCGAATCCTTCACAACACCTATAGACTGGCTATATCCGGCAGACTCGGTTTCACATACAACCCTGACAGGGCCCCCGCCGGCAGACAGATCCCCTGCGCAAAGCAGATTTTTTGCACCGATTGCTCCATCGTAGATCCCTTGTTCAGAGGCGCGGAAGTACACGGTATCTCCGATCACACCAAGGACTCCGTTCAGTTTCCCGTCCCCGTCCAGGTAATAGCTGGTGTTAAACAGATCTTCATATTGATAAGACAACGCTTTCGTATCCACGATATAAACATCATGTTTGACCCGTTCCGGTTCCTGCGATAGTTCCGCTTTTGTCGGCAGGACTGTTTCTGTCTCTGAAGGAGAAGCTGTTTCCGGATCATCAGGCTTTTCCTCATTTCCGGCTAAGGGATCCTCTTCATAGGTTGCTTCTGGCTGGCTGATGAAAATATCTCCCGCGTGGCGGCCGATCATCGGAACCAGAATTGCCAGAACCGCCGCAATCGAAACAAGGATTTCTACGACAACCCTGCCGATTTTAGGAGGCTTTTCTTCAAGGAATTCCTCCTCTTCCTCAAAAGGGATTTCATTTCCCTTTCCGGCGCTTTGCCATCCGCGAACGCGGCGAACGGGCTTTTGCTCCTCATCGATCCTTTTCCACGTCCTTTTTTCAAGTCCGGGGCTCACATGTATTTTGTCCCGTTCTGCCTCAAGACGTTCTTCAATTTCTGTCCACTTCATTTCTATTCCCTTTTCCTATGACAGGTCTTTTAGCTTCTTCTGTAACAGCTCTCTCGCCTTCCTGAGCCTCGTGGATACCGTAAACACCGGAATTTCCAGGATATCTCCTATTTCCTTCAGGCTGAGCTCCTTGTAATAGCGAAGCACGATAACCTCCCGGTACTTTTGTGGTAAGCCGGATATGGCTTCCGTCACCTCTCCGAAGACATCCGTGTCTTGCATATGCATAGATCGTATATTCTCTTCCGGAGGAGCCATACTCTTCCACTGGCGGAAAAAATTGCTTTTCAAAAAATCCCGGCAGGTATTGATGGCAATCCTGGTAATCCATGTCTTCAGGCTGCTTTCTCCTCTGAAAGTAGAAAGACTGCGCCAGATCCGTACCATGGTCTCCTGGAAAGCGTCCTCCGCCATTTGATAGTCCCCGAGCATACTGACGCAGACACGGAAAATCCCATCCCCGTACTCCTGAAATATACTCTCCATCTTCTCTTCTGCTGTCGTATAATTGTCGCGTATCATTTCAGCGTATTCCATGCCGACTACCTCTGACCCCTCTGTTGCAGGATGTACACATGCAGCTGTGTCACATCATATGAAAACAGTAACTACTCAAACATGGGTATGCTGTTTGCATAGATACTTAAAAGCAGGTAGATTTATAGCAGGTCCTTTCAAGTAAATTTTACCTGTTGTATTCTTTTTTGTCTACCCGTTTTCATATCTATTTGCAACAACTGCTTTCACAGTCTGGCAGCAATGCAATTGCGCTTGTGCATGCAATCATGCAAAGCACCCATTGCACTGCTGCCAACCCCGTGAATAGTTACCTATTACGCATACACTTTCCACATTTCCCGGATTTTCTCCTTCAGTTCTTTCATGCGAATGGGGCATGCCTGCAGCACTGTGCCATCCCTGAGAAACACCCGATCGTTTTCCACCCCCATCACATGATTTAAGTTGACAAGCACACTTCTGTCTATAAAGGCAAACTGATCGGATCCCAGTTCCTCATACATGGTCTCGAGGGATTTTCTTGTCTTCGAGAAAAGGCTGCCCTGGAAGGTAATGCCTTCCCTTCTTCTCGGTCTTTTGGCGATTACCGCATTTTTTCCATCTTTCTCAACATACAGGATGTCATTGGTACGGATCCGTTCCGGATGCTTCGCATCCGAAACCACATAAAAATCAAGATTTCGATTCTCCCATTCCATTTTTTCTTCTATGGCCAAAAGCGCCAACGGCAGTTCCTTCAAAAGCTCTGCCCGGATGATGTACCTGAAAGGAGAATACTCGATGGTATCCTTTGCATACCGGTCACTATGCGCCACAAAAATCAGATGCATATTTTCATCGATGCCTCGTACCTTCCGGGCTATTTCTATCCAACTCATATCCGAAATCTGAATATCCAGCAGCAACACTGTTGGCCGGTATTCCGATTCTTCCATTTCATAGAACAGATTTCTCCCTTTATCGAACACCCGGATCTTTACAAGTGTCCCTTTTTCTTTCTCATAGTCATTCAGGCACTTTCTTATACGTGCTTCCTCCGCCTCTCTGTCTTCCACAATCGCAATGTCCAGCATAGCAACCTCCTTCCCCGGTGATAGCCTTCCCGATTTTTTACGTTTTATCCGTTTCTACTCTAATAGACGACTGGCATACCAGAAATTGTTGCTCATCCTACAATTTTTTTGTTACCCAATATTTTTCAGGCCCCCATACGTGATCACCGGTATTCCCACATAGCAAAACTCATTATAAAGAACGGCCGCATCTCCCAAAGGAAGGTTCACACATCCGTGCGACCCGTTTCGTATGTAAGCATCTGCTCCCCAATAAATACGATGTAAATCATGCAGGCCTATACCCACTGAAGGGATGAAGTTCATCCAATATTCACAGGGGATTTCATACTCCGGAATTCCATTTTCATCCCTGGTTCCGCGCATGATATGGTTTCTCTCCATATAAGCTACATACCAGACTCCCTCCCATGTATAGTAGTCCGGTTTTGTGGCGTCTCCTGTCACGCAGGCCATGTCATACACACACTGTCCATCCCGCCACACATACACATGCTGCTCGTCTATATCCACCTCAATATACGCGTCTCCAAAATCATGGTCCGGGACATGGCTGACTGCCGTCTGTGTATAAATGAAATCCGCATCTGTTCTGGTTTCGGCAGCCTGCACCATGGCAATCAGGGCTGCCAGACTTGCCTCATAGTCTATCTTCCACCCATAGGTTCCCGGCTCCAAAGTCCTGTACGTTCCATCGTGGGTCAGAAAATCACGGTGATGGTAGGCGGTGTTATATAAACCAGCTTTCTCTGTCAAAAACTCTTCCAGCGGCTTCTGATCAAATACGATCTCATGATTCTCGTCCAAATAATACACCCTGCTTAACAGATCTGATCCGACCGTTTCCTTAATTCCATCCCCCAGATCGTATGTGATGGAAGCCTGTAAATGTCGGTTGATTTCAGCCAGATTGTCCGTGATCTTCAGAATATCCTTCTTTGGAACATCCGGCATCAACGGATCCACATATCCGGCGGTCTCATTCAGATCCAGTTCCGGCTCTCTCTCCAATACTGCTTTCTGTAAAGCAGCATACATAGAATCCGGAACAATTCGCGTTCCCTGAATCTGTGCGTGGTATGTATAACTCCCATCTTCAAATTCCACATAAGCCGCTTTGTTCGCAGGCCTGTCTTCCAACGAAAAATATGGTTCCGTGCTAAACCACGACTCCAGCTTATCCCGGTCAAAGGAATAGGTTACCTTGGCAGTCATGGGTGTTCCTGCCCCTTTGCTCCATCTTTTAGGATTCTGAAGCGTTAATAAATTATCCAAATCCGCCTTCACATCGGCTTCCATCGCAATATCATCTCCTGTGACCGTCAGGCATGTTCCTTCCCGGGTAAGAATATCCAGGCGGTAATCGGAAAGAACATCTTCCAGATATGTTTCTGCCTCTTCAGGGGTCCGATCAGAAATGTCCACTCCGTTTACCTTGGTCCCAACCAGAAAATGATCCGTATAAAACGATACCATCTCCTGATTGTGCTCATACATCGGATATCCCAGAAACACGAAGAACAGGATCAGCGCTCCAAGAATGCCCCCTCCCAGGCTGGCATAAACGGTTTTGTTCTGTTTTCTTTTCACTTGCACTCTCCGATTGACATTTTTTGTGCCATTTTCCACCTTCATCTGTTTTCCCTCCTCGTTTCATTGTCTTCGGTTTAACCCGTTTCTACTCTATTAGACGATTAAAATGCCGGAAATTGTTGCTGATTATTCATCGAGTATGGAGGATCTCAATCCACCCTATTTTAGCATACAAGAAGCCCCCATGCAGTGCTCACGCTCTGCATGGGGGCTTCTTCATCAGATTTTCCCTTATTCCATCAGCCCTTTTTCCATCAGCGTTCTCCTGATCGTTATCTCCCATACGAACAGATTTTCCCACCAAATCTGATCAAATTGATCCGATATGTACGGGCAGGTACCTAATCCGACTTCCAGAATCACACTGGGAATCTGTTTTCGATAGATCGCCCAGTCACTGTAACCGGCGGGATCTACGATAGAATAGTCTTCATACGGATAGTATCCGGTAACGGCTGCCAGTTCATTCACCCAGCTTCTGGCTCGTGACTCGATGGAGTCCATATTGGCAAAGCGCCAATAAATAACCCTTCCTTGCGCATGGTAATTAATGGTATACCAAAAATCGCTTCGGTTTGTCAGTTCAATTAACGCTGCCGCTTCAGCTTCCGAACCTGGTGTTGTTCCCTTGTAATGATCAGCCGAAGGGTGCCCCGGAGAGCCGTCATACTCTTCCCAGAAAGCATCGAAATTTCGGTTCAGATCAACTCCTCCGGCATTGGCTTTCCAGCGTTCCAGGTAACTGCCTGATGCGCTTTGGCCATCCATGTCCGCAACTTGATAGATAGTTTCCAGAACATCCTGAGACCAGATACCATAAAGCCCAAACTGACTGATAGCAACTCCATCAGGATTGATCATCGGGATTACATGTACCGCACAGTGCTGCCACATTTCCTGGTAAGAACAATCTTCGTACTGCTCATCATCCACAATATGCTGCAGGTAAACGACCATCTGCTTCATGACCAATTGTGCTGTCAGGTATTCTCTCCCATGAATTGCTCCATTGATAAATATCTCCGACTCTGCATTCGGACTTCCGATGACATAGTGCAGGACCTCCCGCCCATCGGCAGTCTGCGTAAGGGATTCTACAGTAAAGAGGCCAGGAAACATGTTCTTCATGATCTCCGTATCCGATAGCATCTCTTCATAGGTATAGATGTCCGGATCCTGCGTAATACGTAGTTCCAAAGAAACCTGTACTTCCTCCTGCGGCTCAGTAGAAAGTTCCCACGGATTCTCCACCGGCAGTGGCTCCTGGCTTTCCAGTTCCATCGTCGGTTCCGTCGTCAGTTCAACCTCCGGTAGGAGCTCCTGACTTTCCGCCTCCATCGTCGGTTCAACCTCCGGCAATCTGGACAAGAATGATTCACAGCTCGCCATGCGCAGAGCCATGCTCAGCCATATCATGGCAAGAAGAAAAATTCTGTTTTTCATCCCGCACCTCCTGTTTTCGCCGCTTGCCCCTAACGTGACAAGCGGCCGTGTTTACTTCAATTTTCTAACTATTCACGGGTCACCACCTCATCAGGTCTCAAAATCAACGATCAGCATCACGTTGGCCGCTTCGATCTCCGTCAGCATGGCGGTATCAAAATCTTCCGCTTCGATGGTTCCTTCATACCAGGTCTGCGAATTAAAGTAATCCTGCAGGTCCTCGCTCAAAAACTTCCGACCGTAGCGGGCATAAATTTCGTTCCGCGCCAGACGAAGCTGTTTTGCATCCAGGCCCTCCAAATCCTTATCCTCAAGATAACAGACGTTGCTGTCCGGAAGAATATAGGCACTTTCAAGCACAGCATCCTCGATTCTTTCCTCATACTCCTTAATCAGAAGAACATTGGCAGCTTCATAGTCATTAAACACATCCTGATCGAACTCGTCCGGCTCCACAGTTCCCTCATACCAAGACTTTCCATCAAAATAAGCCTGCAGATCTTCATAGTAGAAGCGCCGCCCGTGACGGGCATAGATCTCATTTCTGGCAAGACGAAGTTCATCCGGTGTCAGTTCTGCCAAGTCTGATTCTTCCAGATACTTGCTGTCGGAAAACTCCAGAATGTACTCCTTCTCCGCATTCACTTCTGCATCGTTGTCATTTTCCTGTTCCGAATTGTTGCTTTCATATTTAGCAATCAGCATCACATTGGCAGCTTCCAGATGGGTGAGTTCCGCCATATTGAGCTCTTCCGGCTTGAACGTTCCCTCGTACCACTCGCACATGTCAAAGTAGTTCTGCAGATCTTCATAGTAGAACCGACGGCCATGACGGGCAAAAATTTCATTTCGTGCGATGCGCAGTTTCTCTGCATCCAGCGTCTTTAAATCTTCCTCATTCAAGTACCGCTCCGCAGAATCATCAATAACATAGCCTTTCACCTCCTCTTCCGGCTTTTTAATCTCCGCCACAGTTACAATGTTTTCGGCAGCCTGTAAGGTCACCGTAAAACTACCTGTTGCCAGCATAAAGGTCGCCATAGCGGCAATCCATCTTCTCATAGTATTATTCTTCATCTTCTTTCTCCTTTCATAATTCGTGTTAAGAGCATCTAAAAATCTGGCGTTTTTTTGTTTTTTCCTCTGTCATTTTTCCAGCATCTCTTACCAGGCAGGATTTTTTCTCACCAGATACCTATGATTATACGAAACACAAATCCATTCTCCGCCTTCTCCTATAACCGCAAAACCGATTTTTGAATCATGACGTACGCCTGGTCTACTTGGAAGCATCATATTCGGATCTTCTTCCAAATCTGATATTTCTGCGTAGTACTTCGTTATTTCCCTGGCAGAAATGTCAATTGCCAAAATAACCCCGGAACAGTTCAGGAAATATTTACTTTCATTTCTGACACATTTCCCGATTGATGTCGCCCCCGTTAAGTCCGGGTCAGGAATTCTCTGCGTTATTCCGTTTGTTTCTGCGATAACAAACGGCGCTTTAAGCGGAATGGGATAACGATACTCTAATCGAAACTGAACGAATTCATCTCCTGTCAGATCGTAATTCAATGATTTGTTTTCGGAGGTAAATAAAAATCGACTATCTCCATCAGCCAGATCATAGTAATAAACATCTGCCGGTACCTCGGACGTGTCCTGCCTTTCATGATCCAGGTGGATTATGCTGTAAACAATTCCGTCAGAGGACGCTGATCCGCCGCTTGCAATATAATCACCTGTAAAAACAGTGTTTTCATAATCGTAAAAAATATCAGTCCTCACTAAAGTCTCTGAAGAATCCTTCTCCGTGTTGTAAATGCACACCTGACAGTTGTCTTCACGCCGTAGCAAGTATGCCAGATTTTTCCCGCAAGGAAATGCTACAACCGGCTTTACGGTCACCCATTCCTGGACAATCCTGTGGCTTCCGTCTACATCGTACTTCCATAACCAGGAATAATACTTTCCGAAATTCATGGTATAATCGATTACATAAATCGAATCTTCAATCATACCGACCGGATTTCTCCACTGGAACGGTTCCATCTCGCACAATATACTGACCGGTCCTCCATCTTTTGTCAGGTCACCTGAACAAATATACGTACGAAAAGCGCCTTCCCCTTCCCAGCCTGTTTGCTCGACAGCTTCAAAATAAACAACGTTATCATGTACGCCTAGTACTGTAGTGATCTCGCCGCCGTCCTCCATATAAAATCCTGTGGTTTCAAAGTCAGCTATGGAGAACTGGCAGCCTTCCTCCGTTAATACATATTCTTCATTCTTCAGAATAACTGCTTCTTCCGTATATTCTCCGCTCATGCTCTCCATGCCGCTTTCAACCGGTAGAGCTTCTTCTTGCTGCTCACTTCCGGTTTCCAGTATCCGCTGATCCCATTCGCTCTGAGAATTCGTACAACCTTGAAGAAGGAGGAATAAGGCAATGGTCATCATGGTATTAATTCTTTTATGAGCCCCTTTTTTTAAAAAAATCGATATCATTACAATTTTTTACCCTCCTGATTTTATGAGCTTCTTTCCTTACATGTAACAGCGATATCTATGCAAGTTGGCCAATTGCCAGATATCAAGTCAAAACAGCTGACCAACTACTGTTTTCCCGGGTAAACAGCCGCTGCCTTGGAACTGTCTATACCATAGCACTGTCCTTTCAGGATTTGAAATTTTGTCCGCGAATCAGGCTTTTTTGTCCGCGAATCGAAAAAAGCAAGGAGGATCGTCCTCCTTGCTCTCTCCCCTTGCTCGCGTCCCTCCTTACTGCCTACGGCTTCTCCAGCCACCCAGGCAAAAGCACCGCATAGGCAAGCGCCATTATGAGAAATACTGCACACGATGCAGCTTTAAATGTAGTGGGCAGATTTTCCATGGAATAGAAATGCTTCACAAATACAGCAGGAACCATGGGAACAAACATGTGCAGCCCCCGGAAAAGGTACCTTTTTTCTTTTCCTTTTACGAAGAAGGCAGGTATCTGCATCAGGAAAGCAAACAGCACACCGCCCAGGCTGACGGCCAAAAACTTAAGCGGGCTTTCGGAGATATTCCACAGGCGTTGAAACCCAAATGTCAGAAGGGCAACCGCCAGATATGCCGGAATCAGAAGCGTCAGGCCTCCCTGCAGAATAATCCCCACTTTTTTCTTTGTTCCCAGGGATATATTCTGGAAAATGCAGCACTTCTTTGTTATGGTATTTCCAAACACAAAGGCAGACAACCCTGATACGCACCCAAACAGCATCAGTTCTGTCGCCTTAGGCCAAGAACCCAGGACGGAAAATGCCTGTGCGGGATCATAGCAGGCAAGAACCCGCCAACCTATATAGAAAAGAAAACCATTCCACAGCACAAAAATCAGTTCTTGCCATTCACTCTCGCCATCCTTTTGATCATACTGCCAGATGGCAAACATACGAAATATGTCTCTTGTTTTCATTCCGGCACCCCCTTTACGAATGCGTGACAGTGTGGAGCGCCAGCATTAACTCTTCCACGGTGGGAAACGGACTTCCGGGAGAAGCATATGCTTCTTTGCACGCATCCAGCCCGCCTTGAAATACCATCCGGCCCGAATCCAGAATCAGAATTCTGTCCGCAATACGGTCAAGGTCGTCCGTCATGTTGGTGGAATACAGAATAGCGTGCGTCTCGTCCTCCATGAACTCCTGTAACAATTCCAGAATCTGCTTTCTGCCGGGTGGATCTACCTCCGCACAAGGTTCGTCCAAAACCAGAATTTCCGGCCTGCGCGCCATCATCAGGGCCAACTGCAGACGCTTTTTCATTCCTCTGGACAAATCTCCAAAGCGTTTTCCCTCCGCGACGGAAAGACGGTTTAACAGTTCCATGCAATACGCTTCATCAAACCATGGTTCCAGCTTTTTCACAGTCGCGGCCATTTCTTTTCCCGTACACGATTTCGGGCATTCCATCTGTTCAAAGACAAAAGAAACCATGCGCCTTATGCTCTTTTCGTCCCTGGCATAGCTCCACTCGTGGCCATCCATCGGATGTCCATGAAACACCACTTCGCCTTTCTGCCACTTTACCTGTCCAGCCAGTGCCATAATAAGGGAGGTTTTTCCGGATCCCATATTTCCAACCAGTCCCGTGATGAGGCCTCTCGGAAGAGAGAAAGAAACATCCTGCAGCAGGAAGGAATATCGGTTTCCGGCTGTACCTGTTCGCAAACTGCCCGGGTATCCTACCTGAAGATTTCTACATTCCATTGCGCTATTCATCAGACATCCCCCTCTTTTTGATCTAAAGAGCCTCTGAACGCAAAGGCAAACATCATACTGTACAACAAAATGCTAACGAGAATCCCAGCGCCATAGACAATAAGCCAATCCGATATTCCGGTCAGACTGACCCGTGGTAAGATCCATACAGCCGAAATGATCAAATCCAGCAAAAGCCCTGCCACATACACAGTCCTTTTTCTCTCCGCCTCCGACATTTCGATGGACCTCGCAAGCGAATCCGGATCTCGAAAGTGCTTTCTCAAGTTGTACACCAACCATATCAAAATCACCAGCAGGAGAATGACACGAGCAACCATGTCAGCCTGTGCCTCGGCATGCATCATGTCTATCATGGAAGATAATCCCGGAGCGTCCGTCCTGTTTTCCGGAAGCATATCCGAGTACAACAGCGTATCAAAACCTCCTCGTAATCCCAAAAGCAGCAACACGGAAAAGATCCATACAAACGGATGCTCACGGATATACCTGTAAATCGGCGGAATCCAAAGAATATAGGAGCTTCTTATATAGTCAAAAAAACGATTGATCATGACTTTGCCTCCTTTCCAGCCTTAAGAAAAACGCTCCATCATTTCCGCGATAGACGGCAATTCCTCCCCCGGCATAGCCATCCGTTCCCGGAGCGCTTCTTTCTCATCGTCAAACCGGATCTGTCCGTTATCCAAAAAGACAATCCGGTCCGCAATCCGATCCAGGTCCGCGGTGATGTGTGTGGAAAACACAAGGCTGTGATTCTCGTCCTCCATATATTCCTGCAGAAGGTCCAGCACCGCATGACGCGCTGTCGGAGTCAGGCCGCTTGTCGGTTCATCAAGCAACAGAATATCCGGTTTTCTGGCCAGCTCAAGCAGAAGAAGATAGATCCTCTGCTCTCCGGAGGATGCATATATTCCGGCATTCTCCCTGCTGATCCCGAACCTGGCCATCTGCTTCTGGAAAAACGCCTTGTCGAACCACGGCTCAAACAGCGCCACCGCATCCGCCAGATCATCCGGTTTCCGAAGCAGCCAGTCGCGCATCGGACCGCCCACAAGGTTCACCCTTCCTTTGTCTTTATGTACGCTTCCTTCCTCTGGTAAAAGCCGTCCGGCCAGAATGCGCAATAACGTTGTCTTGCCTGACCCGTTGCGGCCAACCAGTCCGGTAATGAGTCCCGGGACTATCTCCAGGTTGACAGGCCCCAGAGTGAAATCCTCGTGAACCCCTCCCGGCCGAACCATCACATTTTCACATTGCAGTTTCATCCTGTCTCACTCCCCTTTCCAGCATTCTGCAAGTGCCTCCTCCATCTCTTCCTTCGTCAGTCCCGCACCTTTAGAGAACTCGACCAGATCCTTCATCTGGTCCTCCATCTGCGAAAGACGCACCGACCGGATATAGGAAGAATCGATTTCCGCCACATAAACCCCCTTCCCCGGCCGGCTGATCAGGAGCCCTTCTGCGCACAAATCATCATAAGCCCGTTTGCTCGTTATAACCCCCACCTGACATTCCTTTGCCATCTCCCGGATGGAGGGAAGCAATTCCCCGGAAGACAATTCTCCGGTCAGTATTTTTTCCCGGATCTGGTTCTCCATCTGTTCGTAGATGGGAAGTCTGGATACCGTTGAAATG
>JAEEGL014651549.1_pt1 | contig 13028 bp, 16 predicted proteins | sample 9134231 | NCBI WGS metagenome assembly JAEEGL01 (sample SAMN16246548, study PRJNA631951) | gut metagenome | biome: gut microbiome; feature: rumen; material: fiber-attached | host: Bos | place: Iran: Karaj | collected 2018-10 | reverse complement strand
CTTCTTCAGCACACGGCCGCCAAAACCCACGGTTTTGCCAATGGCATTATGGATGGGAAAGATGACACGTCCTCGGTAGAAATCAAAATTTTTACCATTTTCCGACTGCTTCGTCAAGCCCGTTTTTAACAGGTACTCTAACTTATACCCATTTTTTAAGGCTTCCTGAGTGAATTTATCCCATCCGTCTGGGCAATATCCCAACTTAAACTTCTTGATTGTCGCTTCGCGGAAACCCCGTTCCTGAAAATAGGTCAATCCCAGATTCCTACCCTCTTCGGTTTCATTCATTTGTTGGATGAAATACTTTTCGGCGTAGGTGTTCACATTGAACATGGCTTCGCGATCGCTTTGGGCTGCTATTTCCTCCGCGGATTGTTCTTTATGGTCTTCCTCAATTTCAATATTATACTTGGCTGCGAGATAGCGAAGGGCTTCCGGATAGCTGATTTTCTCATGTTCCATCAAAAAATGGGTGGCATTGCCGCCGGCACCACACACAAAACACTTAAAAATACCCAGTCGCGGACTCACATACATTGATGGATTCTTGTCATCGTGAAAAGGGCAAACGCCCACCCAATTCGAGCCTCTTTTTTTAAGGGGCACAAAATCACTTACTACCTCTTCTATTTTGGCAGACAAGAAAATTTCATCAATTGTTTTTTTGGAAATCACTTGGTAGAGATTTTAAAGCGCTTAAACAATTTGTTATTGTCGATAGCTTTGCACGCTTGTTGGAAGGTAACATCTTCTGCTAAAAGAATCTGATAAGCTTCACCGTATGAATACAAATTGCGGGCAAATTCAAAAGTAAGATAATTCTTGAGCAACTGAGGTGCCTTGTCTGCATTCCTCTCTTTCACACTTTTATCGTATGACTCCTTCACATATTTACGCACCATCTCGTTTAGTGTATCCATCTTTTCCAAATCATTCAAATCGGTATATATTGAATCCAATTTTGATTTATTTTCTTTCAGGAATTCATCCAAGCGACTGGAGAAATAAAGTTTTGTTTCATCAGTAACACCTTCTTTTTCAGCATATTTCAGCAATTCATTATACATTTCGTCACTCACATGAAAATTATTTTTAAAATCAGCGAAAGTAGGGTATCTGTTCTTTAATTCATCGCGATGAGAAGCCAGATAATCAAGTGTAAAACTGCTAACCACCCCTTTGCGAACCACTTCGTTATAGAAAGTGGAGTAGTTGGTCGTATCCATAGGGATAAAGATGTCGGGCATAATGCCGCCGCCGCCATAGACAATTTTCCCACCCGGAGTCTTGTATTTCAAAGAATCGGGGAAATTAATACTGTCAGCCGTCAGGAATTCCCCATGTTTGTACCTGTTAATCAAATCTTTGGAATAACTGTCATTATCATCATACGGTTTTTGGATACATCTTCCCGTAGGCGTATAATAATGCGAAATGGTTACACGGACTTCCGAGCCATCGGGCAGGTCGATAGGTTTTTGCACCAAGCCTTTGCCAAAGGTACGGCGGCCCATCAGCAGACCTCTGTCCCAATCTTGCACGGCCCCCGAAACAATTTCGCTGGCAGAGGCGGAATTTTCATCCACCAGCACAATCAGTTTCCCTTTACGGAAAGAACCGAACAAGGACGATCTATAAGTTTCCCCTGTTTTACGGAAGTTATCCGTATAAACAATCAACGAATCGTGCTCAATAAACTGACTTGCTATATAAAAAGCCACGTTCAAGTATCCGCCGCCATTGCCACGCAAGTCAAAGATAAGATCTTCCATTCCCTGCGCTTTCAATTTGTTCAAAGCGGTTTCAAACTCGTTGGGCGAAGTTTGGGCGAAACGGTCCAATTTAATATATCCTGTTTTTTTGTCAATCATAAAGGACACATTAATGCTGTACATAGGAATCTTGCCGCGCGTAACCACATATTCTGTCAATTCGGGATTTCTGCCGCGTTGGATCCAAAGAGACACTTTGGTGCCTTTCGGACCGCGCAGGTGGTCGCGCACCCAGTTATTATTAATATGTTTGCCGCATGCCAGCATCGTATCCACCCTTACAATTTTATCCCCTGGCAGCAAACCCACTTTTTCAGAAGGGCCATCAATAATCACCTCTATAATATTAATGGTGTCTTTCACAATTTGAAAGGTAACCCCGATGCCATCAAAGGAGCCCTTCAACGGCTCGCGGGAAGCCTGCACATCTTTGGCAGTCGTATAAATGGAGTGCGGGTCAAGATCGTCCATCATTTTTTTCACGCCCACTTCCACCAACTTGTCAAAATCCAATGTATCCACATAAAAATTATCAAGAATACGCAAAAAGCGATCCATTTTATCCCTATTGAGTGGATAAGACTTGTTTGTTTGAGCTAAAACATTATCGAACAATAATATACAAGAAATAACAAGTACAATAATTCCAAACCTTTTCATTTTACTACTTCGTTAAAAACGGCTGCAAAGATACTACTTTTTTTTGAGGGAATCACACAAATATATTTGTACAAATTCGCTTTCGGGACATTTTCATCTCCACCCAAAAGCGGCAGGTAAAAATACGGAAAAACAGAAATATTATTAACTTATAAAGCATAAAATAAGATAAAAAGAGAGCGGAAAAGGGTGAAAAAGGATAAAAAAAACATTTTTTTTATCCCATTAAAGTGAGAAATAAAAAAAAACATATATTTGCGCTCTGATAATTGGCAGGTGGAATGGTATGCTATCCCCACTCGTTATTCAATGTAACTAATTGATTAATAGAGAGATTGTAATTCCATCTAAAAAATCATCCAAAGATAAAAGAATTGCAAAAAAGAGGAGAAAAGTTTCTAAAAAAGAAAAAAATTAATTTTAATAATAACCTAATAAATAAAAAAAGTAGATGAAAAGAGTTAGAATCACACAAGTTAGAAGCGCTATTGACCGTCCACTGCGTCAAAAAAGATCGCTTCAGGCGTTGGGTCTCAAGAAGATGCACCAAACGGTAGAACACAATGGTACGCCCCAAATTTTGGGTATTGTTGAAAAAATCAAACATTTGGTAACCGTTGAAGAAATTTAATTCACGAATATTAATTAACACATAGAAGAAGAAAGATATGAATTTACATAGTTTGAAACCAGCAGAAAATTCGACAAAGGGAAGCAAAAGAGTAGGACGTGGACAAGGTTCCGGTAAAGGTGGCACCTCCACAAGAGGTCATAAAGGGGCAAAATCAAGATCCGGTTACAGCCAAAAGATTGGTTTTGAAGGTGGCCAAATGCCCATTTACAGAATTCTGCCAAAACGTGGTTTTAAAAACATTAATCGCGTAGAATACAATGCAATTAATATCAGTTCATTGCAATATATTTATGATAAAACCAACATTTCTGAAATCACTCCGGAAGTTTTGATTTCCAATGGTTTGATGAAGAAAAAAGATTTGGTTAAAGTTTTGGGCAAGGGCGAATTGACTTGCAAATTGAACGTTGTGGCCCATGCATTTTCACAAACGGCAAAAGAAGCCATTGAAAAGAATGGTGGTTCTATTCAAATCATTGGCGCTGCAAATGAACAATAACAGCAACCTTTAATCAAATTAGAATGAAAAGATTTATCCAAACAATAAAAAACATTTTTAAGATCGAGGATCTGCGCAAGCGTATTCTCTACACTTTAGGTATTATTCTTATCTATCGTTTGGGAACACACATCGTATTGCCTGGCGTACATCCTGGTGCATTGGCAGAATTTTCAAAACAAGCCAGTGACGGTCTGTTAGGTCTGTTAGACCTGTTTTCTGGAGGCGCTTTTTCCAATGCATCTATTTTTGCATTGGGTATCATGCCTTATATCTCTGCCTCCATCGTTATCCAATTGCTCACCTTGGTAGTGCCTTACTTCCAACGTTTGCAAAAAGAAGGAGAAAGCGGGCGTAAGCAAATCACCAAATATACTCGTTACCTGACTATTTTGGTAGTAGCTATCCAAGCCCCTGCTTACATCGCCAACCTTGAAGGGCAATTCGGCCGTCAGGCATTGTCTGATGCCATGTTGGATACTCATATCTTGGGTATTTCAGCCTTCGCCCTCACCTCTTTCATCTTACTGATTGCGGGAACATTATTCTTAATGTGGTTGGGGGAAAGAATTACCGACAATGGTATTGGCAACGGTATTTCACTCATCATCATGATTGGTATCATCGCCCGACTCCCCAATGCATTCTACTATGAATTCGTATCACGCGTATCTGATATGAACGGCGGTCCTATCGTATTCATCCTTGAGATATTGGTATTGCTGATTGTTATCGCTTTCAGTATTATGCTTGTTCAGGGAACACGTCGTATTCCGGTGCAATATGCAAAAAGAATTGTAGGGAACAAACAATACGGTGGAACACGTAATTTCTTACCTTTGAAAGTAAATGCGGCAGGCGTTATGCCTATCATCTTCGCACAAGCGATTATGTTCCTCCCTCTTACTTTCGTTAATATGTCAAATACTTCAGGAAGCGGATTCTGGTATAGTTTCATTAGTTATAGAGGTTTGGGATACAATATCATATTCTTCATTATGATCATCCTCTTCACCTATTTCTACACCGCTATCACCATCAATCCGAGTCAAATAGCAGAAGATTTGAAAAAGAATGGCGGTTTCATTCCAGGAGTTAAACCCGGCAAACAAACTGCTCAATTCATTGATGATATTATGTCAAAAATCACATTACCAGGGTCTTTCTTCTTGGCCATTATCGCCATCTTACCGGCTATTGTAGGTTCAGTATTTGAAGTTAACCAACAATTTGCCAACTTCTTCGGCGGCACTTCCTTGCTGATTATGGTAGGGGTTGTATTGGATACTTTACAACAGATTGAAAGTCACTTGTTAATGAGACATTACGACGGATTAACTAAAACAGGACGTATTAAAGGACGCGCAGGTGGCGCATACTAAAAAATGGGCATACTTAGAAGAGTATATCTGAAAAGCGATTCTGAAATAGAATTAATCAAGAAAAGTTCTTTGCTTGTTGGTAAGACATTGGGCGAAGTAGCCAAGCTGATAAAACCGGGAGTTCCTCTCTTCTATTTGGATAAAGTAGCCGAGGAATTCATCCGTGATCATCACGGAGTCCCTTCCTTCAAAGGATACAACGGCTATCCGGCTTCTCTTTGTCTGTCGGTGAATGATGTGGTAGTACACGGCATTCCGAACAATGACGTGCTCCAGGAAGGCGATATCATTTCGGTTGACTGCGGTGCTTACTTGAACGGATTTCATGGAGACTACGCCTACACTTTTGCAGTGGGTGAGATCTCCGAAGAGAAACGGTTGTTGGTGGAACGCACCAAGGAATCGTTGCTTCACGCTATCAAGTACGCAGTCCCGGGAAATCATATCGGCGACATCAGTCACGCAGTAGAGAGTTACGTGAAACCCTTCAACTATGGTGTAGTCAGGGAATTATGTGGACATGGCATCGGGAAAAGAATGCATGAGAGTCCAGATATCCCCAATTACGGGAAACCGGGAACTGGCGAACTGATTCGGGAAGGGATGGTATTTTGTGTGGAACCGATGATCAATATGGGAACGCACAAAGTAACAGTAGATGCAGACCAGTGGACCGTGCGTACCGCCGACGGGAAACCAGCCGCTCACTTCGAGCACCAAATGGCAATTACCTCTAAAGGATTTGAACTATTATCTACCTATCAATATGTAGAAGAGGCATTAAAAACAAATTAATAATTAAAAAAATCAAGAATGGCAAAACAATCATCCATTGAGCAAGAAGGTGTTGTAATTGAATCGTTAGGAAATGCAATGTTCCGTGTGCAATTAGAAAACGGACATGTCATCATTGCCCATATTTCCGGAAAAATGAGATTACATTATATCAAAATATTGCCTGGGGATAAAGTGAAAATTGAAATGTCGCCCTACGATTTGAGCAAAGGTAGAATCACATTTAGAAATAAGTAATAAATAAGTAAAATAAAAACAGTAAAACAATGAAAGTTAAAGCATCCGTAAAAAAAAGAAGCGACGACTGCATCGTAGTGAGAAGAAAAGGGGTCGTTTATGTAATCAACAAAAAGAATCCAAAATTTAAACAACGTCAAGGATAATAAATAATTTAAAATATAAATAGAATATGGCAAGAATTGCGGGTATAGATTTACCTAAAAACAAAAGAGGAGAGATAGGGTTAACCTACATCTATGGTATCGGCAGAAGCACAGCCCAAAAAATATTAACAACGGCTGGCATCAGTTACGATAAAAAAGTAAATGAGTGGAACGATGATGAATTGGCCGCTCTTCGTACCTTAATTGGTGAAATGAAAGTAGAAGGAGCATTACGTTCAGAAGTGCAAATGAACATCAAACGATTGATGGATATTGGTTGCTACAGAGGTATTCGTCACCGTATCGGGCTTCCGTTGCGCGGACAAAGTACCAAGAACAACGCTCGTACACGTAAAGGCCGTAAAAAGACTGTTGCAAACAAAAAGAAAGCAACCAAATAGTTTTGATAATGACTATCGGATGGTTGCATAAAACCAACCATGAAGTCGTGTTAGTAAGAATTAAGAAATAAAAAATAATATGGCAAAAAGCACAAAAACAACCAAAAAGAAAGTTGTAAGAATAGATGCGTTAGGCAAAGCATTTGTATATGCATCTTTTAATAACGTAATTGTATCTTTAACCAATAATGACGGTCAAGTTATTTCTTGGTCATCCGCAGTCAAAATGGGGTGTAGAGGCTCCAAGAAGAATACTCCATACTCAGCACAAATGGCTGCACAAGATTGTGCAAAAGTGGCTTATGATCTGGGGTTAAGACGCGTGAAAGTTTATGTTAAAGGACCTGGCGGCGGTAGAGAATCGGCGATCAGAACCATCCATGCAGCCGGCATTAACGTAGAAGAAATTGTTGATGTTACTCCTCTTCCACACAATGGCTGTCGCCCACCAAAACGCAGAAGAGTATAATTTGAGTTCATTATTGTAGTTAAAAAAATTAAAGATTAAAAAAATATTGACTTATGGCAAGATATACTGGACCTCGTACCAAAATTGCAAGAAAATTTAAAGAACCTATTTTTGGCTCCGATAAATACTTTGAAAGAAGAAATTATCCCCCTGGACAACACGGACAGGCAAAAAAGCGTGCCAAATTATCTGAATATGGTATGCAGTTGCAAGAAAAACAAAAAGCAAAATACACCTATGGTATTTTAGAGCGCCAATTCAAAAAATTGTTCTTGAAAGCAGCCAGCAAAAAAGGTATCACTGGTCAAAACTTAATTAAATTAATTGAATCAAGATTGGATAATGTCGTTTACCGTTTGGGAATCGCTCCTACAAGAGCCGCTGCCCGCCAGCTGGTTACCCACCGCCACATTTTGGTTAACGGTAAAATTGCCAATATCCCTTCCATGCTGCTCGTTCCTGGTGATGTGGTTGCCGTTCGCGAACGCTCCCAAGCATTAGAGGTAATCGTTAATTCTCTAAGCGGCCGTTCTAACCCATACGCTTGGTTGGAATGGGATGGCAACATGATGACAGGTAAATTCATGAACTATCCTGAAAGAGAAGAAGTACCTGAAAATATCAATGAACAAGCTATCGTAGAATTGTATTCTAAATAGTAGTTAATTGACAATTAAATTGTTAAACATAAAATTCATATAAAATGGCAATATTAACCTTTCAAAAACCCGATAAGGTGATAATGATTGAATCGGACGATTTTCATGGTGTATTTGAATTTCGCCCCCTTCAACAAGGCTTCGGTATGACCGTAGGTAATGCTCTTCGCCGCGTATTGTTATCTTCTTTGGAAGGGTTTGCAATTACCTCTATTAAAATTGAAGGTGTAGCACAAGAATTTTCTTCTATTGAGGGTGTGATGGAAGATGTAACCGACATCGTCCTCAATTTAAAGAAAATACGCTTCAAAAACAAAATCGAAAATAACAATTCCGAAAAAGCTACCATCATCATCTCTGGTCAAGAATCTTTTGTTGCCGGTGATATGAATCGTTTCCTCAATTATTTCCAAGTGCTGAATCCTGAACAAGTGATCTGCAACATGGATCCTTCCGTTCGCCTTGTGATGGAAATCACCATTGACAAAGGTCGTGGCTATGTTTCCGCTGAAGAAAACAAATCTTTGCACGAAGGCATCAACGTGATCACTATCGACTCCATTCACACTCCTATCAAAAATGTGAAATATGTGGTTGATAACTACCGCGTTGAACAAAAAACAGACTTTGAGAAACTGATTCTTGAAATCAATACCGATGGTTCTATCCATCCTAAAGAAGCCCTTAAGGAAGCTGCTAAAATCCTCATCCAACACTTCATCCTTTTCTCTGATGAAAAAATACTGATGGATACCCCTGTTAATGCAGGCGTTGAAGGAGAGTTCGATGACGAAACATTAAAAATCAGACAACTTCTTAAGACCAAATTAGTGGATATGGATCTTTCAGTCCGTGCATTGAATTGTTTGCAATTCGCCGCATTGGAAACCCTTGGCGATGTGGTGGCTATCCACAAATCAGACCTTCTCAAATTCCGTAACTTCGGTAAAAAATCACTCTCGGAATTGGAAGACCTCGTGAAATCCAAAGGGTTGGAATTTGGAATGAATGTAGCAAAATATAAATTAGATAAGGATTAAGAGTTATGAGACACGCAAAAAGAATAAATCATTTGGGAAGAACAGCAGCCCACAGAAAAGCCCTGTTGTCAAATATGGCCTGCTCGTTGATTAAACATAAAAGAATATCAACGACCCTCGCTAAAGCAAAAGAATTAAGAAAATTCGTCGAACCATTGGTAACTAAAAGCAAAAACGACACTACACATTCCCGTCGTATCGTTTTCTCTTATCTTCAAGATAAATACGCTGTTACTGAATTGTATCGCGAAATATCTCAAAAAATCGCCACTCGCCCCGGCGGTTATACCAGAATCTTAAAAACTGGTTTCAGAAAAGGGGATAACGCCGAAATGTGTATCATCGAATTCGTTGACTACAACGAAACTTATACCACTGCCGGCGAAAAGAAAAAAACAACCAAAACAAGAAGAAGCCGCAAATCAACCGCCGCTAAAGAAACTGCCGCCGTTGAAGAAACTGCCGCTGCTCCTGTTGAAGAAGTTAAAGAAGAAGTTGCAGCTGAATAATCATCTTCTGCCTTGTATAAAAAAAATAGTTGCTCCGTCAACTATTTTTTTTTATCCATTTGTTATGAAAAAACTGTTTTTCACACTCCTGACTTGCCTTCCCATGGCACTTTCCGCACAAAGCGACCGCTGCGTGGACAACACTGGCAAACTCTTGTACCAATACAACCGGACCATTGAAAAAATAAACGAAACGCAACTGCTCGTTACTTTCATATTTATCAATGGAACTGAACAAACCGCCATCTCCTTGCGACAGGAAACAATGAGCGGAACGGTTATCTGGCAATCCACCGCTCTCGGCCAAACAGAACACGACGTAATTGTCGATTTATGCACTGCCAATCTCGCACCCAACCAATCGGTCAGCTGGAAATATATCTACACGCCTAAAAAGGAGAGCAAAGAACCTGCCATCGAACGGAGTGCCCTGATGATCATGCAAGACGATTACCAAGTAAAGAAGATCATGCTTCCCACCACCATTACCCCTGCCAATCCGACCAATTAATCTTATATCTATGCTTTGTATCCTAAATAATTCATCCACAGACCCATACTTTAACCTCGCCGCAGAAGAATATGTCCTGAAAAATTTTCAAGAAAATATTTTTATGCTGTGGCAAAACGACACCTCCGTCATCTGTGGGAAATACCAAAACGCAGCCGCTGAAATCAATTGGGATTTTATTAAAGAACGGAATATCAAGGTAGTACGACGACTAACAGGAGGAGGGGCTGTATTTCACGACTTGGGAAATGTGAATTTTACTTTTATCGACCAGGATGGCATTGGCGATTTTCACTCATTCACCCAACCCATCATCAACGTTTTGCAACAAATGGGAGTGCCCGCTACCTTCGAGGGACGCAACGATTTGATGATTCATGGCCAAAAATTTTCTGGAAACGCCCAATGTTACTATCAAGGTAAAATTCTTCACCACGGCACCTTGCTCTTTTCCTCGCAAATGAACGATATCTCTGCCTCACTGAAAGTTAATCCACTAAAATTCCAAGACAAAGCCGTTAAATCAGTGAGAAAACGCGTTACCAATATTAGCGAACATCTGCCCCAACCGATGGCTATTTCCCAATTCATCCATATTTTAATGGATTACGCACAAAAAAATTTCCCCCATGCCACCGCCTACTCATTCTCCCCTACCGATATTCAGGCCATTGAAAAACTTCGCGACGAGAAATACAGCACTTGGAAATGGAACTTTGGGAAATCACCCAAATCCGACTACCACAAAATGATTCATACCGCCGGCGGAAATATCGAAGTGTTTATATCTATTAATCAAGGAATGATTGACAATTTCCAACTGCAAGGCGATTTCTTCGCCAAAAAAGAAATCCAACCATTGGAACAACAATTCATCGGACAACCATACCACGAAAATTCTATCCGACAGATTCTTCAGCAAACAGCTGTTGAAGATTACTTCTATCAAATCACACAAGACGATTTCATCAAATTGATATTCTAAATTTACATCTTTGCGAAAAACCGATTTCAAATCACTATTCATCAAATCTTTAAAAAATATCTATGATACCAATGAGTGTCAGGCGATTTTTCGTTTATATATAGAATACAAATTACAAATACCTTTATATCAATACTTTGCAGATACAAATCAAGAAATTGATATAACCCCCAATATACAAGAAGATTTAAAAAAATTAGCGGATGGGAAACCCATACAGCACCTGATTGGGGAAACCGAATTTTACGGCAGGTCGTTCTTAACCGACTCCCGTGCACTCATCCCACGCCGTGAAACCGAAGAACTCGTTTATCACATTCTTCATGAGACCACCCTTCCCTCCGCTCCTACTATCATGGACTTCTGTACCGGCAGTGGTATTATTGCCATCACCTTAGCGAAAGAAATTGCCGAAGCAAAGGTAGATGCGACAGACCTTTCAACAGATGCCTTGGCATTAGCCCAAGAAAATGCCCAAAAATTAGAGGCGACTGTCCGCTTTGTTTGCGCAGATCTTTTGAAGACAGACCATTTGGAAAAGAAATACGACCTCATCGTCAGCAATCCGCCCTATATTCCTCAAAGTGAACAAAGCCATTTACATCCTAACGTAATCAACTACGAACCAGCCATGGCGCTTTTTGTTCCCGATGAAAACCCTATCCTATTTTATGAAAAAATTGCCCAATTAGCTCATGATAGCTTGCAAAACGATGGGTATCTGTATTTAGAAACCCATGAGAATTTCCATAAAGAAATCACCAAAATATTAAATGGCCTATCGTTTAAAGATATCCAAAGTCGCAACGACTGGCAAAAAAAAGCAAGATTTGTCAGTGCCAGAAAATAGTTGTCTTTTGTTCACAAAAGTTGTGTAAATTTGCACCATTAAATCAAAAATGCATTACTATGAATTTAACAGGAAGAAGAGAAAGTTCAAATGTTGACGACCGCCGCGGTAAAAAGGTGGTAGGCACAAGTTTAGGCATTGGCGGCATCATCATTGCCGTCGTTGTGGCATTACTGATGGGAAAAGACCCTTCCACCGTCATCCAAAATTTAGGGAACTCCACTACTACCGAAACAAACTATACCCCCACCGCCGAAGAGGAAGAATTAGCTTCTTTTTCAAAAAAAATACTTGCAGGGACCGAAGATGTTTGGACAAAAGAGTTCAAAAAAATGGGAAAAGAGTATGTTCCTCCCAAATTAGTTCTTTTCACCAACTCTGTCCAATCCGGATGTGGCGGGGCGACCTCTTCCACCGGTCCGTTCTATTGTTCAGCTGACCAATGTGTATATATTGATTTATCGTTCTTCAGCAGTATGAAAAAACAATTCGGCACTGCCGGCGACTTCGCTTACGCTTATGTAATCGCCCATGAAGTTGGTCATCATGTACAATACCTGTTAGGTACATTGTCGGAAGCGCATAATAAAATGAGTCGGCTAAGCAAAACCGAAAGCAACCAGATAAGCGTTCGCCTCGAATTGCAAGCGGACTTTTATGCAGGGGTTTGGGCTCATCAAGACAATGCCATGTTCAATTCATTGGAAGATGGAGATATTGAAGAAGGTCTTGCTATTGCCGCACGCATTGGCGATGACTATCTGCAAAAACAAGCCCAAGGCTACTCCGTACCCGAAACCTTTAACCATGGGACTTCCGCCCAGCGTTCACGGTGGCTGAAGAAAGGGATCTCCACAGGGAATATAAAAGATGGGGATACTTTCTCTCCTGCTTACAATCAACTGTAAAATATCGACCCGTCCATTTGAAATCTGATATGGATCTTTTGTATGAATTGACAATTAAATTTAATTGTCATTTTTTCATATTTGGGCTAATTAATCAAAAAAAATTGTACTTTTGCACCTGCAAATGAAAGGGGTGCCGAAAGGCTGAGATCAGACCCAATGAACCTGATGCGGGTAATGCCGACGTAGGGAGATTTAGCAAGATTCTTATTTATCCTCTTTCAGTTTTAATTTATTAATTTAAAACTTGTTAGAATTATGATTTTATCTATTAATGCCTTAAAAAAAGCCATTTGCAACGGAAAATTCTTACTGATTTTCCTTTTTTTCAGTTACACAACCTCTATTTTAGGACAGGAAGACACAACACACATCACACCTTCCATTTTGCTTCCAGAAATGCAAGTCACTACAACCCGTCCAACGGGGGAGAACACCTTTTCCGTTTCCAACATCAACCGCGAAAGCATCAAGGAAAAACAAGGGAATGGAAGTGTTAACAATCTATTAGATCAGGTTCCGGGTATGGTAACCACCTCCGATGCAGGTACAGGGTTGGGCTACAGCT
>JAEEGL013822225.1_pt1 | contig 13028 bp, 8 predicted proteins | sample 9134231 | NCBI WGS metagenome assembly JAEEGL01 (sample SAMN16246548, study PRJNA631951) | gut metagenome | biome: gut microbiome; feature: rumen; material: fiber-attached | host: Bos | place: Iran: Karaj | collected 2018-10 | reverse complement strand
GATTACTTGGAGCGAAAACGAATGATACGAGTCGGAATCACAGGACAGCCCGGCTTTGTCGGGACACATCTTTACAACACGCTGGGAACGCTCCCGGAGGAGTTCGAACGCATCCCGTGCGAGGATGCATTCTTCGCAGATGAGACGAAGCTCCGTGCATTCGTACGGAATTGCGACGCAATCGTACATCTCGCGGCGATGAACCGCGACCCGGATCCGCAAGTCATCTACGACACTAACGTCCGCCTCGTGAGACAGTTGATTGCGGCCATGGAGGCAGAAAACGTCACGCCGCATGTGCTTTTCTCCAGCTCAACGCAGGAGGAACGCAACAACCCATACGGCGACAGCAAAAAAGAAGGCCGTCATCTGCTTCAGGAATGGGCCGAACGTACCGGAGGCAAGTTCACCGGCTGCGTGATCCCGAATGTCTTCGGCCCCTACGGTCGCCCAAACTACAATTCCGTAATCGCGACATTCTGCCACAGACTCACGCACGGAGAAACGCCGGAAATCCAGGTCGATGGCAGCATCAAGCTCGTCTATGTCGGCGATCTCTGCATGGAGTTTATCAACAGGATTCGGTCGGGGGAAGGCGTCAATCCGTATCCCGTGCCATGGGGCGCGGAAAAGAAAGTCTCGGAAATCCTCGCGACTCTGAACCGCTTCAAATCGCTCTATTTCGAGCAGGGTATCTTCCCGGAACTGCACGACAAATTTGAAATTCAGCTTTTCAATACGTTCTGCGGCTATATCGATCACAAGAGCTTCTTCCCGTTCAAACTGAAAAAGAACTCTGACGACCGCGGCTCCTTTGTGGAAACCGTGAAACTTGATAATCTCGGTGGCCAGGTTTCTTTCTCGACGACGAAGCCCGGGATTACGCGCGGCAACCACTATCACACGCGCAAAATCGAACGCTTCGCGGTCATCAAAGGCCTGGCAAGAATTGAACTCCGCAAGATCGGAACAAATAAGAAATTGACTTTTGAACTTGATGGAAACGAACCGGCATTTGTCGATATGCCGGTCTGGTATACGCATAATATCACGAACATCGGCTCTGACGATCTTTACACCATCTTCTGGATCAATGAATTCTATGATTCGTCCGATCCTGATACATTCTTCGAAAAGGTCTGAAATATGGAAAACAAACCCGTCTGGAAAGACAACGGCAAACTGAAACTTCTGATTATCGTCGGAACACGCCCGGAGATCATCCGTCTTGCCGCCGTGATCAAGAAATGCCGCAAGTATTTCGATGTCATTCTTGCTCATACGGGGCAGAATTACGACTACACGCTGAACGGCATTTTCTTTCGCGATCTTGAACTTGCCGAACCGGAAGTCTACCTCAATGCAGTCGGCAACAATCTCGGCGAAACCATGGGGAACATCATCGCGCGTTCGTACGAACTGATGGTCGAGATCAAGCCGGATGCCGTGCTCGTGCTCGGCGACACCAACAGCTGCCTTTCCGTGATTGGAGCGAAACGCCTGCACATTCCGATCTTCCACATGGAAGCTGGAAACCGCTGCAAGGACGAGTGTCTGCCGGAGGAGACCAACCGCCGCATTGTCGATATCATCAGCGATGTCAATCTGGCATATTCCGAACACGCCCGCCGTTACCTCGCAGATTGCGGCCTGCCGAAGGAACGCACCTATGTCACAGGTTCGCCAATGGCCGAGGTCCTGCACATGAACCTCGACAAGATCATGGGCTCCGACATCCATCGGCGTCTTGGTCTTGAAAAAGGAAAATACATCCTGCTCTCCGCTCACCGCGAAGAGAATATCGACGACGACAGGAATTTCATCAGCCTTTTCACCGCAATCAATCAGATGGCTGAAAAGTATGATATGCCGATCCTTTATTCCTGCCACCCGAGAAGCAGAAAGCGCCTCGAATCCTCCGGATTCAAGCTCGACAGCCGCGTGATTCAGCATGAACCACTCGGATTCCACGATTATAACTGTCTTCAGATGAATGCCGCCTGCGTCGTGTCCGATTCCGGTACGCTGCCCGAGGAATCCTCATTCTTTACCTCGGTCGGGCATCCGTTCCCCGCCGTCTGTATTCGCACCTCAACGGAACGCCCTGAAGCGTTGGATAAAGCATGTTTTATTCTCTCCGGTATTGACGCAAAGGGACTCTTGCAGGCGGTTGATACCGCCGTCGAAATGTGTCGCCAGGAGAAAAACGGCGGTGCCGTGCCTGTGCCGGACTACACAGACGCAAACGTTTCCGACAAGGTCGTCAAGATCATCCAGTCCTACGTCGGCGTCATCAACAAAATGGTCTGGAGAAAATAAAAAGGGGGATTCGGAAACACTCCCGCATTATCGACTATAACTCCACAACTTCTACCTGATAATAGTTAGGAAGCAGTGATTTTGTGCGTAAAAAAATAATGCTCGTATTTGGTACGCGTCCCGAAGCCATTAAAATGGCGCCGCTTGTCAAGTCTTTCCAAGCGGATACAGAACATTTCTGGACGATTGTTTGCGTAACCGGTCAGCACAGACAGATGCTGGACCAAGTTCTGAACCTGTTTGAAATCACACCGGATTACGATCTCAACATCATGCAGTCCGGACAGGATCTTTATGACATCACTTCCCGAGTCCTGACCGGGATGCGGGATGTCCTGGAAGAAACGAAGCCGGATGTCGTCCTCGTTCACGGCGACACGACGACTTCGACAGCCGCGGCTCTGGCAGCGTTCTACAAGCAAATACCCGTGGGGCATGTTGAGGCAGGTCTCCGTACTAATGACATATACAGCCCGTGGCCGGAGGAAATGAACCGGCAGTTGACCGGACGTATTGCGACCTACGATTTTGCCCCGACTCCACTCAGCAAAAAAAACCTTCTCAAGGAAAGTGTCTCCGAGGATAAGATTTTCGTTACGGGCAACACAGTGATCGATGCTCTTCACTGGGTCGTCGGCAAATTGAAAAGCTCGAACTCCATGCAATCCGAACTGACTGCGTTTCTGAAAAACGCGGGATACGATGTTACCCGGCTTGACAGCGAAAAGAAGCTTGTTCTGATTACAGGACATCGGAGAGAGAATTTCGGAGACGGATTCATCTCCATGTGTTCCGCAATCAAAACGCTGAATCTGATGTATCCCGACGTCGATTTCGTCTATCCGATGCATCTCAATCCGAACGTGCGAAAACCAATCCATGCGGTTTTCGGAGAGAATCCTCCTGAGAATATGTTCTTCATCGAACCGCTTGATTATCTGCCGTTCGTTTTCCTGATGGAAAAAAGTTATCTTGTGCTGACGGATTCCGGAGGAATTCAGGAGGAAGCACCGGGACTTGGCAAACCTGTTCTCGTCATGAGGAACACGACGGAACGTCCGGAGGCGCTTGACGCCGGGACAGTCAAGCTTGTCGGTACGGACTTCGACATGATCGTTTCCGAAGTCTCCCATCTGATTGACGATTCGGAGCATTATCATATGATGAGCCATGCGGTCAATCCATATGGCGATGGTAAAGCATGCCCACGGATAATCAATGCATTACTTTGATCTTTATCAATCAAACTCTAACATAAAGGAATTACATTTATGAACGCTTGTTTCATGGGACTCGGCTACATCGGACTTCCGACTGCAATCATCGCAGCCAAACATGGAGTAAAAATCACCGGTGTCGACATTAACCAAAAAGTCGTCGACATGACCAATCAGGGGAAAATCCACATTGTGGAGCCCGGTTTGCAGGCTCTTTGCGAAGAAGTCGTAAAGTCAGGCATGCTCAAAGCATCAACGCCGCCGGTTGTCAGCGATGCCTATTTCATTGTCGTTCCAACCCCGTTCAAAGGGAATCACGAACCCGACCTTTCCTACGTTCAGGCAGCTACGGAAGCCGTTATCCCATATCTGAAAGAGGGCGATCTGTATGTGATTGAGTCAACTTCCCCCGTTGGCACAACGGATAAGATGGAAGCTCTGATCTTTGAAAAACGCCCCGAACTCAAAGGAAAGATTTTTATTGCATACTGCCCGGAACGCGTTCTGCCCGGCAATGTAATCTATGAACTTGTGCACAATGACCGTGTCATCGGCGGCATCAATCCAGAATCGACCGAAAAAGCCATGGAGTTCTATGGGCAGTTTGTTAAGGGCACTCTGCACAAAACGAATGCAAAGACGGCTGAGATGTGCAAACTCACGGAAAACTCCTCCCGTGATGTCCAAATCGCCTTCGCAAACGAGCTTTCCTTGATTTGTGACAAGGCTGGGATCAATGTCTGGGACCTTATTACCCTTGCAAACAAGCATCCGCGTGTCAATATTCTTTGGCCCGGTTGTGGCGTCGGCGGACACTGTATCGCGGTAGATCCGTATTTCCTGACTGCGGATTTCCCTGTTGAATCCCAACTTATTGCGAAGGCTCGTGAAATCAATAACTACAAATCGTTCTGGTGTGCCGAACGCATTCAGAATGAAATGTTGAAATTTGAACTCAAGAATGGTCGCAAGCCTGTTGTCGCAATGATGGGACTTGCATTTAAACCAAATATTGACGACCTTCGTGAATCCCCAGCGAAACACATTGTAGCAAAAGTCATGGAATCCTGTAACAATGCCGACATCCTCGTCGTCGAACCGAACGTGCCGGAGCACAAAGTCTTTAAATTAACAGATTACAAGGAAGCCTTTGATAAAGCCGACATCGTCGTATATCTCGTTGCACACAATGAATTCAAGACATTGTCGCAGCCCGGCAATAAAGTATTTCTTGATTTTTGTGGGATTTTTAAGTCATAATTGTGCAAGAAAACCAACTTCCCCCTGAAAAAAGGTTATTCATCCAAATTGACTTCCGCATAGTTAATCTGGAACGTGTGTACCAAACCAATAAAACTAGGAGAAAATTATGATAAAAAAAACAACTTTTATTGTTGTAATGTTTTTGACTTGTTTTGTATTTGCTCAAAATGCAGCAAAGAATCAAAATGATGATTCTCTTTTGAACCAATACGTCATTTCAAAGGGAAAAAGTATTATTATATTTGATTCCTCCAATATCAAACAGTTTTGGATAGATAAATCCGTTGTAGGAAATAAAGATTCATTTGATGTTATGTTATTTGAAAGCAAACCGCTTTTTTATGAAAGTATTCCTCTAAGGTTTCAACTTGTAAATGTCAACGAAACACAAGATTGCACTATTGAAGTCATAGCAAACACTGATGACTTTGACTTCTCTGTTCTAAAAAATAGCAATACAATAATCTCGGCCCCCACCGAAAGAGAGACTTTTATTCAATATACAGTTGTTTCGTCGTTATTTCATCTAGAAGACACTTCAAAAACAACCTTTGATATTGTTTTCAATTCAGAGGGAAATAAAAGTATTTCGATCAAGAAGATTATTCTTTCTTTTTCAGAAAACACGGATAGTTCTTTTTTGGCCTCCCCTGGAACTTTCAAGTTCACGGATAACAATTCAATAACTAAATCGATAAAATCAGTGGGCGATGTCCTTCCATCTTTTTGCGTAACAGGAAAACAAACTCGCGTTTTTTCATCAAAAAAAATAATCACAACAGATAATTATTTGTCTTCTTCCGTGACCATAAAAAACATTGGTGATAAGGATACCCGTGTTTATATAGGTTATATGCTTTACACTCAAAACAATGTCCAAATTGATGGAAGGAATTATCCTTTCGAAAAAGAAACTAGAGCTTTGAATGTGCTTTCCATTTCGGAAGACAGAAAAACGATTATTGTTGATTCTTATGCCGATTGGAAGAAAAACTGTTATTTGGCTCTGAATGCTAAAGATGATTTGTCCGACTTGCCAAATCTTTCTTTGGGGGGACGCATCGTTGAGATCAGTAAGATTAGCGACGAAAACGCAAGAATCACATTGGACAGTCCTGTTGCGGCTTCATTAAAGGAAAAGGATAAAGTAAGAGTTCATGGATTAGGAGGTTCTTATATTTATACATCTTCATCATTATTGCATGCCGGAGAAGAAAAGACTTTTACCTCTAAACTTAAGAAAGACAATAATGCGTTTATGTATTCCGCAGATGCGTTTCCTCGTGGAGTTTACTCTGTTGTTCCTCTGATTCTCTCATATTCGATTGATGCAAATGAGGAAAATACCATATTGATTAGCAATTATGATATTTCTTTCTGATTTGCTTTTGATGTCTCCTCAAGTTTTGAAAAAAGAGTTGGATTCACGCCGTGGAATCATTCTTTAATATCATTGTCGTACAGAAATCTATATCCAGCCATTTTCCGGTTTATTTATGGCAAATGTCTGACGATATAAGGTTAACTATCGAGTTCAAGGATAACGCTGTTTTTGTGAACAGAACAGAACAGAACAGAACAGAACAGAACAGAACAGAACAGAACAGAACAGAAACTATCAGTCCGTCCTCAACTAACGCTCGGACGGACTGTTGCTTCGCAAATTAGGTTTCATTCAACTATTTTTCTTGCTAGTCTGTTAATTAGTCTTTTTAAGTATATCGGAATGGAGATTGCTTCTCCATTCCGTTTTTTTTTAAATCGACAGCCCAAAACAGAAACAAGAACCCCTTAGGCGCATAGACTGGGGTTCATTCAGGAGGTTAAAAGTTAAAAATGATTTCCATTGTTAAGAACAATACGAAATACTTAATCATCCTAGTTCTTCTATTACTGTACATGCAGATTCTTTGGGGACAAAATTCAGTTTCGCCCCAATTGTCTAATGCACAAAAGGAGGAAGAAGAAATCTGTGTAAAACCACCAGAGGCTGTCCCCGTATTTACGGAAGAAGAAGCCAATATAGTTAACCAGGAAACACTTCAAGAATTGAAATATAATAAGGAAAAGAGAAAAGCAATTGAATTGGCCAATATAAAAGAATGGCGCAAAAGCAACTACAATACGTTTTTCAAAAGAGTACTGTTTTCTTTGATTGGAGTAATCGGACTTTTAATTCCTTGCAGTTTTTGTTTAAAGAAGAGCAAGCAGAGAATGACTGACTTATTAAAAAAAATATTACTATCCTTATTTTGTTCCACTCTTCTTCTTTTATTGCTCTTTTCAGCGATTCCTTACTTTTATGATTTTTGGAGCATAGGTAGTCTTTGTCTAGGATGTGTTATATGGAGCATTCTTTTTCAAATGTATGACTTTATTTTTATATTATCTAAGAAAGATATTTTGATTATTCCTCTTTTATTTATGGGGACATGGATACTTTTATACAAGATAAATCCTAGAATGGAGGATATTCCTAATACAATCGTTCTAAATGCAGAAACGAATGGGGTCCTTACATATAATGGAACAGTAAGCAACAATAAGGCAATTAGGGCCAAGGCCGACTTTTTAGCTCATTATAATTATATAGAACTGAATGAAGAATGGAAACAATTTGGAAGTTACAAGGCATCCTTAAAAAGAGACAAAGGACAATTCGTGCTATATCTTCCAACAGAGTTGATTCAAAAATATAATCTCGGCATAAAACTAACCGCCTCTGCTACAAGCACTCGAGGAACTCTTGTTATTAACGGATGCGAAGAGATTCCGTGGAGAATAAAAGATAAGAGTAAGGTTTTATATCTCATGGATTATAGTCAGCATTTGTACTTGGACTCAAAAAACTGTCCGATGCTTTTTAAGGTTCTCTGTACAATAGGAGCAGCTATATTCGTTTTCTTAATTATTAGGTTAGCAGAACGAGTATCGATACTTTTTAGTTCCAATAAACAAAAAGCAATTGAGTTGACTTTTCTTATTGTCTGTATTCTGTTCTTTGCTATTAATTTGAAAAATGCATTTTTCATTGATAACAACTCAGATCTTGATGATATGGCCTCAAATATTCCCATAAAGTTTACCACTAAGCATCCGCCAATGATATATGCATGGTGGATGTTCTTTCGTTTTGTTTCCCCATTTTATTCCATCAATGTAGCATATGTTTTAGGATTGCTGATGTGTTTTTGGTGTGGCATTTGGTTGATCGGGGATTATTTTATTAAACAAAAGGAGCCTGCGTTTGCTTTTCTTATTTTCCTTTCATGTGTTAATCTTGTTTCTTCAGCAATTTTATCAACTATTTTTTATGTTGATAACATTGTGGTGTCCACTTGCCTTTTGGCGCTTGGCTTATGTACTAGACTTTGTTTTACAAAAAGATTCACAAAAGCAATACTGTCAATTACAATATGCCTTTTAATACTGGTTTTATTGGGTGTTCGTCTAGAGGGGTTATCTTATTCTGCTCCAATTTCTATTGTTTTAGTTTCTTTGACTCTTTTCAAAAAATTTAAGGGTTTTAAGCGGGTGTTCATGTCTTGTCTAATTGGAAGCATCCTTGCGATCTTCCTAAATATGATTTATACACAGGTAATATCACCGCGTTTTTTCCATGCACAAAAGATCAAGAATGCAGCCATAGATAATATTTTAAGAGAATCTTTAGGTATTTGTTATTTTAGCAAGGACTGGGATGATCTTCCAGACTTCTTCTCTGATGAAGCAAAAGAAAAGCTTGACCGATCGCAATTCATAGAACGTCCATTCCCATATAGGATTCGATATCTTCCCAAAGCAACAATGGAGCAGATTCGATTATTCTGGTTGCATATGATAAAAAAGCATCCATTGGCATACTTGAAAGTTAAATGGGTGGGAAATCAAATATTGTGGCGATATCGATTACAATTTATTGTACCAATCAACATCAGAGCAGAAAATGACCCCACAGAAACAGGACTATCTGTTCGTAATTTTTTCAAAGATGGTTTAACGACTAACGGTCTGGTTCTTCCGACCTGGCTGGTTCAACTCTCTCTTCTCTTTATTTTTCTTTTTGTGGGGGGGCTTCTTTTCAAATTCAACGATCCCGGGTTGTGGATTATTTGGGGCATAGGAGCTTCCGGGTTTCTACATAATTTCACTTTCTTTCTTATTTCTGCAGCCCCAAACTACCGCTATATTTATTGGGCAGACACTTCGGGGAGAATATCTTTTATACTATCAATGCTAATAATTAAAAAACTTTTTGATTTCAATCAGAATAAAAAATTATTGATTAATACACTCAACGAAAACGACGTGGAAATTCAAGATGAAACTCTTTGTTCAAATTCCTTGTTTCAATGAAGAAAATACATTACCCGCGGTAGTTCGAGACATTCCCTCATCTATTGAAGGAATTGATCAGATTGAGGTCATGATCGTGGATGATGGGTCTAGCGACAAAACGGTAGAAGTTGCCCGTTCTCTGGGTATTCATCATATCGTTTCCCTCGGGTCAAATCGTGGGCTTGCTACGGCTTTCAAACGCGGCACGGAATATGCCTTGTCTCATGGAGCCGACATTCTGGTCAATACGGACGGTGATAATCAGTATTTCGGCGGAGATATCGCAAAACTCGTCCAGCCGATCCTGAACAACAAAGCCGACATTGTGATCGGGTGCCGTCCCATCCTGGACCACAAAGAGTTCTCTCCCGTCAAAAAGGGTCTTCAACTGCTCGGCAGCTGGACTTTAAGAAGGATTTCCAAAACAACTGTCCGGGACGCGGCAAGCGGATTCCGTGCGTTCAGTCGAGAAACTCTGCAACGGATCTTTATTCACAGCGGGTTCAGTTACTGCATGGAGACTTTGATTCAAGCAGGGAACTCCGGTCTTCGGGTTGCCTCCGTTGATATTAGAGTTAACCCTAAAACAAGGGAAAGCCGTCTGTTCAAATCGATCCCGCAGTATATCCGGAAATCCGGCGGGACCATGGTCGCCATGTTCATCCTTTACAGGCCGACATCATTTTTCATGCTCTGTTCGTTGCCTCTTTGGCTGATCACACTGCTGATATGGATCCGTATTGTTTTTCTGAAAATACATCTTTCGGTACCGTTCAAACAGTTTCTGCCCAGCATGATTCTTTCCGTTGTTGTTTCCCTGATCGCGTTGTTGTTAATGCTTCTTGCCCTGATAGGAAATCTATTGAAAGCACAAAGACGCCTGACAGAAGAAGCTTTGTATTATGAACGAAGGAACTCACCTTCGGTGGCGGAAACGGGAGATAAAGCATGAAACTGTCTCGTCCGTTTGTATTTGAAATAGCAAAATACACGTTTGGATGCGGGCTTGGCCTCCTGCTCAAGGCAGGTCTTAATGCTGTTTTCATCTATCTTTCGCTTTCTTTATGGTTAAGCTATTTGATAGTTCAAATCGTCATTCTTATTTCCAGTTTTCTTTATCACTTCAAGATAACATTCGGAAGGTCGTTTGATTCATTCAGAACGGTATGGAAGTCATTTGAAATATATGTCCCAAGCGTAATTGTATTTAAGGCATTAGATTATTTTCTCGTCATTTGTTTTGCCGGACATTTGGAATCATTTCTGCAATCGCACACAGAAATCTCTCTTGAGAAACAGCAGCTAATCAATACAGCGACAATATTAAGCGTCAGCTGTTTTATCTTTGCAATCCGCTATTTTGTTTATAAATGCATTTTTCGAAAAAGAACAAAAGACGAATTGGATTACTATACAGGTGAGGTTAAAAGCGTTTACGCCGGATATTCTTCCAATCAGGAAATCGCACTCAATGCGGCCAGCGGCGGTTTTGTTTCGACCATGCTTATAGAGCTTCTCAGAAAGGGGATTATTCAAGGTGCACTGACAACTCGGTTTGAAATAATCGACGGGACGCCGGTCGTAAGAGGTTTTATTGCGACAACTTCGGCCGAAATAATGGCTTCGCAAGGAAGTATTTATATGGGATTTTCACTTCTTTCGAGGCAGGCAATGGATGCAATTAAGGGGTTTAACGGGAAACTTGCGATTGTCGCACTTCCATGCCAATGTAACGCATTACGGTTAATTATGGATCGAAATCCGGCAATTCGCGAAAAGATATCTTTTGTCATCGGGTTGTTTTGCGGCCACACGTCAAAAAAAGATCTGCTTCTTCGCGTTCTTAAGAAAAAAAATGTTCCGATTGAAACCCTTCACAATTATCGTTTCAGAAGAGGTCTTGGGCGTGGAATGGCCGTTGCGACAATGAAAGATGGGACGGAAAGGAAATGGCCGACAGCATTCTTCAACCTATATCAAAACCTTTTCATCGAATCCGCTCAGCAATGTATGTCATGTTTTGACCATTTTGCAGAAAGCGCGGATGTGTCCTGCGGCGACATCTGGACGTGGGAACACAGAAAGGATACGATCAAGCATTCTGTTTTTTGCAGCAGGACGCCTGTTGGGGATGAATTGCTGAAAAAAGTCATAGATGACGGTGCCATGACCGCCACCCAGCTTTCACAGGAGCAACTATTTAAAGCCAACATCCGGGCGGCCATTTATCATAAAGCAATCTCCGCCAGATCTGAAATCGCAGCGAAACACAACATCACGATCAAGGTTCCTCCGCAGGCAAGACCATCACGCTGGAACGAGCGCTTGGCCTCAAAAATCGTTTTCAGGTTTCAGACTATGCCACCGGAAAAAGCGCTGGCCATGAATCGATGTTATCTCAAATTCTGGCTTTACGTCTTCAAAGGGCTTACAAACTTCTAATATACAAGGGCCGTCAAAATGAAATACATCATAAGCCAAGTGGCTTTTTCCGGCAACAAAGGAGCCGCCGGGATGGCGGAATCATTAATCCAGAACATATCCGAAAGAGATTCTCAGGCATCATTTTATGTCTTGTCGTATTATTTCCATGAGGATCAAAAACTGAAAATCCCGGACGGAGTCACACTTGTCAATGCCGAACCCCAAAAAGTTCTATTGAACAGCATTTTATCATGCTGGGTGTTTTTGGCTGTCAGACTTCATTTGCCGAAATGCTTTTGGAAGTATGGTGTTTTCGGAAAGGTTTCAGGTGCCGAGGTGTGGCTGGATGCCGCCGGCATTTCCTTTGTGGACGGTCGGGAGAAGTTTACCTTTTTCAATATTCTGAGCTTGTTGCCGGCCTTTGCGCTTAAGATTTCCGTCGTCAAGGTTTCGCAGGCAATGGGCCCCTTCCATAGCTTTTTGAACAGACTGTTTGCAACACTTTTTTTATCCAAATTCAAAACGATCGTCGCACGTGGAGATGTTACATACGGCTATCTCAAAGAACGGAACCTATCAAATCTGGTTCTTTACTCCGATACAGCCTTTTTTTTGAATTACACGAATCAGGAGACAATAGATGCAAAGAAGCTTTTGCCCCGGGAGTTTTCGGGAAAGATGATTGGAATATCCCCGAGTCAAGTCGTCTTCAAATTCTGCAAAAAGCAGAACATCCCATATTTGGAAGTCTTGAAAAAGGTTGTGTCAGACTTGTCTGAAGCTGGATATCATTGTGTTATCTTCCCGCATTCCGCGCGTCAAGGAAAAACCGCAACACACAACAATGATTTGCCCGTTCTTGATCTTTTCTGTCAGACGCTCGAAGCAGATACATTGTCGAAATGTACCATCATAAAAGATGAGCTTTCTCCGGGAACACTTCGAGCCCTAATCGCGGAATGTAGCTTTTTGATTGCATCAAGGTTTCATGCGATCATCTCCGCAATGGCAACCGGGACGCCAACCGTTGTGGTCGGTTGGAGCCACAAGTATGCGGAAGTTCTTGAACAATTTGGGGTTTCAGACTTCGTGATATCCTACGGAGACCTTTCCGTTGACCTACTCCTTCAAAAAGTCAAGTCCCTCCAATCTAATCGAGACGCAATATCTAAAAAAATCTTATCTTCTTTTGCCAAAATCAAAGAAAGAGACTGCGTTTTTTTCGACAATCTTATTTCGGATTTTCGCACACAAACAGAAATATAAAATAAGGAATAGTGATTTTGAAAATCGCAGTTGCAGGAACAGGCTATGTCGGTCTTTCCATGGCCGTACTGCTTTCCCAGTATAATACAGTCAAAGCTGTTGATCTCGTTCAAGAACAGGTGGACATGATCAATGCCGGGAAATCGCCGAGCATTGACAAGGAGATCCAGGAGTACCTCTCCACAAAGAAACTCGACCTTG
>JAEEGL013811020.1_pt1 | contig 13028 bp, 10 predicted proteins | sample 9134231 | NCBI WGS metagenome assembly JAEEGL01 (sample SAMN16246548, study PRJNA631951) | gut metagenome | biome: gut microbiome; feature: rumen; material: fiber-attached | host: Bos | place: Iran: Karaj | collected 2018-10 | reverse complement strand
CATATCCAACTGATTCTTTTTTACCAATTTCTTTAATAAATACAATTCTTGTTTTTAAAGTACATACTGGTTTAATACTAATTATATTATTTACTCCTGTAAATGATTCAAATCCATAAAGAATAATACCTGGTCTAACAGTATTAGAAACACCATCATCATAATTTAACAAACCATTAGATGCACTTGAATGAATATATTTTAGTTTACCAAATTCTTCTTTCAAAATACTAACAGCTTCTTTAAATAAACCTATTTGTTTCATAGTATAGTTATAATCAAAATCAGCACTTGATAAATGAGTATATACTCCTTCTAAAACTATATTATTACTTGATTTGATCTTATCAATAAATATTTCTAAATCACTAAGTTTAACACCTGTTCTATTCATACCTGTTTCTATTTCCAAATGAATTAAAACCTTTTCTTTTCTTTTAGACAATTCTTCTAAAAACTCATAATTAGATAGACCTACTATTATATTGTATTTAATAATATCATCTATTTCAGTTATATATGGTTGATTTAAAATTAGTATTTCTTTTTTATAACCTAATTCTCTTAAATGGATTGCTTCACTTACTCTAGCAACACTTACTATATCAAACTTATTTATAACATCTAATTTTTCATTTAAATGAGTACCATAAGCATTAGCTTTTATAACAGGAATTATTATCTTATTCTTAGTGTATTTTTTTATACTTTCAACATTATATAAAAAGTTATTTACGTTTATTTCCATTACTGTTGCTTGCATGATCTACACCTCTATCTTCAAATAAACCAACAATTCTATTTTCTAACATTTTTAAACCTACAGATAATAATACTGATATTATAAATATAACTATATAGAATAAAACAATATTATTAATAGGAACAAAACCTTTACCCATATAACACATACGTTCATATATTAAATATACTTCCATTGAATACATTCCAAAGAAAGCTAAAACTTTATCAATGTTCTTATGATTCCACAATGAGTGACAAAATGCAATAATAAATACAATAGATATACCAAGTAAACAATATAAGTATCTAACTATCATATAAGGATTAATTCCACCTCTATACATAAGAATATTAGTTATAAAAAACATAAGTATAAAAGGAATAATCCATAAATTATTTATTTCTTTTTTCTCATAAACCATTTTACCTACATAAATACCTATTAAGAATACAGGTATTCTAGTTAATAATATTTCTATTTGTAAATAATAATTATAATTAAAATAATATAATAATAAACTAGATCCTATTGTTACAAGTAATAAACCAATTAATCCTTTTAATCCTTTAGAATTAATTACTTTATATAATAATGGATATAATAAATATAGAATAATTGATAATGTAAAATACCATAAATCTCTATTACCGTCTATAAATAATGATGATAAAGTAATGTTTTTAATATATACCCAGAAACTAGTTTGAATCCAAATACAATATATAGTTCTAACTATTAAAATGGCTGGTAATATTCTAAGAATTCTCTTTTTATAGAATTCTTTAATATTGGAATTCTTAGTAAATGAAAAGTATAATCCAATAGCTGATACAAATAAGAATATATCTACTCCTACATTACCAGTATTTCTAATGTAATTAAAAACGCTAGAATACTTTAATGAGTAACTATGAAATAATGCAACTATTAATGTAGCAAATCCCATTATAATTGCTCTTGATTCACTTATACTATATAAATTCCATTTCTTTTTCATATTATCACTTATCCTCATTAAAATTGTAGCATAAAATATGCAAGTAAAAAAGAAAACTTTACTCTTTTATAAGTCCTCTTATTATTTCTCTTAATTCATCATTAGACTTTTCAAGATCTTTTGATACTTTAAAAGGCTTTCCAAATCTAAATGTTATTCCCTTTCTAAAAGGTTTATATTTTCCTCTTGCACCAAAAGGAATTATTACTGTATTTGTTTCCTGTGCCATTCTAACAGCGCCCATCTTAAATGGAAGAAGTCCTCTTCCTCTTTCTCTAGTTCCCTCTGGATATATACCTACTATTTCGCCATTTTTTAAATACTCAATAGCGCTTTCATAAGCTTCTGTATCCTTACCATCTCTATTAACTGGAATCAATCCCATATTTTTAAATATCAATGCTTGAGGATACTTAAATAATGATGCTTTTGATAAGAAATGTATTTGTCTATTTGTGATACTCATTATTGGTGCTGGATCAACTAAATGTATATGATTACCAGCAATTATAAAAGGTCCACTCTTAGGAATATTTTCTAGACCTTCATATGTAGGACGAATATAAATCTTCGTTAAAAATTTTACTATTTTACGTAGAAAATTATACTTAGTCATACTATTTTCCTAATTCTATTTTTATTTGCTCAACTAATTGTTTATTGTAATAGAATGTTAATGCTTTAGGAATAACACTCATTTCAAATTTCTTAGATTTTAAACTTTCACCATCTAAATTACCATCAATATCATTATCAGTAATAATGGTAAATTTATTAGTTCTAATATGTTCTACATGTTTACATTCTTTATGTTTTCCTTTTAATAGTTTAATTAAATAATCTAATAATTGTCTTCTGTTAGTAGCATATATAATATAAGCATCTAACATACCATCATCATAAAAACCATCTGGATTAACATTAAATCCACCACCATAATATCTACCATTACATACTGTTACTAAAGATAGTTTACTTGTCTTTTCTTCTTTATCCCATTTCATTGTAAATGTATATGGTTTATATAAAAGGATATGTTTTACTACTCCTACATCATATTGTATTTTTCTTGGAATCCATTTGTTATGAACTACTGAATCATCATTAGCTATATCAGCATCTACTCCAAAGCATGCAACATTAACAAGATAATTATTATTACATTTAATTAAATCAACAACATTATCTCCTTCTTTAAATGATTCATTTATAGAACGATTAAAATCATTACCTGTTCCAGCTGGAATACAAGCAACTTTATTCTTAGTTCCATATATACTATTAATTACTCTATTTAGTATTCCATCTCCACCAACAGCATAAATAATATCACTTTTATTTTTATATCTATCTAAAATGTCTTCAGTAGTTTCTTCTTCACTATTTATTTCAATTTTATAATCTAATTCTAATTTTTTAGCAGCATTTTCAATTGCTTTAGTATAAGAATCTAGTCTTTCTCTAAGGCTAAATCTATTAATCATAAAAATATGTTTCATTCATATATCACCTTTTTTAATGATACCATATTAAAGATAATAATAAAAGAAAAAAACTTTAAAAAAGTTTTTTATATTTCTATTAATTCATACTCAGTTGTTCCAAGTCCCAGACTTTCTGCATATTCAGTAATATGTCTTCCAACTCTTGTATCAATTCTTTCTCTTAACTTATCACTACCATCTTCAGTAGATGCAAATACCATATCTAAAAATGCTTGGTCATTTGCTACTGGATCTAATGAACCAACAATTCCCAAATCACTCATTACTGGATCTGTTTGATGAGCATCACAATCACAATCTACTGATAAGAAATTCATAACTGTAATATAAACAATTGGTTTATTTTGTTCTTTTAAATAATCTGCAACTGCAGTAGCTGCTTCAGCCATAGATTCAATAAAATCTTTTTGTTCATACTTACATGACCAACACTTATCAGGATCTTCTGTTTGACCACAACTATGAATATAAGCTTTACCATTACGAGAAGCTATTCCAATTGATTGATTCTTCAAGTTTGCTCCAAATCCTCCCATAGCATGACCTTTACCATGAGCAAGATTTAATATTGAATCATATTTATCAAATGCTTCTCCAATAATATCATATTTTAAATGTTTTCCTTTATTAACAGGTATTTTCTTTTCACCAAATCCATCTAGTATTTCAACACCTTGACCACATTTTGTAAATCCATGTTCTTCTGCTACTTTCAAATGCTCCGTAGCATCATTTCTTTTTCCAGGATAAGCAGTATTACATTCAATAATTGTTCCATTTAGTTTATCTACTAATGGTTTAATTAATTCTGCTTTTAAATATCCTCTACTTCCTGCTTCACCAGTTGATACCTTTACTCCAACGTTTCCAGTTAGTTCTACACCAAGTGCTTCATAAATTTTAATTAAATTCTCAGGTGTAATTTCTCTTGCAAAATATACTTTTGATTTTTCCATAATATACTCCTTTCTTATATATCCAAACTATCATTTTTATTATTATCATAATCTTCTAAGAAACTTTTATATATTCCATCTTTTTTTGTTCCTAAAACACAATTTAAATTAATATTATCAAGAGCAGTAAATATATTAACATCAACATTTTCATTTGCCTTACTCATGTCTTTTATTAATCTTTTCATTTCTTTTCTCTTACTTAAATTTTCATCAATTACACTATCCCTAGTAAACTTACAAGCGCAATTAATAAATTCAAGTTTATTAAATTTAGCCCATGCTATTATGTCTCTTTCACGTATTAAATACATCGGTCTAATTAGTTCAATTCCAGGATAATTATCACTATGTAATTTTGGCAACATAGTCTTTACTTCTGCCCCATAGAACATTGATAATAATGTAGTTTCAATAACATCATCCATATGATGACCTAATGCTATTTTATTGCATCCAAGTTCTTTAGCTTTGTTATATAAGTATCCTCTTCTCATTCTAGCGCACATATAACAAGGACTCTTAAAATCCACATTTTCTACTGATGCAAAAATGTCACTATCAAACACTTCTATATTTAGATTTAATATCTTAGCATTTTCTATAATCTTTTTAAGATTTATTTCATTATAGCCTGGATTCATTACAACATAATGTGCATCAAATTTTACTTTTCCATGTTTTTGAATTTCTTCAATACATTTAGCTAGCAGAAAAGAGTCTTTTCCTCCACTAATGCAAACCATAATCTTGTCATTTTCTTTAATTAATTCATAGTTTCCAACAGCACGAGCAAAACGACTCCATATTTCTTTTCTATATTTTTTTATAATTGTTCTTTCTATTTCTTTATATCTTTCCATAATTCACCAATGAACATATTATAACATATCTTTTAGCTTTTACCATCTAAATTGAATGCCCAATTTATTAAGTCAGATACACCATCATTATTCAAGTCTTGAGCCATGGCATTATAAGGAACAGCTCCATGATTAGTATTTTTTAAATATACAAATTGATCTGATCTGCCTAACCAATTTAAGAAACCACTTGCCTCACTTGCTTCAGAGTATACTCTAATTTTATTTACTTTAGAGAAATAATTATATCCATCTGTAGCATTATCAGTAGGATAAGCTCCTGCTACATTACAAGTCATTGCTACTATAGCAGAGAAGAAACTCTTATTGTATTTATGGTACATTCCATATGATAAGAATACAACTCCTCTTCCACCCATTGAATGTCCCATTAAAACTACATTATCTGTATCTATATTGTAATAAGACTTAGCCCAATCTATTGATTGTTTTACCATTTCAAATTCTTTATCAGTATTCCATTTATTACCAGTATGAGGTGCAATAATAATTGCAGGAATTCTTTCTAATTTTGTTTTTTCCCAATCAATTACAACTCTTGGAAGTCCAGCTTTTAAGAAATCTTTTCCTTCTAGTTGTCCTCCTCCATGTAACCATATAATTAAAGGTAAACTAACTCCATTTAAATCGCTTACATTCTCTGGACCATATATAGCATATGGAAATGCTTTACTATAGAATTCACCTATCGGTCCTTTTCCAGTATAATAATATTTCCATTTAAAATTAGAATAATTTACTTTTTTATAATTAGCAGCATTTACTAATGGATCAGCTATTACTGTTATTTCAATAGACACTTTAATACTATTATTCTCTTTTGATTTAGCTGTTATAGTTGCTTTTCCTTTAGTATTCTTTGCTGTTATTTTTCCATTTGCATCTACTGTAGCTATATTAGTATTTGAACTAGAATAAACTATTTGTTTATTTGTAGCATTACTTGGCTCTACACTAACATTCCATTGATATGTTTTTCCATATTTTAAAGTATATGAAGTAGTCTTAGTTGTTAATTTATTAACAGCTACATTCTTAACATTTACTGCTATAGTTTTACTTGTACTTACACTACTATTACTTGCAGATTTAACTGTTATTTTAACACTTCCAGATTTTAATGCAGTTACTTTTCCATATGAATCTACTGTAGCTACACTGGTATCACTACTAGACCAGTTAACCTTTTTATTTGTTGCATTCTCTGGAGTTACTACTGCAGAAAGAGTAATTACATCACCAACATACATAGAAGTAACATTACTATTTATTTCTATTTGTTTAACATCTACTGTCTTCTTATTAACAGTTATTTCTGCAGAAGCAGTTTTATTATTGTTAGATGTTGCTTTAATTGTTACTCTACCATCTTTTTTAGCAGTTACTTTTCCATTTGAGTCTATTGTAGCAATTGTTGAATCACTACTTGTCCACGTTATCTTTTTATTTGTTGCATCTTTTGGAACAAATGTAACACTTAAAGTATATGTGTCTCCTTCAATCATTGTTTTATTTGAAGTGTTTAATGAAATATTACTTACTACTATTTCTTTTGCTTTTACGGTAACAAGCACTTCATATTTAACATTTTTGTTACTTGCACTTGTTACTATTATTTTAGTTTTTCCAGCACTAACTGCAGTTATTTTACCATTTGAATCTACTGTTGCTACACTTTTATTTTCGCTAGAATATGTTACTTTCTTATTAGATGCATTATTTGGTTTTACAGTTGGTGCTATTCCTATACTTTCGCCTTCTAATAGCGAAATATTTGATTCAGCTATTTCAATTGAAGTTACTTCAATTTTACTTGGTTTTACTTCTTTTGACTTATTAGAAATGCTTTTAACAACAACTACACATGTACTTTTTTTACTACCAGAGGTAGCTGTTATAGTTACTTTTCCTGCTTTAATTGCAGTAATTTTTCCTGATTCATCAATAGTAACGACTTTAGTATCACTACTCTTATATTTAACTGGTATATTAGCACTTATATATGTTGTTGCTCCAACTTCTAATTCAATATTAAACTTATTTAGAACAACATCTTCATCTTCACTAACATACACTGTTATTTGTGAATTTAATCCTTCATTAGTTGAAACATTTATAATTGAATATCCTTTTTCTATTGCTTTTACTTTACCATTAGCATCTACTGTTGCTACTGATGGATTACTACTTTTCCAAGTTAAATTCTTAGTACTTGCATTACTTGGTATAGTGTGTACACTAAGTGTTTTAGATCCTCCTACTTTTAAATTTAGTTCTTTTTCAACTATATTTATTTCTTGTATTACAAGTTTATTTGCTTTAACATTCACTTTTACTTTTTGGTTTATTCCATTACCACTAGTAACACTAATATATGTTACGCCTTCTTTAAGACCAGTAACATTTCCATAATTATCTACTTTAGCGATAGATTCATCATCACTTGCATAGAATAAACTAGTACTAATATTATCTTTGTTATTAACTTTTATTTTTATTTTTTTAGTATTGTTTACTGTAACAGCAAAATCTCTTTCTAATTCTAAATCATTAACTTCGACATTTTTAACATTTATTGTTAGCTTTTCTTTTTCAAAGCCATTTTTAAATCTTACTGATACTTGTGTTGCGCCTTCTTTTAAAGAATATATTTCTCCATGATCATTTATTTCGACAATACTAGTATCATCCACACTAAAAACGTAATTCTTATAATCAAATCTATCACCATTTTTTGGTAATAATTCTATTTGATATGAATTACCTGTATCTATTGTTACTTCATCTTCCATTAAATATACAGTATATAAATCTGTATAGTAATAATATCCTCCACCAATAATCAACAAAACTATAAATACATAGAATATATTAAGCATTAATTGATTTTTCTTTTCAGCTTTTTCCATTTCTTTTTTCATATGATTTTCCTTTTATTTATTCTTCTTTTTCCATTTTCTCATATCTTTTAATATCTTAATAGAATCTTTAAATACTCTAAATCTACTAGTTTTATTATTATCAATATATATTGTTTGTATATCTATTTCTTTATATTTTATATTATTGTTTTTTAAATTATATAAGACATTCATCTCATATTCATATCTATTTCCTTCAATACTTAACATATAATCAATTAGTTTATATGAGAATGCTCTAAGTCCAGTTTGTGTATCATATATACTTAAACCAGTATGTCTTTTAAAAGTATGTCTTGCGATTGCATTTCCTATTCTACTTGTAATAGGTGTTGTCTTATCCCAATGTCTTCTTCCAATAGCAAATTCATCTTCATGATCATTAACATAATCACATAGATTAATAGCATCTTCTAACTTATGTTGCATATCATCATCCATTGTTACAACAACATAATCTTTATAATGCGCTTTTATATATGCAAATCCAGTTTTAAGAGCAAATCCCTTTCCCTGATTTTCATCATATGAAATAATTTGTGCATACTCTTCACAACCCTTAAGCATATCTTTATTTTCACTGCCATCATTTACTACTATAGTTTCATATTTTTTATTTATAGTCTTTAAAACTTGAAGTAGCTTATCATCCGGATTATAAGTTGGTATTAATATTATATATTTCATATGTACCTCTTTTTTACTATATCTCATTATTATTATAACATAACTTTATATCAATTATTTCATTTATTGATATTTTAGTGTTATCACTCATAATTATTACTTGGTTATATATATCTATCTTTTTAACATAACCAGTTTTATTTTTATAACATCCTCCCTCTTTTTTTAAGTCTTTAACAAAATATGTAATAGTCACTTCTATATCACTAGAATTCTTAATTATATTTAATTTACTATTTAATATTTCTTTCTTTTCTTCATCAAGAATTATTCTTTTATCAGTTGTTCTTTCAGTTTCCCTTACTCCATCACTATATCCTTCTAAAGCATCATAAGGAGCAAATTGAGCACTTCTTGCTTCTAAAGACATTCTTGGATAATACTTTGATACATGATGTGGAAGATTAATAATATCATCATATTTACTCATCCCTTATGACCTCCTACCATACCATTTCTCATTATAGTTGTTGCTCCTTCTTCAAGATTCATTGCTTTTAAAATGGAGTTTTTACCATATTTATTTATTATATCTATCATTGCTTCTTGTAGTTTATGTTCTTCTTTAACATTTTTTTCTTCAAGAACTTTAAGATTATTTATTTCACTAGTATTACTAAATAAATCAAATTGTTTATGTACTACTTCTTTTGAAGATTCTTTTTCGCTCATTAAAGATGCAAAACATATATTTATACGTCTTACTAATAATTTGGGATTAATTATTTCATCAAAAAGCTCTAACATCTTAGACATAATTATTTTAGTAGATGAAGTTCTTTTTTCAAATCTCATACTTCCATGAGCACCTTTAGGAATAAATCTTCCATAATGGTCTGTTACTATTTCACCATGATAATATTTCTTAATATTTGGATCAGTCAAATTAGATACATCATATCCTATTGATAAAGTTATTAAATTAGTCATATATTTTTTACTAACTAAATCAAGAACTAATAACTCTGTCATTTCTTTAACTATTAATTTTGCTTTTTCACAAGTATATGGTGTATGTAATACTTGCCCAGAAGACATACTGGTACTCATTGGTTTATATGACTTAGCACTTTTAATTGTACAAGGTTCATATCCCCAAGCATGATCTATTAATAACTCTGCATTTACTCCAAATAATTTATATAATAGTTTTTCATTTTCTAAAGAACATCTAGCTACATCACCCATAGTATACATTTTATTATCAATGAGTCTTCTAGCAGTACCAGGTCCAACTCTCCAAAAATCAGTTAATGGTGTATGTTCCCATAATATTTTTCTATAAGATAACTCATCTAGCTCTGCTATTCTAACTCCATTTTGATCTGGATCTTTATGCTTAGCCACTATATCCATAGCAACCTTAGCTAAATACATATTAGTACCAATACCACAAGTTGCTGTTATACCTGTTGTATTATAAACATCATGAATAATCATCGTAGCTAACTCTTTAGGAGTCTTATTATAATATTTTAAATATTCTGTTATATCACAAAAAATTTCATCAATTGAGTATGAAAATATATCATCTTTTGAAACATATTTTAAATATATATTATATATTTTAGTACTATATTTCATATAATATCCCATTCTAGGAGGAGCTACTATATAATCAAGTTTTAAACTGTTTTCTTTTTTTAATAATTCATTATCACATGAAGAACCAGTAAATATATGTCCTTTAGCACTTTTAAGTCTTTCAGTATTTATTTCCTTAACTTTTTGTATAACTTCATATAATCTGCTTCTTCCACTAAGACCATAGCTTTTTAGTGATGGTGTTACTGCTAAACAAATCGTTTTATCTGTTCTAGATTGATCAGCTACAACTAAATTTGTTGTTAAAGGATCTAAATGTCTTAATACACATTCAACAGATGCATAAAAGCTTTTTAAATCAATACACATATAAATCCTGTTCATCCTTCCATCACCAAAAACATTATAACACAAATATTTGTTCGTATTCAATATACAAATTAAAAAAGTAGTAAACTTTACTACTTTTTAATACAAACGAGCTATATACTTCTCGAATAGTACATTATGAGCTGGTATCTTAAATGTTTGAGGAGCTTGCATTTCTAAATGTTTATTATTTTCCCAATCATCCCATAATATATTTTCAAAATTCATTACATCTTTATCTGTATCTAAATAAGTATATCCATCAACAAGAAAATCTGTGTTATATTCCCATTTTGCTATTTGTGATTCATATACAGAGTCTTCTGGACATACATATGATTCATCATCTCTTAATGTACAAAAACCTTCATCCATTACTATTGTTGGCCCATAAGACATAACATTAGAACTATTTCTAACACTTATTTCTTTTAGATTTACAGTTCCGCCTTCTAGATACATCTTATCATCTTTTCTAATTATATATTCACACAAATTATATTTAGTTTGACCTGCATAAACAATAATACATTTTGTACTTTCTAATTTTCTATAACTTTCTAGTTCATCATCTCTAATTAAAACAGGACTTTCTATATAATATCCAACTTCATATCCTTTTTGAATTTGAACTTTAACATTCATTGTTAGTTTAATTGATTCAATTGCATATGTAATAACTGGTATTAAACATATTCCAATTAATATTACAAAACCAGTATATCTAAAGCTCTTTTTATTAATTACTATCAAAGTTGTTATTGCTAAAAGCATTACAGCAACTATTATTACTATTATGTTCTTCTCACCCGTATTAGGATTATCAACTTCATTATTAAGTTGTACTACTGCTCTATTTGTTTCAGTATATTTATTATCTACAAGTAGTGATTCATCAACTTCTTTAGTATATGTTATTGTTACATATACTATAGTTTGAGATCCTGCTTTTAATTCACTTTTTACATCATATATATATGTAATATATTCAGACTTATTAAATGAAGTTTCATCTGATATTTTATAATCTATATCTGTATCATTTTGAACTGTAACTTTATATTTTACAAAATCATCTTTCTCTTTGAAAGAAACATCAAAATTCATTTGTAATCCATCAAATGTAGGTTCAGAATTAATAACAGTATTATCAGATACACTATCTAATTCTATTGATTTTATTTCTACTATTCCCTTAGCAAATACATTTGGGATTAAAAATACACTTACTAATATTGCAAATATAAAATAACGTATTTTATTCATAATACCCTCTCCTATTATTACAATTAAATTATAACATTTTTAATTGTTTAATAGAATATATTTTTTATTAACAAATACTAAACTGATAGAACTAATTACTAATAACATAATAATTAAGAATTCAACATCACTATCTCCAGTATTAGGATTATCAAGAGGATCAGATACTTTTAGTGTTGTTTTATTTGCAGATAATGTTAAACCTGGTGATTCAACACTAGAAGCTAGTCTATATTCTCCTTTTACTTCTTTAGGAACTATAATATCAAAATATAAGTCAGTATATGAACTACGATTTAAATCACCTATATTCCACATAATTGTTCTTTTTTCAGCTAAATAAACACCGTCATTACTAATAGATGATTCATCTACTTGTAATTTATCTGGAATTACTATTCTAACAACATTACCAAAAGCTGTTTTACCACCAGTATTACTTACAACTATTTTATAAGATACTTTAGTATTACTAGATGTATCATAAGTAGATTTTCCTTCAATATAATTTTCTATTTTTAATTCTGCTGGTAATGCATCATTATATATTTCACCTTCAGAATAATTTATATTATTGTTAAATAAATAATAATGAGGAGATGTATTTTCTGTTATGTAACCCCAATAATTAAAATCTGGTACATAATCATAAAAAATATCACGAGCAGCAGCAGTTCTAAATGATGCACGAGAATTTTCTATTATCATTTGAACATTATCTATTGTTGTTTCATCTGGCTTGTAATTAAAGAATAATGTTACTTTTACTATATAAACAAAATCTTGTTTTTGAAATCCATCCGGTGCTTTTGTTTCAACTAGCTTGATTGGTATAGTAAAATCTGCAGTTTTAGCAGTATGATAACAATTATTTTCACTATCACACCAATTAGCACAATCAACAGAGTCTAAACTATCTATGTCTGATAAAGAATGTACATTATTTAATTCATCTTTAAATTGTTGAGGTAATAAATTAATTAATTCTTGTGCTGTAGTTTCTTTTGATGCATTTAAAACATACATATTATCAACATACTCTTGATTAGTATTAAAAGTATAACTTCCATCTATACTTGTAAACTTAAAAGAAGCTCTACTCAAATAATAACCTTCATCAATTTCCCCTCTGTTTATAGTTTGTAACCTTCTT
>JAEEGL013613434.1_pt1 | contig 13028 bp, 10 predicted proteins | sample 9134231 | NCBI WGS metagenome assembly JAEEGL01 (sample SAMN16246548, study PRJNA631951) | gut metagenome | biome: gut microbiome; feature: rumen; material: fiber-attached | host: Bos | place: Iran: Karaj | collected 2018-10 | reverse complement strand
CTTTTACCGTAAAGCCGAGAATAATTGCGTTACTTGCACTTGCAAGCATAACATCGGCTTCCGAAATATCACCTACACCAACGTGAACAATCTTTGTAATAATTTCTTTTGATTCCAGCTGGGATACACCCTGAGAAACAGCTTCGGCTGCACCGTGGGTATTGGCTTTGATGATTAAGTTAAGATGTTTGATATTATCTTCTTCACCGCCCACCTGTTCATTTCTGATATGAGCCGGTTTCATACTGTCTAATCGGGTATTTCTTTCTTTTTCTTTTCGTTCTTCGCAGATAGTACGCATAACTTTTTCGTTTTCAACCGCTTCAAACGTATCACCAGCCTGCGGAACTTCGGTTAAACCGAGTATTTCAACCGGAGTTGAAGGACCTGCTTCTTTAATACGTTCACCCGAATCTGATAACAATGCTCTGACCTTACCGCAAACATTACCTACAACAAAGCAATCACCGGTATGAAGTGTACCGTTCTGTACAAGCAGCGTTGCAACAGGACCTTTACCTTTATCAAGTTTTGCTTCAATAATTACACCCGAAGCAAGCGCATGCCTGTTTGCACGCAGGTTTTGAACTTCAGCCACAAGTAATATGTATTCAAGCAGCTCATCAATACCTTTACCCTGTAATGCACTGACTTTAACACAAATCGTTTCACCGCCCCATTCTTCGGGAACAAGACCGTATTCGGTTAATTGCTGCATTATTTTATCGGGATCAGCTTCAGGTTTATCTATTTTATTTACTGCTACTATAATCGGAACTTCTGCCGCTTTTGCGTGGTTAATAGCTTCAATTGTCTGAGGCATAATACCGTCATCGGCAGCAACAACAAGAATTGCAATATCAGTAGCCTTTGCACCTCTTGCTCTCATTTCCGTAAAAGCTTCGTGCCCCGGAGTATCAATGAAAACAATCTTTTTATCTTTATTATCTTCAAGATAAACTGTATAAGCACCTATAGACTGGGTAATACCGCCGACTTCGGTTGCTACAATCTTATGTTTTGAAGCTCTGATTGAATCTAAGAGAGTTGTTTTACCATGGTCAACGTGTCCCATAATACTTACAACGGGAGCTCTGTGTTCAAGCAGTGATTCATCAACATTCTTTATTGCATTTTCTTTTTCTTCTTTTTTAAGCTCTTCTTCTATATAAGCATTTAAATCTTCTTCAAGAACTTCAAGCTCAAAGTTTTCGCATATCTTTTTCTGTGTTTCTACCGAAATAACTTCATTTACAGTTGTTAAAACGCCCTGCATCATAAGGAATTTAACAATTTCAGCAGGAGATTTTTTAATCTTATCCGCTAATTCACCTACGGTTAAAGGTTCATTTATAACAACCTGAGTAATTACTTCACCTTCGTTACTGTCTTTTGCCTTTTTCTTATGCTTTTGGGAAATTGTCTTTTCTAAACTGATTAATTCCTGCTCTTCTTCTTTATTTTTATACTGTTTTTTCTTGTCTTTGGCACCTTTTTTCTTATAGGACGCATTAGGTGAAGATTTGCCTTCATAAATATCCTGCGGAATTATATGGTGCTGCAGGGGTTTTTTGGGCAAATTAGGTCTTTCACCGCGTTCTTTATTACCATCAGGACGTTTATTATCCCCTCTGTTTTTATCAAAAAGCTTTCTGTCGCCTTTTTCATTTTTATTAAACCCTTCACCCTGCTTCTGCATCGGACGATTCTGCGGCTTGTCATCTCTTTTTTTCACGGCTGCATTTTTGTCAGCCTCAGCTTTTTGCTTATTTGCAAGCATTTCCTGACGTCTTTTCTGGCTGTTTCTATTGTTATATTCAAGCAGAGAACGGATTTGAGGAATTTCTGTCTTTTCTTCCGTTTTCTTTTCCGGTATTGTTTCCGCTTTTATTTCAGGTTGTTCTTTTTTTGGTTGTACTTTTTCAGGTTTTATTATCTGGGGTTTTTCTTCTTTTACCGGCTTTTCCGCTTTTTTAACTTCTTTTGGCTCTTCTTTTGCTTCGGGAGCAGGTGCCGGCTTTGCCTTTTTTATAATAAATGCCTTGGGTTTTTTGGCAGGTTCGGCTGTCTTATTCTTATTAAAAGATTCTCTGATCTTTTCTATTTGTGCAGGCATAAGATTACTTGAATGCGACTTAACCTTTATTCCGAGTTTTGTATCTATATACTCGATAAAGTCCTTATTCGACATCTCAAATTCTTTAGCCAGTTCATATACTCTTTTATTTTCAACAGCCATTATATTTTCCCATTTTTATACAACCATATTATAGTTGTATCACAATTTAGTTTTTAAGTACAGTATATAACTCTTCTTCAATATTAACGGGTAATTTGGCTTTTAATATATGCTCAGTTCTCTTCTTTTTTATAAAATTTTTTAAACATTCTTCATTTTTGCATACATAGATTGAACGTCCAAATGAAGAATTATCATTATTTATTGTAACTTCCCCTGTTTTGTGGTCTTTTGTCAGTCTTATTAATTCTTCTTTTTTCTTATATTCTCTGCATGATGCGCATTGTCTTAAAAACTTTTTTTCCTGCTTCAAATCCTTATTTCCTCTTTTTGCTCCGTATCTGCAATTTCTTTATATACCGTTTCCCCGCATATTGTTTCAAGATATTGCATAAGGCTGTCTTTTGCGGAATTTAAAGTTAAACCCGTTGCCGTTATAATATATTTATTTTCATCACTGCTTTCCATAAAATCATTTTCGTCTTCAACGGTATTTATTATTTTATTTTTATCCAACACTACACTGCAGGAATAGTTATCCGATAAACATACAAAATTATAACTTCCGTTTATACTTTTTGCTGAAGCATAATAAAATAATTTCACAATATCTTCCTTCAGTAAAGACAAGAACAACTGGAAATCATACTGTTGAAAATTATTGTAAAATTCGAGAATATAGTACCTTCCGTTTTTAATTTTTACTTTTAAACCGATAATTCCCTTATAATTTCCCGTAAATTTGTTAATATCCTCTAATAAAGGATAAATAGCATTTTTTTGAATATCAAAAATCATACCTTTTGAAATCTTTGTACTCGGGGCAGATGCGGTTGAGAAGTTTTTGTATTCATTTCTTTCAACCGTAATTAAAGGTATTGAATTATGTCCGTCAGACAAAAAGTAGATATATAAAGGATTTGAATCTATATAATTTTCAATTACAATTTTTTCGTTACTTGCTTCAAAAATCTTTTGCAGTTTTAGTTTGGCTTTGGAAAAAGAATTAAAAATCTCGGAGTCCCTTGAAAACAGAGTAAAATCATTTTCTATAACAACAGGAAACTGCGAATTTCGGATATAATCGGTTGCTATATTTTCACGGTCAAAAATACCGAATTTTGGCGTATTCATGCGTAATTTGTACATGATTTTTTTCGCAATACTCGTAAAAAAGGTTATTCTTGACGCTTCGGCAGCCGGAGCAAAAACCGGAAATCCTTCATTTTTAAAAATATCCGCAATTCCGTTTATTATGGCAATAGATGACATTACTATCGTAAATTCAATCTGATTATACTTTACGAAATCACAAATTGACTGAATATCACTCTCTGAAATATTTATAGGAGTATAATACTCGTTCTTTTCACTGTCATCGAGTGTAATATATATATCATGCCCGCTGTTTTGCAGTTTTATGTACTGAGCGAGCAATCTGGAATTTAAATCCGAGCCTGCAATAAGTATTTTCATTATTTATTTAAATCTTCTCTTAACCTTGCCGCACCTTTTAAATATACATGGTTTATCTCATTTTGTGCAAGTTCCGTATTGATAACAATAAGAATTCTTAAACATTTTTCCAGAGAATTCTTTATTTTTAATTCCTGATTGCACATCATTGGTACATATTTCCAATCAGGGAAATTCTCTCTTGCTTCTTTGGCAGGATACACACTCTGTAAATCGTCTGTCTGAGTAAAAATTACATAGGCAATATCCTCTGTTTTAAAATTATTCTTATCTTTTATACCGTTTATAAGTTCTATAACTGCGGATTTTATAGAATCTACAGAGTCGTTATCAACAGTAATTGCACCTCTTATTCCTCTTTGAAGCATATTTATTCTCCAAAATTCATATCTTTTTTTATTTTTGCACCGTTAGCAAAGTCATAAGCATTCATTACATTTTTGCTTTCGGGTTTAACTTTTGTAATTAACACGCACCCATTGCCGGTACACACTTCAATTCCGTCTTTTGTAACATTCAAAACGGTTGAAGCTTTCTTTGAATTATCACTATGGTTAGTCAATCTGGTTTCAATTATTTTCAGTAATTTACCGTTGCACATTGTAAAAGCACACGGGAAATCCACCATTGAACGAACCTGATTATGTATACATTCGGCACTTCTTGACCAGTCAATCAGCCCGTCTTCTTTTGTGAATTTCTTCGCTATTGTAACTCCGTTCTCGTCCTGCTTTTGCGGTTTAAGTGTTTTTGAATACAAGCCGTTTAAAGTTGAACATATAAGTTTAGGGGCCTTATCACATATAATTTGCTTCAATTCAACATCGGTCATATTTTCATCAATGTCTATTTCCTTTGTTTCACAGATATCACCTGCATCAAGTGCAAGCACGGTAAGCATAGTAGTTATACCCGTCTTTTTATCACCGTTATAAATACACCTTTGAATGGGATTTGCACCTCTGTATTTAGGCAGCAGCGAAGCATGAAGATTTACGGTTGCAAATTTCGGAATATCAAGAACTTCCTGTGATAATATCTGGCCAAAAGCAAACGTAACAAAGAAATCGGGTGATAAATCCTTTAATTTTTTCAGTAAATCCTCATCTTTACTTATTTTTTCCGTTTGAAAGCACGGTATATTTTTTTCTGAAGCAAAAACCTTAACAGGCGGCGGGGTCAATTTGTTTCCCCTGCCTTTTGGTCTGTCCGGCTGTGTTACAACGGCAAGCAGATTTATTTCTTCATTTTTATAAAGTTCTTCAAGGCTTTTTACCGCTATATCCGGTGTTGCCATATAAATAACATTTATCAATTATTTTTCCTCCGGCTGAGGCGGATTTTTCTGGATTTCCTCTTCCAATTCCTTTTCATCAAGGAGATAATCGGCTTCAACAGGATTAAGTCCTTTTTCCGTAAGTATTTTATCCGCTTCAAAACGATTTCTGCAATGGTCTATAAACAAAATACCGTCCAAGTGGTCAAATTCATGCTGTATTGCCCTTGCAAGCAGGGAATCCTCCGCTTCAATTATAAACGGTTTACCCTTTATATTTAACGCTTTTACCTTAACATATTTGTATCTTCTTACGTTTGTATAAGCATCGGGAAAACTTAAACAGCCCTCATAAGAGTTTACCGCACCCTCTTTTTTAATAATTTTGGGATTGATAAAAGTTATAGGATTCATTGTTTTAGGGTCTGTGCCTGTATCTACAACAAAAATTCTTAAATTTTCGCCCAATTGAGGTGCTGCAAGCCCGACTCCGTTTGCGGCATACATTGTATCATACAGGTCCTCAACAAGAATCTGTATTTTTTTTGATATTTTATGAACTTCTTTAGATTTTTCTCTTAAAGACGGTGTTCCGTATTTTACAATTTTTTTAACCGACATTAATCTTCTTTCCCCTCTCCTATTTTAGCATGCCTGTTTAAAACAATCATCACTACCGATATAATTACGGCATACAAGAAATATTTTGTAGTATCGGAAGCTGCAATATAAGTTGCAATACTTCCCATTATAATAGAAAAAACAACAAGAACGAGAACCGCTCTGTTTTGTGATAAACCGAATTTAAGCAATTTATGATGTATATGCTCCGCATCGGCAACAAAGGGTGATGTACCCTTTAATATTCTTCTTAATGACGAAAAAGTAATATCCAAAATAGGCACCGCAAGGACTAACAGAGGCACATACATATTAATATCCGAAGTTTTCATCTGATACATAATAGACAAGGAAGCAAGCAGAAAGCCTGCAAATAAAGCTCCGGAATCCCCCATAAATATTTTTGCGGGGTGGAAATTGTATGTTAAAAATCCGAGCATAGAACCTGCAAGAATAAATGCCACTAACGCACTAACTGTATCCGCAGGCGAAAGAGATACCGCAATTAACCCAAGAGTAACTGAGCTTATCGTTATAACTGAACCCGCAAGCCCGTCTACACCATCTATAAAATTAACGGCATTACTTATCCCCACAATCCAGCCGATTGTACCTAAGTATGATAATACAGGGTGCAGGTCTACCATTCCGACAAAAGGAATAAACAATGATTTTATCTTTACTCCCAGACAAAAAGCTATTGAAGCTATTGTTATCTGGATTACAAACTTAAATTTTGCACCAAGCGCATAAATATCATCAACAAGCCCCAGCAGAAACATTAAAGAGCTTCCTACAAGAAGTCCCGACAGTAAAGACCGATGAGGATAATAGCTCAATACTATCAGCGCAACAAAAGAAAGAATTGCACTAATCCAAATAGCCACACCGCCAAGCCTCGGAATGGGGTGAGTATGGATTTTTCTCTCATCGGGATTATCCATGAGCCCTTTTTTCTCGGAAAACGCAATAACCAGAGGAACCAGAAATAATCCAACAATAAAGGCTATTACTGTTCCTATAATATTTGCTTCCGATAACTGTAAAACTGTCATTAATTAATCCTTATATAACGGGTACTTTTCGCATAATTTCAAAGAACGTGCTCTTAATTCTTTTATTTTAGCTTCATTTTCGGTTCCCGAAATTTTTACGGCTTCCGCAATAATCTTACCGATTTCTTTCATATCCTCTTCTTTGAAGCCTCTGGTAGTTACGGCAGGAGAGCCAAGCCTTACACCGCTTGTTACAAACGGACTCTGGGGATCGTCCGGAACCGTATTCTTATTAGCGGTAATTCCTACAAGTTCAAGAATATTTGCTATATCCTTACCTGTCTTATTCTGTTTTCTTAAATCCAGAGTCATCAAATGATTATCGGTTCCGTTTCCGACAATATCCAATCCTTCTTCCATAAGAGAAGCAGCAAGAGCTTTTGCATTTGCAACAACCTGCTTTGCATAGGTTTTGAAATCATCGGACAAGGCCTCTTTTAATGCAACTGCTTTACCTGCAATAATATGTTCCAACGGTCCGCCCTGAATACCGGGGAATACTGCCTTATCAATGCCTGCTGCATGTTTTTCTTTGCACATAATTATACCGCCTCTCGGGCCCCTTAAGGTTTTATGTGTTGTTGTTGTTACAAAATCAGCATAAGGGAACGGAGAAGGGTGAACTCCCGTTGCAACAAGTGCAGCTATATGAGCTATATCAGCCAGTAATAAAGCATCAACTTCATCTGCTATTTCTCTGAATTTCTTGAAATCTATTATTTTTGAATAGTTGCTTGCACCGCAAATTATAAGTTTGGGTTTATGTTTTAAAGCAAGCTCTCTTACCTTGTCATAATCAATTTCACCCTTTGAATTAACGCCGTAAGAAACTATGTTAAAATACAAGCCCGAAAAATTAACCGGTGAACCGTGAGAGAGGTGTCCTCCGTTTGATAAATCCATGCCCATAACCGTATCACCCGGTTTTACGGCATACATAAATACTGCCATATTTGCCTGAGCACCGGAATGGGGCTGAACATTGGCATGTTCGGCGTTAAACAATTTTTTTGCACGTTCCTGTGCAAGCTCTTCTATTTTATCCACATTTTCACAGCCGTTGTAAAATCTTTTATAAGGTTTACCTTCCGCATATTTATTTGTTAAGACACTTCCGCAGGCTGCCATTACAGCTTTTGACGTAAAATTTTCACTTGCAATAAGTTCTATTGTTGTCTGCTGTCTTTTTAATTCTTTCTCTATAAGTTCGGCAACTTCTTTATCTGTATTTCTTATTATTTCCAGTTCCATTATTTCCCCTAATCCTTCATTTACTATCCACTAATATCTATAATATGCCAGTTCCGCAAAAAAGTATATTAAATGTAAATTATTTGAAAAAAAATTAATCTAACGTAAAATTTAAAAAGGGGAGAGTTATTTTGGCAAACTATTACAATAAAGACCTTTATAAAATATTAAATGTTAATTTTGATGCAACTGACGAGGAAATTAAAACAGCCTACAGAAATCTGGTAAGAAAATTTCACCCGGACGTTGCTGGAAAAAACGCTGATGCGGATAAATTTAAAGAAATCCAGGAGGCTTATGAAGTATTAAAAGATACCGAAAGCCGCAAAAAATATGACATTTTACACGGATTTTACAGGGAAAAAATAAAAAAAGAACACGAAAAAAAAGAAAGTGCAAAAAACAAATATAACGAATATATTAAAAAAGCAAAGAGAAATGCCGATAAACCCGAATCCTTTTCAAAATCCATAAATGAAGCCTTAGATAACCTGTTCCACGGTCAGAAGACTCCAAATAATAAACCCGAACCGAATCTGCCCGTAAACGGAGATGACATAAATCTTGATATAACAATATCCTGCTTTGAAGCAATAAACGGCACCAGCAGAAAAGTAAATATATTACATACCCAGCCATGCCCGAACTGCGGTAACAGAAAATTTATAAACGGCAGCGAATGCTCGATGTGCAACGGAACAGGACAATTATCACTTCAAAAGAAGATTAACGTTAAAATTCCAAAAGGTGTAGGTCAGGGTTCTAAAGTAAGGATAAAAAAAGAGGGGAATAAGGGCTTAAACGGCGGTAAAGACGGTGATTTATATCTGATTGTAAACATCGAAAAGAATAAATATTTTGAAATAGAAGGAATGAATATACTCTGCACTCTTCCTGTTACTCCGTTTGAAGCTGCATTAGGTGCGGATATTTCCTTCCCGTTAATGGGTGAAACAATAAATGTAAAAATTCCGCCCTTAACTTCTTCGGGGCAAAAGCTTAAGCTCTCGGGGCTCGGACTTGATAACAAATCCAAAACGAAAAAAGGTGATGTTATTATAACAGTAATGATTAAATTCCCGGAAAAACTTTCTAAAGAAGAGCGATTGCTTTATGAAAGACTGAAAGAAGAATCTGCAAGCGATATCAGAAAAGAAATGAAAAATGCCTCAGACTAAAGCAAAAATTAAAGAAATATTTGAATCAATTCAGGGAGAAGGTCTTTATATAGGGGTTAATCAGCTGTTTATCCGTTTTTCCTCGTGTAATTTACACTGCAGATATTGCGATACGGATTTTAAATCGGATTTAAAAGATTATACGGCTGATGAATTAGCAAAAATTGTAAATGATTTTAAGAACATTCATTCCGTAAGTTTAACAGGCGGGGAACCTCTGACAGAAGCGGATTTTTTATCGGAATTTCTGCCGAAAGTCAACAAAAAAGTATATCTTGAAACAAACGGCACACTTTATGAAAGCCTTTCAAAAATCATAAATTACGTTGATATTGTTTCCATGGATATAAAATTACCTTCCGCAACAGGTATGGACAGCCTTTTTAAAGAGCATGAAAAATTTATAGAGATTGCAAAACAAAAAGAAACTTTTTTAAAAGTTGTTTTTAACGAAAAAATAACCGATTTTGAAACGGAAGAAACCATAAGACTTGCAAAGAAATACGGATTAACAATTGTTCTTCAGCCAATGATGGAAGGTGAATATTTAAAGCTTTCCAACGATATAATAAATAAAACCTATCGTAAATTTGTTGAAAAATACCCGAATACCCGCTTAATTCCGCAGGTTCATAAATTTTTAAAGGTAAGATAATATTTCTTTTACTATTAAACTTGTTTATATTACAATGTTTCAAGATGTAATATAACAGGTGGATAATATGACAGAGACTACAAAAAAGGATTATAAAGACAGTATAAATTTACCTAAAACAACTCTCGAAATGAGAGCAAATGCAACACAGAAAGAACCTGCAACACAAAAGTTTTGGGAAGATAATAAAATATATGAAAAAATGCTTGCGCAGAGAAATAAAACAAAATCTTTCGTTCTGCATGACGGCCCTCCTTATTTAAGTTCGGACAAAATCCACGTAGGAACAGCTTTAAACAAAATTTTAAAAGACATTTTAAACAAATATAAGTCTCAAAGAGGATATTATACACCTTATGTACCGGGGTATGATGCTCACGGTCTGCCCATTGAAAACGCCGTAGTAAAAAACCTCAAAGGCGGAAGACACTCTATAACAGAAGGCGAATTAAGACAATTATGCCGTGAATATGCAAAGAAAAGTCTTGTAGGTCAGGAAGCCGCTTTTAAGAGATTGGGCGTATTAGGCGACTGGGAACACCCTTATTTAACAATTGCTCCCGAATACGAAGCAGAACAAATCAGAGTCTTCGGAGAAATGTACAAGAAAGGCTACATAGAAAAAGGATTAAAACCGGTATACTGGTGTGCTTCCTGTGAAACTGCTCTTGCAGAAGCGGAGGTTGAATACGCAGACCACACATCAACAAGTATATATGTCCGCTTTAAATTCAATGAAAACGATAAGAAAAAGGTATATTCACTGATTAATGATTCAACCGATAAAAATTTATTTGTTGTTATCTGGACAACAACTCCGTGGACAATTCCTTCAAACCTTGCCGTTTGTTTGAATGCAAGACTTGAATACAGCATATTTGAATATAAAAACGAAAGATATGTTGTTGCAACGGAATTATTAGGAAGTTTTCTGAAAGATGTTGAATGGGAAGAAGCTGATATAAAAGTAATAGGTACCGTTAAAGGTGCTGAACTTGAAAATATGCAGGCATTCCACCCGCTTTATAACAGAGAAAGCCAAATTATTTTGGGCGACCACGTTACGCTTGATGCAGGTACAGGCTGCGTTCATACAGCTCCCGGGCATGGTCTTGAGGACTGGGAAGTCTGCCAGAAATACAAAATAGATACTTTCTCTCCCTTAGATTCAAAAGGTGAATGGCAAAAAGTTGATAAATTCAACTTTAACGATGAAGATTTAATCGGTGTTCCTTATTATAAAGGCAACGAAATCGTTATACAAAAACTTGAAGCAAATAAAGCCTTATTAAAGAAGCAGGATATTACCCACAGTTATCCGCATTGCTGGAGATGTAAGCACCCTGTTATATACAGAGCCACACCTCAATGGTTTGTTAAGGTGGATAAATTCCGTGATAAAGCAATGGAAGCTATTAAAAACACTAAATTTATCCCCGCAAGCGGAGAAAGCCGTATAGGAAATATGGTTTCAACCCGTACGGACTGGTGTATTTCAAGACAAAGAGCCTGGGGTGTTCCCATTCCAATTTTCTATTGCGAAGATTGCGGCGAAGTTATCTGCACCGATGAAACAATTGAAAATGTTGCAAAAATCTATGAAAAAGAAAGCTCTGATGCCTGGGTAAACCATAGTGCCGAAGAACTTTTACCCGCAGGATTTGTTTGCCCCAAGTGCGGTAAAAGACATTTCTCAAAAGAAAAAGACATAATGGACGTTTGGTTTGACTCCGGTATTTCATGGAGAGCAGTTGTTGAAAAACGTTCCGATGAACTGGGACACACACCTGTTGATATGTATCTTGAAGGTTCAGACCAGCACAGAGGCTGGTTCCAGTCCTCATTATTAACGGCAGTTGCAACAACAGGACATGCCCCCTACAAACAGGTTCTTACTCACGGATTTGTATTCGGCGAGGACGGAAGAAAAATGTCTAAGTCTTTAGGTAACTATATCCGCCCCGATGATATTATTAAAAACTACGGTGCCGATATATTAAGACTCTGGGCGGCTTCGGTTGATTACAAAAATGATATTAAAATAGGAAATAATATAGTAGGTCAGCTGGTTGAAATCTTTAAGAAAACAAGAAATACAGCAAGATTTTTGCTGGGCAATCTGTTTGATTTTGACCCCGAAAAAGACTACGTAAAATATGAAGATTTAAAGGAAATTGATAAGTTTGCACTGCATAAATTAAACATTTTAATTGAAAATGTTACCGATGCTTTTGAAACTTATGAATTTTACAGATATTTCCAATATCTTCAAAACTTTGCCGCAGTTGATTTAAGCTCCTTCTATTTGGATATTGTAAAAGACAGATTATATACAAGCGGCAAGAAATCACTTTCAAGACGTGCATGCCAGACTGTTCTTTATGAAACAGCACAGGTATTAACAAGAATACTTGTTCCTGTTATGCCTCATCAGGCTGAAGATATATGGCAGAATATGCCTGAAAACCAAAGAAAAGGTATAGAAAGTGTACTTTTAACAGATTGGCCCGAAGTTAATAAAGAATGGAATAATCCGGAATTAGAAGCTGAATTCAGCCAAATTTTAAAACTCCGTGAAATTGTTACCAAGGCAATTGAGCCTATGAGAGCCGAAAAGAAAATAGGAAGCTCTTTGGAAACCGCTGTATATATAGTTTCTGATAACAATATTTTAAACAAATATGAAAAAGAACTTTGTAATATCTTTATTACTTCGCAGGCATTTATAGTAAAAGAAAAACCGGCTGATGTAATGAATGAATACTCTGAAGAAGGCTACAGCGTATATGTAACAAAAGCACAGGGCGAAAAATGCGAACGCTGCTGGAAGTATAGACCCTTAGGTAAATATGAAGGATACGAAACCATTTGCGAAGACTGTTATAACGCTGTAACAGGAAAAGACTAAAAAATAATTGAGATACAAAAGAGGCTGGATAAAATCCAACCTCTTTTTTGTTTATTTAATATCCAGTTTTTCAATTACTTCAGGTAAAATTATACTCCAGGCTTCGGCTGATGGGTGCCATCCGTCACATTTAAATTTATCATCTGTTAAATCTACATCAACAATATTTTTAATATCAATTACCGTATATCCTTCTTTTTCCAGGTCTTTCTGTAAACTATCTTCCATACTTCCTTCCGGAATAGGATAAACCAATATTACTAATTTAGTATTTTTCCAGTGTTTTCTTATTTCATCTCTTGCTTCCGTAAAGTACAATTTTATTAATTCTATACTAACCTTATGTTTATTGTAATTATAATAATGCTG
>JAEEGL012504564.1_pt1 | contig 13028 bp, 13 predicted proteins | sample 9134231 | NCBI WGS metagenome assembly JAEEGL01 (sample SAMN16246548, study PRJNA631951) | gut metagenome | biome: gut microbiome; feature: rumen; material: fiber-attached | host: Bos | place: Iran: Karaj | collected 2018-10 | reverse complement strand
CTCGTCGGTGAAGCACGCATCGTCCGACAGCACGCCCGGCTGCATGCGCGCCACGGCGTCGCACAGCACCAGCGCCGGCAGCTCACCGCCGGTGAGCACATAGTCGCCGACGGAGATCTCCTCGTCCACAAGCTCTTCCAAAAGCCGTTCGTCCACGCCCTCATAGTGTCCGCAAAGCAGCGCAAGATGCGGTTCGGCAGCCAGTTCCCTGACCAGCTGCTGCGTGAGCACCTTTCCCTGGGGCGACAGATAGATCAGCTTCGGGCGGCTGCCCGTTTCTTCACACAGCGACTGAAAGCAGTCATAGATCGGCTGCGGCTGCATAATCATGCCCATGCCGCCGCCGTAGGGCGCGTCGTCCACTCTGCCGTGCTTGTCCAGCGTATAGTCGCGGATCTGGCGGGTGCGGATGTCGATGCAGCCGTTTTTGCGTGCGCGCCCGATGATGCTCTCCTGCAGCACCGCTTCGCACATTTCGGGAAAGAGCGTGAGTATATCAATCCGCATCGTCAAAAATCCCCCTGAGCGGACGAATCCGGATCGTGCCGCTGTCGATATCGGTGTCGATTACCACCGGCGGAATGGCCGGCAGCAGATACTCCTTGTTTCTGTCGTCCGTCACGTGCCACACGTCGTTGGCGCCGGTGCGCGACACGTCGGTCAGTGTGCCGTACAGCGTTTCGGGCGTGTCCGCGTCCACCACCCGGCAGCCGATCAGATCCTGAATAAAATAGCTGTTTTCCGGAATTTTCGCGTCCGTACGCGCCATATAGAGCACTTTGTTTCGCAGCGCGGCCGCCGCATCCACGGTGTCGATGCCGGAAAGCTTTAAGATGGCGACGTTGCCGTGCGGCCGGCAGGCAAGCACCCTGACGGGTTTTGTGCCTTGTTTATCGTAATAAAGCGTTTTGAACTGCCGCAGGAAATCGGGAGAATCGCACCACGGGTCCACACGCACCTCGCCGCGTACGCCGTGGGTGCTGACGATCTGTCCGATTTCAAGGTAGGGCTGACGCATAGGGCTCACGTCCTTCTTTATAAAGTGATTCTTTAATCATTCGGAATTCGGAATTGAAAAAAGGTCCCGCCCTTGCGGGCGGGCACGGTGTTCGCTTAAAGCACTTTGCCGAACATTTCCTCAATCATGGCGTCGTCCGGATCCTGACCGATCATGTGGCTCATGAAGCGGTACAGATATACCCACATCTGAATGAAGAAATCTTCCATCTTTTTCAAAAAGTCCTGCATCTGAAGATCCCCTTTCGTTGTTTCTGGATTTTCTTCGCTTTCATTATATAAGCTTTTGCCGAAAAATGCAACCGTTTTTTTGCAAAAAATCACGGCAGGTATTTTGCAATTTCCTCCTGCGTCATAGAGAACGATTTGATCATCTTCTGCCGGAAGAGCGCGGGCATTTCTCCCACAATCGTGCGCAGCTGTTTCACTGCCGCCTGCCAGGACTGATAGCTGACCGATTCCCAGCGTGCGCAGTGGCGTTTCATTTCGCTGTCGATCTGCTGCACCATGCCGTCAAACAGCGCCAGCATCCGGTCGCGGTCAAACGTGGTCTCCAGATGCTTCTTGTGCAGCTGCAGCACGCGCTTGCGGAACTGCGTGTTTTTCATCAGATTGCGCATGATCGTGGTGCTGAACGCATGACCCACGCCGTGTCCCTGCGGATCGAGATAGTTGTCGATATAATTGCGCTTGTAGGTGGTCGGATAAAACGCCCAGTCGGCGTCGAAGAAGATCCAGCGCCATTTGCCGTTCTTGGTGTTTTCGCGCCAGAAACGGATGTTGCCCGTGTCGGTGTTGGTAAAAAACGATTCGAACATCCAGTACTCGATCAGCTCGTCGATGTCGATCTGGGTACACAGGTAGTCGTAAACCTCCTGCTTTCGCGTGTCGTGCGCCTTGATATAGGCAATCAGCTTGTTATACGCGTCGATGGAACCGCTTTGCACCCGGCTGTTGCCCTTGATCAGATCGGTCCTGTCCGGATCGACGCCGTGGTGCGCAGCCAGATACTCCTCGTTGATTTTTTCGCGCAGGTCGTAGATGCCGTGATACACGCCGTTGACATAGACCGCCACGGGGCGGTAGTCCATGATATCCACCGTTGTCTGCCCCTTCATCACCATGGCGCAGAACGCGTCGCGCAGATGCGCCGAGGAGAAATCCTGCCCGCTGTTGCGCAGCAGGAACGACGAAAAGACGTTGACGTCGTTGTCTTCAAAAAACGGATAGATCACTTCATCCGGACCGTATTTGTCGCGCAGGTGGATGGACACGCTCTTTTGCTCCAGCGCACGGCTGAACTGACCGAAGACCTTGATGCCGGCGTCGAACGAAAGCTGCGGCACGCCGCGCGCGTTCCAGTATTCCACGTGCACCGGACGTTCCCAGTCCTGCCAGAAGTTTGCACCGACATACGGGAATTCGCTGCCCTTGTTTTTGCCGTCGGCCCAGATGCCGCGGCTTTCGCTGTATAGATTGTCGCTGTCGGTGCTCAGACACACCACCGGCAGATCGTGCGCGTCCTCCACAAGATAGGTCGCCGTGACGATATCCGACGGCAGGCTGCCGTTTTGGAACGCGCGTACGCGCAGACAGGTTGTTTTTTGAATCGTCAGCGGTTCGGTATAGGGCGTGGATTTTTTGGTCGGCACGCTGCCGTCGAGCGTATAAAACAGCTTGCCCGGTCCGGCAATCGTCAGCGCCGTGCCCTTTTTGACATAGCCGCCGGAGACGGACGGCGCCGGGTTTTGCAGCGCACCCTTGAGTGCCGGCGAATCGTTCGCCTTGCCCGGCGTCTGCGACGCGAAATAGACGGGGGCGCTGTCGGCGCCGAAGACGCGTCCGCAGCTTTGTCCGGCAGACAGGCGGCGGTAGGTCAGCGCATCCGTGATCACGCCCTGTTTGTTTTTGAGATAGACGGTATCGCCGTAGCGACCCAGCCCGACATCCATCGTATACGCGCCCTTGATCGGCGTATCGCTGCACCAGAGTACAAGATAGGCGTGCGGCTGCAGCGAAACGGCGGGCAAAGCAAAAAAGCGCTCCGCCTGTTTGGAGTCGGAGAGCTCGTAGGTTTTCAGGGAAACGGCGGTATCCGACGCGTTATACAGCTCCACGTAGTCCGGCGTGCTGCCGTCGGGTGCTTTCGTGCCGGTGTTGACGGCGGCAACCTCTGTGATGACCAGCTGTTTGCTGTCGGTCAGCGCGGCGGAATCCACGGAGTCAAACGCATCGGTGTTATTCTTGCCGCCCGGCGTGGCACAGGCAAAAAAGCGCCAGCCGTCTTTGGTATAGCCGCAGGAGAGATTGTCGCGCAGCGGATACACCTTGCAGCGGTCGATCTCCCGCCCGATAGCGTCGAACAGCAGCAGCGCGTCCTCCTTGCCCTTCAGGGAAAAGCCGGCGTGCAGCTCGCCCGTGCCGTCATAGGCTCTGTCTTCGCCGGACAGCAGCACCACAAGGTAATCCTTGGCGCCGATTGTTACAGCGGGGAACACCCATTTATCGGGTTTGTTTTCGTTATCGGTCAGCGTGAAGCCCTGCAGCGACACAGCGGTCTCTTCGGGGTTATAGAGTTCTACCCACGCGCAAAAATCGCCGTCGGCAGTCAAAAGCGTCTGGGTTTTTGAGGTGCTGTATTCGTTCAGGCGCACCGTGCTTTTCGGCGTTTCGGGCTCCGGCTCCGCCAATGCGGTGGCTTCTGCCGGCAAAACAGCGGTACCGTCGTTGGGCACGCCGGGGGTCGGCACGTCAAGGACTGCGGGACTGCCGTTTTCAGCAATGCCGAAGCTGCGGTCCGGCTCCATGCGCGGCACGTGCAGCACGCTGACGAGATGCGTTTTTTCGTCAAACAGCCGCAGCGATTCGCCGTCCTTGCTGATGGAAAACGGCAGATGGAACACCCCTGCGGCGGAGTCGAGACGGGCGGATTTGTCGGCAAAAAGCATCAGGCACTGCCCGGGTTCCAGCGTATAGGCGGGAAAAACAAAGGTCTTCGGCTTTGCGGCGTCGTCGGTCAGCGACCAGCCCTCCAGCGCAACCGCGGCGTCGGTCGGGTTATACAGCTCGATCCAGTCGCAGTAATTGCCGCTTTCGTCGGGGAACACCGTGTCGTTGCGGCTCATCGCCTCGTTGATGCGCACGGTCGGCGGCGGATCCATGCTGCACGAAGCGAGCACAAACACACACAGCGCTGCCGTCAGCAGCGCCACAAAAAGGGTTCCGGTTCGCTTCATTGTTTTCACCGTCCTGTATGTTATGGTATGCGACGATTCCGCTTCAGATGCCGAGCGTCTCGCACGCTTCCTGCGCCATATGCTGCAGCTCGCCGGACAGATACGCCAGCGTCATGATTTCGAGCGCATGCGTCAGCCGCTGCCGCGCGTCGGGCACGGGTTCTTCATAGTGTGCCGTAACCTGCATGATGATCTCCTTGAGCGCGGCGCGGTCAAAGGTGTGGCGCACGTCGGCAAGATAGAGCACCTGGCAGAGCATGTTGAACAGCTCGCGGTCGGGAATGATATCGTCCGCCGCGTCCTCCACGCTGCCGTTGATGTATTTCATCAGCGAAACGATCGTTTCCAGCTGCAGCGAGGGCTTAAGCATATTGATCAGAATCACGCGCGCCACCTGCCGCTCTTCATAGCGGCGGTTTTTGGGGTTGGCGACCCAGCCGCGCTTGACCCAGTTCTGAATGGTGGAGCCCTGCAGCCCCGTCACCTCGCTGATCTGCGAGAGCGTCAGACCGCGCGTGACCGACAACAGCGGCGTGAGCACGGCAAAGGCATTTTGTTCTAAGCCCTCTTCAAACGGGAGCATCGTTCCGGGGATGGTCGTCAGCATGGTTCTTCCTCCTGTGTGAGTATATCGGCAACGGCGGCGTCGGTGACCTTCACAAGGTCCGAAGGCGCAAGAAAAATCTGTGCGCCCAGGCACCCGCCGCTGATGATGATTTCGTCAAACTGCATTGCGTGTGCGTCAAGCACCGTTGGAAACGCCTTTTCCATGCCGATCGGCGTGCAGCCGCCGCGGATGTATCCCGTGACGGCAAGCATATCCTTGACGTGCAGCAGCTCAATATACTTTTCGCCGACGGTCTTTGCCGCCTTTTTGAGATCGAGCTCCCGCGCGATGGGCACAACAAAGACGTAATGATTGCCGCTTTTGCCTGTGGTGACCAGCGTTTTGAACGTGCAGTCGTAGCTCTGGTGCAGCAGATCGGCAATATGGATGCCGTCGATAAACGTGTCGCACTCGTAGTAGTTGACCCGGTACGGCACCTTCTTCTGATCGAGCAGGCGCATGGCGTTGGTCTTTTGCGGTTTTGCGTGCGGCATGGCGATTCTCCTTGACGAAACTCAAATTCTTTTATATACTACCATAAACCGAAAAAATTTTCAACCTAAAGGAGAAATAAAGATGCACGAAGCGTTTTTCCCGGTCTGCCCGGTCTGCAAACAGCCGCTGCAAAGCGTCGACCGCACGCTGCAATGCGCCGCAAAACACAGCTTTGACCTTGCCCGGGAGGGCTACGTCAATCTTTTGACACACGGGCACAAAAAGGCAGATGCCATCGGCGACAGCCGCGAGATGGCACGCGCCCGCCGGGCGTTTTTGGAAAAAGGCTATTTCCGACCGCTGGCAGACGCGCTGATTGAACTGCTGCGGGAAAGCGGCATGGAGCACCCCAACGTGCTGGACATCTGCTGCGGCGAGGGGTATTACGCAAAGCAGATCAAACAGGCGGTGCCTTGCAATCTTCTGGGCTTCGATCTGTCGCGCGAAATGGTGCGCCTTGCGGCAAAGCAGGTGCCCGACGCGCTGTTCTTCGTGGCAAATCTCGCATCTGTTCCCCTGCCCGACCGGTGTGTGGATGTTGCCATTCACCTGTTTGCGCCGTTTCATGAACCGTCCTTTGCGCGGCTTTTGAAAGAGGACGGCAAACTCGTCACCGTGGTGCCGGGCAGGCGGCATCTGTTTGCGCTCAAGGAAGCGGTCTATGACACGCCGTATGAAAACGACGAAAAGCTGCCGCAAACGACCGCGCTGCGTCTGACTGAAACGCGCAAGGTCAGCGCAGAGATCTTTTTAGACAACGCCGCAGACATTCAGGCGCTGTTTTCCATGACGCCCTACAGCCACCGCACGAAGAAAGAGGATCTTTTAAAGCTGGAGCAGCTTGAAACGCTGCGGACGGAAATCGCGTTTGTGCTCGGGATTTATGAGAGCCAAGGGAATTGAAAATTGATAATTGCATTCTTCATTCTTCCCCGGTCGCTGGTTCCCAGTCGCTAGTCCCTTAGCCCCCTTAGTCCCTCATTTTTTCAAAATCCATGCAACACTTCCCACTCTTTTCCCATCTACTCAGTTGAACGGATGTGATCACAATGAAACCGGAGAATTTAAAAGCACTTGTGAAACGTGCGCAGCAGGGCGATATCGACGCGTTCGGAGAGCTGTATGACAGCTTAAAGCAGGATCTCTATCGCTTCGCGTTCTATCTCACCTCGTCGCCGCAGCTGGCGGAGGACGCCGTGTCGGACTGCGTATTGCTCGCGTTTCAAAAGATCCGACAACTGAAAAAACCGCAAAGCGTACATAGCTGGTTCTGTGCCATTCTGCGCAACTGCTGCCGCGAGAAGCAGACCGAAAAAATACGGCTGCAGCAGCAGGTCGACCTTGACGCGCTCTCGTTTGTGCTGCCGCAGGAAAGCGATCTTGCGCTCCACGCGGCGCTGCACGCTGCCCTGCAGCAGCTGCCGCAGGACGAACGCGAGCTGCTGCTGCTTTCCGTGCTGTTCGGCTACAACAGCCGGGAGCTGGCAAAGATGCTCGACACCAAGGAAGGCACGGTCCGTGCGCGGCTGTCGCGCACCAAGGCGAAGCTGCGCGAACTCTTAGGTGAAGGAGAAGATGAAGCATGAAACAGAATAAAGTGACCGACGAAACATTGCAAGCACTGTTCGATACCCGGCTCGAGCTGCCCGGGTCGCTGGCAACCGACAATATCAAGGACCGGCTGCAAGCCGGCAACATCAAACAATTCAAGCCGAAAAAGCATCTGGCAGCGAAGCTCATTGCCGCTGCGGCGGCGGTGGCGATCGTGGCAACCGGCGCAACCATGCTGCCGCGGCATCGGCGCGTCACGGTCGTTCCCGTCACCCCGCCGACGAGTCAGAGCGCTGGCGAACAGACCACGCACGCCCAAAGCGCGCCGGCAACCATCCCCACGCTCACCGCACCGGAAATGTCAATGTTCCAAAACGACAGCGATCTCAAGGCGTATTTTGCCAACCTGTATGACGAACGCAAGGGGATGTGGTTCCGGAACTTCGGCGCGAAGAGCGCTGATACGGTGGACGACGCAGTGCCGGCGATGCCGCAGCAAAGCGTGACCGCATCCGGTACGCAGGCAAACGCCGAATCATTCAACGCGGTCGCGAAGGACGCTGTAAACGGCAGCTATGGGCAGACCAATCTGCGCGACAATGCTGTGGACGAAGCGGACGTGCTCAAAAACGACGGACGCTATCTCTATATCGCGTTGAACAGCGCCCTTTCGATTGTGGACACGCAGACGATGGAAAAGATCTGCGCCGTAAAGCCGGCGCCGAAAGGAAACAAAGACGGCGTTCACATCCTCGACGCCTATGTGCAAAACGACCGGCTGGTCGTTTCGGCGCAGGTCTATGAACGCGTATCGCGCGGCGAAGAGAGCGACGACGGCGTGTATTACGACTATCTGCCGTGGTACAACAACACCGACACCGCACAGTTCGTCTATGACATCAGCGACCGAAAAAGCCCGGTGCTGCTGCGCGAAATGGATCAGAGCGGCACGTTTTTGCAGTCGCGCATGGTCGGCGCGGTGCTCTATACCATCACGCAGTACAGTGTGCCGCTGAACAGCAAAGACGCGATTGAAAAGAACTTTGTGCCCGCCGTGGACGGCAAAAAGCTGACGAGCGAGAACGTGCTGATCCGCGACAAGGACGCCGGCGACAGCACCCATCTGGTGCTCACCGCGTTTGACACGGCAAAAAAAGACAGCACCGTCAACAAGGTCAGCATCATCGGCTTTTCCAGTGACCTTTACTGCACCGCCGACACGCTGTATCTGCTTTCCACCGACTGGCGGTGGACGGACGACAACACGGACGGACGATGCAAGACCAATCTGTATGCCTTTGCGCTGAACGGCACCGAGATTTCCCTCAGAGCTACCGGCGCCGTTCCGGGCGCAGTAAATGACGACTATGCGATGGACCAATACGACGGCTATCTGCGGATCACGACGACCGATTACGACTATAACAAAGACGTGGACGTCAGCGCGCTGTATGTGCTGAACGACAAGCTGAAAATCGTTGGGCAGCTCGAAAACTTTGCGCCGGACGAACAGGTGCAGAGCACGCGCTTTTTGGGCAGTCTCGCCTATGTGGTCACCTTCCGCAACACCGATCCGCTGTTTGCCATCGACCTGAGCGACCCGGCGAAGCCGACGATTCTCGGCGCGGTCAAGCTCCCCGGCTTTTCGAGCTATCTGCATCCGCTGGACGACCACACGCTGCTCGGCGTGGGTTACAGCGGCGACGACAAGAGCGCCGATTGGGACACGGTGAAGCTTTCACTCTTTGACATCAGCGACCCGACGCACCCGCAGGAGACCGACCATCGCGTCATCAAACAGGCAGGCACCGACGTCACGTATGAGCCGAAGGCGTTTGTGTTTGACACACAGCGCGGCGCGTTCTATCTGCCGGTCTGCTACAATCTCTTTGAAACGAACGGAAACTTCGCCGGCACGCGGTATGTGCTCAAGCGCTACGCGGCAGCAAACGGCAAGTTCACCGAAGAGCAGGCGTATGTCCACGGTGCGGATCAAGGCGATTATTATTACACGACCCTCTTCCGCGGCACGTTCATCGGCGACCGGGTCTATACCGTTTCGGACACCACGGTGAAGGAATTCGATCTTGCCGGCGGCAAGGTGACACGCACAGTGCAGTCTGCCGAACGGGAACATCCGGAGGACGGCGTTTACGTGACGAACCCCATCGTTTACAACGGCGCGATCGAAGGCTGAGATTTGAAACGTTCGCAAAACGGAAAAAGACAAACCAAAACGCAGTCCGGCAAAGCGGGCTGCGTTTTGGTTATCAAGTGAGGATTAATCAGCGTTTTTACCGTGCTTGAGCGCACGCAGGCGCGGCGAACGGAAGTCGAGAAGCGAACCGAGGATCAGCGCGCCGATTACAGTGATGATGAGCTCCGGCAGCATATAGGAGCCGTTGTAGGTCAGCGAATACAGCAGCACCGGCGTGTCTTCGGCATAGCCGCCCCAGATGGTGGCGCCGGAGATGAAGTGGCAGATGAAGCGGATAACCGACACGAGCGCGCCGCCGGCAGCCATGGAAAGCGCCTGGTTTTTGATCGAGCCGCGGAATACACCGCCCAAGCCCAGCGCACCGAAGGCGATGATATAGTCGGCAAAGATGAGGATCAGATACGCAGCGATGCCCGTGACATAGGAGAAGTTGGAAAGACCGAACAGCATTTCGATCACGCCCATGGCAAGGCCTGTGATCAGACCCCATTTGACGCCGTGGCGGTAGCCGATGACGACGATGGGCAGTTGGGAAAAGAACGTGACCGAACCGCCGAATGGCAGTTTGAACGGCGTGAATTCGTTGAGCACGACGGCCAGCGCGAGCATGATGGCGCATTCGGCGAGCCGCTGGACGGATGAGATTTTGTTTTCCTGCATAGCAATGCACTCCTTTTTGGGGCAAAAAAACAGCGCCCCGGATTTCTAAACATCACAAGGCGTTTTCATCGCTCCCTACGCCGGTATGATCCGGATCAGGTGAAAGGGTTCCGCAAAATGCGGTCTCAGCCGGTGGCACCCCTGCAATATTTATTGACTGCATTGTAGCACAGGCGGAAGAAAATGTCAAGAGAAAGTTGACAGTCGGCAGTCAACAGTCGACAGTTGACTGTTGACTGCAACCTGTGCTATAATCAACCCGGTGATATTATGCGCAACTATCAAAAGGAACTGGACGAAATCATTGCAAAGCATCAGCAAAACGGCGACGTGCCGCGGCTGTTGCTGCATGCGTGCTGCGCCCCGTGCTCGAGCTATTGTCTCGAGTATCTCTCGCAGTATTTTTCCATCACGCTGTTTTACTATAACCCGAACATCTACCCTGCATCGGAGTATACCCACCGCGTGCAGGAAGCCAAGCGTCTGGTGGAATCTCTGCCGGCGAAGCACCCGATCACCTTCCTCGAGGGCACGTTCGATCCGCAGGTGTTTTATGACACGGTGAAGGGATTGGAGCAGGAACCCGAAGGCGGCGCACGGTGTGAAAGGTGCTATTACCTGCGTCTGAGTGAAGCGGCAAAGGAAGCGAAAAAAGGCGGCTTCGACTACTTTACGACCACGCTGTCAATCAGCCCGCTCAAAAGCGCCGACAAGCTCAACGCCGCCGGGGAACAAGCTGCGGCAAAGTACGGCGTGCGGCATCTGCCGTCGAACTTTAAAAAGAAGAACGGCTATAAACGCTCGATCGAGTTGTCGAAGGCATACGACCTGTACCGGCAGGATTACTGCGGGTGTGTGTATTCTTTAAGAAAGTCGACAGTCGACAGTCAACAGTCGACAGCATGTGACAAATGAAAAAGAAGCGGATCACCGGTGCGGTCCGCTTTTGGTTTGTCTGTCTTTATGCGCCACTAACAAAGCGCTTGCAGCAAAGAAGTGATGCTTTCTTCATAGTTACCATCAAACACCGTCACGCACTCGTGTGCGGCAGAGAAGCCCTGTATCACGGATCGGTTATCCGCTTTCAGCAGTTCTTTCGTACAGTCTGCGTCGTCGCCGCGATATTCGATATCGGATGCGTGTGCCACGATTCTATCAAAGAACCTATCGATATACGGTTCGGACATGGCAAGACAAAGGAACCGGATGTTCTTTTGATACGATTCTTCAAAATCCTGCCGCCAGTCAAACGGCACATAGCAGCCCTCCACAATCAGGTTTTGTCCGTTTTCAATCGCCGTTTTGATGATTTCCCGGATGATCGGCCACAAATAGCCGGTCAACGCATCGTCGTCCTCCGGCGTCAAAGTGGTGTTGCCGCTGCGGATGAGACCCATTTTCAAATGGTCGATGGACAAGCAGGGGTAATAATGCTGCTCCAGCAGTCTTTGCGCAAGTAAGGTTTTTCCGGTATGCGTGGCGCCTGTGATCAGAATAACCATCTTCTCTCCCCCATCTTCCTGCCATCTTGCTATCTTGCCATCTTGCTTTCTTGCGCTCTCATAAACCGTACTGCTTCGTCGATCCACCCGTCCGCGCTGGAATTGGTGCCGATCCCGACACCGTGACCGCCGGTCGGATAGAGCTTGCATACGCAGTCCACACCGACGTCCTGCAGTCGCTGTGCAAGGCGCAGGCTGTTGCTCGGCGGCACCGCCGTGTCGTCTTCACAATGGAACGTGAACACCGGCGGCATGGTTTCGTCCGCGATCTGCTCCACCGACGCCGCTTTTTGCGCGGCAACGTCGCGCTCCGCTTTGCCAAGGAAAAAGTGGCGCGAGCGCAAATGGGTCTCGGTCTCCATCGAGATCACCGGATAGCCGAGGATGACGCCCTTCGGCACAATCCAGCCGTTTTTTGCCGCCGTTGCGGCATAGTAAGCGGCAAGGTGTCCGCCGGCGGAAAAGCCGCAGACAAAACAGCGGTCCATGTCGAGCGCGTATTGCGCGGCATGGGCTTGCAGCCACTGCATGGCGGCGGCAACGTCCGACGGCGCATTGGGATTTTGGGCAGCTTTGCCCGTGCGGTAGCCGAGCAGCAACACCGAAAAGCCGCGGTCGTTGAGCGCTTGGGCGATGTCGTAGCCCTCATTGATCCACGACACACCGGCGTATGCGCCGCCCGGACAGCACAGCACCACAGGAGACGGTTCGTTCAGGAAAAACGGCATGATATGCACCTGCGCCCGGGAGCGCTGCGACGCAATCTGCGCGGGTGTATAGAGCGGCAAAAACGGATGGCTGCCGTTGCCGCAGCGATCAAGCAGCTGGCGTTCTGCCCATTTTTGAAAACGGACTTCAATTCTTCGTTGTTTGGAAAACATTGCAAAAACTCCTTGTTGTTTTTTTGGGTTTATGGTATACTTAACAGGTATGATATTTCGGAGTGTGATCGTATGCGGATGCGCAAAAAGAAAAACCTGGATGAACGGCTCGCCGCCGTCAGGGACTATTTGGTCGATATCGGCGAAACGAAGGGCGGCTATGACGGACTGCCGTTTGAAGCGAATCAGCTGGACCTGCCGGCTCTGTTCGGCAACGATCATCCCGTGGAGCTGGAGATTGGCTGCGGCAAAGGGCAGTTTGCGGCGGAATTGGCAAAACGCCACCCGGAGCGCAACATCCTCGCCGTGGAGGTCAACCCGAACGTGATCGTGCTCGCGTGTGAAAAGGCGAAAAACGCCGGACTGCAGAATCTGCGGTTTTTGAAAATCGGCGCGGAAAAGCTCGGCGTGCTGCTGCCGCAAGAGAGCGTGGAGCGGATCTATCTCAACTTTTCCTGTCCGTTCCCCAAAAAGCGGCAGGCCAAGCGCCGCCTGACGCACGACAGCTTTCTGCACATCTATGAAAAGATCCTTGTACCGGCGGGCGAAATCCATCAAAAGACCGACAACCGCATTTTGTTCGAGTCGTCGCTGTGCGCGTTTTCGCGCTGCCGGTTTGAGCTGACGGAAGTCACGCTGGATCTGCACGAAAACGAACCCGAAGACAATATCATGACGGAGTATGAAACCCGGTTCGTGTCGCTCGGGCAGCCGATCTACGCGCTGCGGGCGCGTAAATCGGAGTGATGATGCTGCTTCGCAGCAGTGATGATTGCTGCGCAAGTTATGATTGCCGCGATGCGTCAAGTGATGAGGTTAAACGATCGGCAAGCGGCAGCGCGCCGGTCTCATCACGTTTCG
>JAEEGL012450719.1_pt1 | contig 13028 bp, 9 predicted proteins | sample 9134231 | NCBI WGS metagenome assembly JAEEGL01 (sample SAMN16246548, study PRJNA631951) | gut metagenome | biome: gut microbiome; feature: rumen; material: fiber-attached | host: Bos | place: Iran: Karaj | collected 2018-10 | reverse complement strand
TTTACCATGAGCACCGGGTCTATATGGTCTTTTAGCTAAATCTTTACCATTTTCTAATGTTGAGAATGAAACTCTTCTACTTTTCTTATAAGCAGATCCAGTATATCTTGACATATTTTTTCCTCCTTTACTTAAATTTCAAACTTTAAGTAAGACCTTATATATATAGGGTGTATATTTTAATACTTTCATATGTGTGCTTAAAGGACATATTAATTGTAAAACTAATGCAATATAACACATTATATAGATAAAATCCGCACAATTTGTTTGCATGTATAATAATACATAAAAATATGTAAATAGTCAATCATTTTTTGTAAAATCGTATTATTTTATAAAGAAAACAATATATAATAATTCTAGGTGATAGGGATGTCATTAACAAAACAAGAAAGAATAGAATTAGTAGATAACTCTTATAATAAATTATTTGAAAGTATAATGAATGCTATGAAAACTGCTGATGAAAATGGAGTAACTCTATTAAAATCTCTTAATAATTTTGCTCATTCTTATTTAGAATACTATAAGAGAATTCTTATTAGTGGTGCTCCTTTTGCTATAAATACTTATGAAGTATTTAAGAGTGCTATAGATAATGATTACCTTTACTTAGTAGAACATAGATTAGCTGATTTAGATGCATTACGTGAAGTAAAAAATAGATTTAATAAATTCTTTGATGCCGCAACACCTATAAAGGAAGATAAGCATCTCAAATAAACAGATATAAATCTGTTTTTTATTTGCTAAATATCTTTTAATAAGTTAATAGTTTGTGTTATAATATAGGATAGATAATATGGAGGAGTATATGAAGGGTACACTATTATATGTAACAATTTATGTAGTAGTAATTTCTATTCTAGTAGGTATCTTTTTGTTTAAAAACTATAGAAAAAAGGTAACTTTTAAAAAGAGATTAACTGAATTAGAAAAAGAAAAAAATCTTATTATAAGTGCTCCTATATTAAGTGAACTAGGTAAAGTAGAATCCCTTGTTAAAGATAATAAATTAAAATATAAATATGATGATTGGAAAGATAAATTTGAGAGTATAAGAAAAAATGATATTCCTGCTATTTCAGATATGATTATAGAAGCCGATGGTTTCATGGAAAAAAGAAACTATAAAGATTTAAAAACTAAAATTATTGAAATAGAACTTGAAATATATAGATTAAGAGAAAGAACTAATATGATTCTTTCTGAAATACAAGGTTTAACTCTAAGTGAAGAAAAGAATAGAGAAAGAATAGTAGAACTTAAATCTAAATATAGAAATATTAAAGCAGAATATGAAAAGAATAAAGAATCATATGGTAGTGTAGTAGAACAAATTGATCTTGAATTTGAAAATATAGAAAAAAGGTTTTCAGAGTTTGAGATTGCAATGGAAGAAAAAGATTATGATGAAATTAACTACATAGTAAAAGGCATAGATGAGATGACTGAACATGCTGATTATGTAGTTAAAGAAGTTCCTGCAATTATTATTATGTGTAATGAATTAATACCAAATAAAATTTCAGATATATCTAATTTATATATAGATATGACACGTAATATGTATCAACTAGATTATTTAAATGTTGAATATAATATAGAAGAAACTAATAAAAAATTAAAAGATATAGTAGATAGAGTTAGAGTATTAAATCTAGAAGATGTAGTATTTGAACTTAAAACTATACTTAATTATTTTGATTCATTATATATTGATTTTGAAAATGAAAAGATTTCTAAAAAGAAATTTGATTCTAATATGAAATCATTTAAATCAAAATTAACTAAGACTGATAAAGTAGTTAAAAATATTAAATCTCAAATAAATGAATTAAAAACAAATTATGAATTATCAAAAGAAAATATTGAAAGAATAGATATAATTGATAAAGAAGTAACTAATATTAAAAATAGTTATAATGAATTAGCAGACTTTAGTAAAAATCATACATTCCCATTTACTAAATTAGTAAAAGAATTAGATTTATTAATTATTAAATTATCTAAAATAGATGAAAACTTAGATTATGATGTTCATACTATAGGTAGTATGAAAGATGATGAAATAAGAGCTAGAGAACAATTAGATAATATAAAGAGATTAATTAAGAAAACTAAGAATAGAATTAGATGTTATAACTTACCAGTTATACCAAATAATTATTATGTAGAATTAGAAGATGCTAAGGAAGCTATTGGAGAAATAAATAAGGAATTAAATAGAAAGCCTATTACTATAGAAGTATTAAATATTAGAGTAGATACTGCTAGAGATTTAGCATTCAAAGTATATAATACTGTTAATAGTGTTATAAAATCTGCTATGATGGCTGAAGAGACTATAGTATATGGTAATAGATATAGAGGTATTAAATCTCAAATAGATCAAGGATTAGATAAAGCAGAAAGTTTATTTATGGATGGAGAATATAAAAAATCACTTGAAGTAACTATGAATGCTATTGATTATATAGAACCTGGTATTCATAATAGAATTTTAAAAGCATTCGAAGATAAAGAATAGTAATATAAAAGAATAGAAAGGATGAGAATATGGAAAGTACTATTATTGCAATATGTGCACTTATATTTTTAGTAATAATAATGATAGTATTTTTTACTAAACCAAAACTTAAAAAAGTTGAGAATTCTATATTCTCACTTCTTTTAATCGTTAATTTTATTGGATTATTAACTCAAATATTTATATATTATTTTGTTTTAATGAATCCTGGTTTTGCAGAAAGTACTATATATATTTATATTTTAAAATTTGTATTTTTAGTATATTTTGCATTTGAAGTTATATTTGGATTATATGTATGGGCTGTTTCATTTGATGTTAATACTAGAGAAAATATTAATTTTAAAAGAAAAAGAACTATAGTATATTTAGTAGCATCTTTTGTATTATCAGTTGCTATGTTATTAACTCCTATGGATATTGAAATAATAAATGGATATTATTATCCAACAGGAGCTTCATTCTTTACTATGTTTATTGGAATGATTATAGGAACAGCATTTATGATTTATTGCTTATTTAGAAACTATAAGAGAGTAGTAGCTTCTAAATATGTTCCTTTATTTGCATATGTAATATTATCCACAGTAGGAATATTATCTCAAATGATTAATCCTACATATTTACTTATTGCACCATTTGAAACATTAGTTATAACTCTTATGTATTTTACAATTGAGAATCCTGATATGAGAATGGTAGAGGAACTAAAAAAAGCAAAAGAAGAAGCAGATAGAGCTAATAAAGCTAAATCTAAATTCTTGGATTCTATGTCTCATGATATTAGGACTCCTCTTAATTCAATAGTTGGTTTATCAGAAGATATAGGTAGTTATGGAGATATACTTCCATTAGGTGTTAGAGAAGATTCTAGAGATTTAATAGAAGCCTCAACATCTTTATTAGAGGTAGTAGATAATATATTAAATATTAATAAGATAGATTCATCAAATATTACTATTGTAGAAACTCCATATATATTTAAGGATGAAATAATAAAAGTATGTAAATTAAATACTACTAAAATAAAAGATAGACCTATTAATTTTAAAATAGAATTCCAACAAGATATTCCATATGAATTAATCGGAGATAGAGTTCATGTTAAAGAAATAATTAATATTCTTCTTAGTAATGCATTTAAGTATACTAATGAGGGAGAAATTAAATTAACTGTTAAATATATAAATCAAGGTGATATATGTAATCTTATAATAATGGTATCTGATACAGGTATTGGTATTAAAAAAGAAGATTTACCTAATATATTTAGTGGTATAGTTGATAATAATGTTGATTCTGAAGGATTAGGACTTTCTGTTACTAAGAAATTAGTAGAAATGATGAAAGGTAAGATAAGTGTTAAAAGTACTTATGGTGAAGGATCAGTATTTATGGTAGAAATACCTCAAAAGATTAGTAAAATAACTGCTCCTGATGTAGTAGAAGAATTAGTAGATAATACTCAAAATAGCGAATTTGATGGTAAAAAAGTTTTAGTAGTAGATGATAATAAATTAAATATTAAAGTTGCTCTTAAAGCATTATCATTTTCAGGAATAGAAGCAGATAGTGCATTATCTGCTAAAGAAGCCTTAGATAAAATTAAAACTGTTAATTATGATTTAATATTAATGGATATTATGATGCCTGAAATGAATGGTGAACAATGTTTAGTTAAGATTAGAGAACAAGGATATAATATGCCTATTATTGCTTTAACAGCAGATGCTGTATCTGGATCTAGAGAAAAATATTTAAGTGAAGGATTTAACGATTATATTGCTAAACCATTTACTAAAGAAGAAATAAAAGAAAAATTATCTAAGTATATTAAAAGTTAACAAAAGTTAACTTTTTTATTATTACTTTGAAAAAATACTAATTATTTGTTATAATTATTTTACGAATTTTCGTTTAAAATTTTATGAAAGGAGAAAAAATGAGTAAAATTAAAATATTTAGTCTTGGTGGACTAAATGAAAATGGTAAGAACATGTATGTTGTTACTGTTGATAAAGATATATTTATATTTGATGCCGGTTTAAAATATGCTAATGAAAAAATGCTAGGAGTAGATTATATTATTCCTGATTATGAATTTATTAAAAATAATGTAAAAAATATAAAGGGTATATTTATTACTCATGGACATGATGAAAACATGGGAGCAGTAATAGATATTATTAAAGAAATAAAAGATATTAATATATATTCATGTAAGTTTACTTGTGATATTATAAGAAGAGAATTAGAGGATGAAGATATTAAGTTTAATAATCTTCATGAAATAGAACCTCATAAGAGTATTCAATTTGGAAAGAATAGTATTTTTCCAATTAGTTTAACACATTCTATTCCAGATAATGTAGGGTATGTATTAAATACTGAAGATGGAGCAATAGTTTATACTGGTAACTTTATATTTGATTCAAGTCTTCAAGGAAATTATAGAACTGATATTGGTAAAGTAGCATATATAGGTAAACAAGGAGTATTATGTTTACTTAATGAATCGAAATATGCTGATAGATTAGGTTATACAGTTCCAAGAAATAGAATATCTTCTACTGTTAGAGATATATTAATGCATAATGAAGGTAGGATTATAGTAACTGTATTTACAGCTCATATAAGTAGAATTCAAGAATTATTATCAGAGGTAGAAAATACTAATAGAAGACTTGTAATTATGGGTAAAAGATTACAACAGTTAATTAATTATACAATTGATAATGGTTATGTAAAATTTAATAAAGAAAGAATAGGGACTCTTAATAATATTACAGATAAGGATTCTGTTATTCTTATATCAAATGAAAATGAAAAACCATTTATTAATTTAGAAAGAATTATAAATGGATATGATAAATACATTAAGATTCTTCCAACAGATACAGTATTTTATTTAGATCCTGTATCAGTTAATAATGAAAGAATTGCTGTTAAAATTAGTGATGATATTGCTAAATTAGGAGCTACTGCAATATCACTTTCACCAAAAGAATATTTACTTAATCATGCTTCTATAGAGGATCTTAAATTAATGATTAATTTATTAAATCCTAAATATTATTTTCCAGTATCTGGAGAATATAGACATATGGTAAGTAATGCAGATGTTGCTTATAGTATGGGTATAGATAAAGAAAATATTATTTTAAAACAAAATGGTGAAGTAGCTGTTTTTGAAAATGGAATACTTTCTAATGAAAGTGAAAAGATACCTATAAATGAATTATTAATAGATGGTAATTCAACTAAAGATATTGGAGAACTAGTTTTAAAAGATAGAGAAATGCTTTCAGAAAATGGAATTGTTATAGTATGTGCAACATTAGATAAAAAGACTAGAAAAGTTTTAGCAGGTCCAGAAATATTAACTAGAGGATTTATATATGTTAAAGAAAATATTGACTTTATAAACCAAATAAAAGAAATGTCAGCAGATATTATAAATAAAAATATATCTAATAGTTATGTGGATTATAATAAGATTAAAACAGATTTAAGAGATGTTTTAGGCAATTTCTTTTATAATGAAACTGAATGTAAACCAATGGTAATTACATTAATAAATGAGATATAGGGAGAGTTTGTATGGATTTATATGGGATATATGATAAGTTAGAAAAAAAGTATGGTAAACAAGAAAGATACAATGATTATTTAAACAAGTTAGTACAAAGTTATATAAATGGAGAAGATGTTGAGGATATAGCACCTTTAGAAAATTTAGAAGACAATCCTGATTTTATGTTAAATGTTATTCTTGAAACTCCAAAAAGTGATAAATATGATTTTACTAAAGTATTAAAACTAGCAAGTGATAATGTTAAGAAAGATTATTATATTTTAGATGCTTGTTTAGATAGATACTATGAAAGACCTGATGTTTTAATAGAATTATGTAAAGAATTTATCAGATTAAATAAAACCGGTGATCCTGAAAAAGATAACTTAAATGTTGAAGTTTCAGAAATCATAGTCAGAACTATAGATATAGTTAAAAGAAATGGTAATCCAATAGAAGATTATTTAGAAGATCTAAATGAATTAGGTTTAGAATTAAATAGTAGATATGCTTACGTTATTGAAATATTTAATAATAGAGTAATAAAAGATGATAACTTTGGTTTTATGTTTGCAGCAGAAAAATATAAAAATAATAGATATCTATTACCATTTATAGCACGAAAAACTTTTGAAAGAATTCTAGAAGATGATAGAGTAGATGCAAGGCTATGTATCCTAGCTAGTAAATGTAATTCTGTTGATGATGTAGATAAAGTTATTCTTCCATCATTTAGTGCAGTATTAAAGAAAGATGAAGATTTATCAAATTATGTATTATCTAACCGTAGTGTATATGATAAATTAATGAAGTGCTTAAAAAAAGAAGTAGAAAAAAGAATTATACATGTTAGCTATATTAAATCTTCAGAAGAAACTGATCCTGGTGTAAATCCTGGTGGATTGAAATTTGTAAACAAACATAGAAAAATAGTGCAATAAACACTATTTTTTTTATTTTTATGATATAATTAAAGTAATAATGCGAGGTGCTTATATGGCAAAAAGAGGAAGACCTAGAAAAGTAACTAGACATAGAAGAAAAAAGAATAACTATTTATTTCCTGTTATGGGATTTATATTTATAATCGCAGGTGTATTAGGCTTAATAGGATATAATGCAAATATATTTGGAACATTCTTTAGAGGAGTAGGTATGTTCTTAATGGGATCTTTTTATTATATCCCATTGGTTTTATTTATTGTACTTGGAGGATATTTATTATTTACTAATAAATTTCCTAAAGTGTTTTCTCTTACTAAATGTGGAATATATTTAGTACTTATTGGTATTTTATCATTCTTTAACTTAGATCATTTAACTGAAAAAGCAGGAGTTAAAGAAGAATTAATAAGTGCATTTGAAACACTTAAAATAGCTATTTCAGAAAAGACTAATTTTTCTGGTGGTGGAATGATTGGAACATTATTCTCATCACTATTAAATAAATATTGTGGACATTTAGGAGCAATAATAATTATATGTGTAATCATTTTAATAGGAGCTATTCTTATAACAGGTATTACTGTTTCAGATATTATTGAAAAATTATCTGAGAAATTTGGTAATAAAGATAAAGATGGCAATGGTATTCCTGATAGCGAGGATGAAGAAGATGATGATGGTTATCAAGATGATGAAAATGAAGAACTTGAATCTACTAAAGTTAAAATATCATTATCTGATAATAAAAATGATAAAAATGTTGAAAGACCTGATTATGTTCCAACATATAATACTCAGTTATATAAAAATTATGAACCACCTTATCCTAATCATGTAAATGAAGTATTAAATGATTCAAAGAAAAATGCTAAAGAAAAAGTAAAGGAAAATGAAGCAGAAATTAAGAAAAATATTCCTTTATTAGAAAAAGTACTAAGAGAATTTGAAGTAGTAGCAAAGGTAAGAGAGGTACATGTTGGACCTACTGTTACTCAATATGAATTAGAAATAAAATCTGGAACTAAGATGAATAAAGTTAAGAGTTTATCATCTGAAATAGCTCTTGCTATGGCTGCAAAAGATGTTAGAATTGAAGCACCAATTCCAGGTAAAAGTACTGTTGGTATAGAAATACCAAATAGAGTTAATTCAGCTGTACCATTTAGAGAAATTATAGATGCATTCCCTAGTGAAAAAGCTTCTAATAAATTATTAGTTGCTCTAGGTAAAGATATAATGGGTACTCCAAGATATTGTGAAATTAATAAAACACCACATTTATTAGTGGCTGGTGCTACAGGTTCAGGTAAATCTGTATGTGTTAACTGTATTATTGGTTCAATACTTATGAGAGCTAAACCAGATGAAGTTAAGATGGTTATGATAGATCCTAAGAAAGTAGAATTCTCTGGATATAATGGACTTCCACATTTATTAATGCCAGTTGTAACTGATCCAAGAAAAGCATCAGTAGCTCTTCAAAAGATAGTTGAAGAAATGGAAGATAGATATAGAAAATTTGAAGACGCTAAAGCAAAGAATATCGAGATGTATAATGCTATGCTTGAAAAGAAAAATAAGAAGATGGCAGAAGAATCTCAATATCCACTTCTTCCATATATTGTTGTAATAATAGATGAGTTAGCTGATCTTATGGTTATTGCTAAAAAAGAAGTTGAAGATTCAATAGTAAGAATTACTCAAATGGCTAGAGCAGCAGGTATTCATTTAATAGTAGCTACTCAAAGACCATCAACAGATGTTATTACAGGTTTAGTTAAAGCTAATATTCCATCTAGAATATCATTTGCAGTTTCATCTCAAATAGATTCTAGAACTATACTTGATATGGGTGGAGCAGAAAAACTTCTTGGTAAGGGTGATATGTTATTCCTTCCAATGGGTGAAAGTGTTCCTCAAAGAATACAAGGTGCATTCATAGATGAAGAAGAAGTTGAAAGATTAGTTAACTATTGTTGTAAAGGTCATTCTGCAGTATATGATGAGAAATTTAATTTAGATAAAGTATCTGAAAGTGCATCATCTAATAGAGCGGATGTAGATAATGATGATGTACTTTATAATGAAGTCGTTAAATTTGTATGTACAAGTAAAAAAGCATCTGCATCTTTACTACAAAGAAGATTTAAAATTGGTTATAATAGAGCTGCTAATTTAATAGATAAATTAGAGGAAAGAGGTATTGTTGGACCTGAACAAGGTTCTAAACCTAGAGAAGTTCTAGTAGAACTAGATGAAGAATAAAAGATATAGAAATATATCTTTTTATTTTACAAAAAATATGATATTATAGTATATGTAAGAATAGGAGGGATTTTTATGGATAAAGAAAAAATTGAAGAAATTTCCGTAGATGATAACGCCATAGAAATGCCTTTTACTGAAGATACAGAAGATATTTTTGAGGAATTTGCTGAAGAAACAGCACCTGTAGTTTCTGAAACTACAGTTGAAGAAACTCCTATAAAAGAAGAAAAAAAAGTAGAACCTATAATAGATGAAAGAATAACAAGTAATCCTATATATAATAAAAAAGAACCTCAAACTGAAATAAAAGATAATATAGGTCCTGGTTTATCTGTATCTGAAAATAGTAATATGATTCTTGATGACAGAATTAAGAATAATCCTTTATATCAAGATGTATCGTTTTATAATGCTGATAATAAAGTAGTAGCAGCTTCAGATAAAAAAGATGTAATAGAAAAAGATAATAAGAGCTTATTTAGCAAAAATATATTTGCTATTAAACATAAATCAATATTACTTCCTGTAATAGCATTTATATTCGCATCTATTCTTGGAATATATTTATTAGTTACATCATCTAAAGCATCAACTGTTAATTTAATTAAATTTAGTGAATTGAATAAAGTTGGTTATATGGATAGTGATGGAACTATAGTAGTTAAACCTAAATATTTATCAGGAACAGAGTTTTATAATGGATATGCTATTGTTAAAAATGATAGTAATTTATACTGTGTATTAAACGGTAAAGGTGTATTTGAAGTTCAATGTGGAAATTATACATATATAGGTTTATATGATGGTAAATATATTGCTTCTAAAATTACATCTAATGGTTTAAAACAAGCTATGCTTGATAAGAAACTAGATAATATAACTAAATTTAAATATGATAATATTTCATATATTAATAATGGTATATTTACTTTTAAAAGAGATGAAACAGTTGGTTTATTAAATGATCTTGGAAAAGAAATATATTCATTTAAAGTAGATGAAGTAGATGATAAGAATATATCAGTAGAAGTATCTAATTCTAAAACAAAGAATAGATATGCTAAAGTAAAAGTAAATGATTCTACTACTATTATTAATATAGAAACAGGAGCAGAAGTTTATAATTATACATTAGATGAAGTAAGTGTATTAGATAATAATGTATTTTCTATTAGAGATTCTAAATATGATAATAATACATATATTTATATAGAGAATGATGAAATAGCATTCCAAACAGTAAATTATAAATATGTAAGAATAGATAATTATAAATCTAATATTGCTATATGTATTAAACCTGATTCTAGAATAGATTATATTAATTTAACTAATAATGAAATTATGAATAATAATGAAAATAATGAATATTATTATCAAAATGGAATACTACTAGAAAAAACACATGATTTTAATCTAAATAATGATGTATATAATATATATGATTATACAGGTAAGTTAGGTTCATTTACTGCTTTAAAACCTGAAGATAACTATTTTTATAATGGTGTTATGAAAATAGTAGTATTTGATAATGCATATAATTATGTTAATACTAAGGGTAAAACTATTAGTAATAAGACATATGAGTATGCTGATAATTTTGAAGAAAATGGATATGCAGTTGTTGCAAATAGTGAAAAATATGGTATTCTAGATACTAAAGCAAATGAAGTAGTGTCATTAAGCTATGTTAATGTTGAACAATTAGATAGTAATTTATTTAAAACTTTAAAAAACAAGTATGATTTAGAGTTATTTATATTTACAAATACTAATGGTAAAAAAGGATTTGTAAATAGTAATAATAAAGAATATATAGAGGCTATTTATAGTTCATTTGATATAGTAGATGATAATTATCCATTTATTAAAGCATATTATGGTAGTGATTCAGTATTATTAAATCTAGTTAATAAAAAAGAAATTAATATAGAGGAAGATTCTGATATCCAAATAAAAGATAATTATATTATTATTGATAATAAATATTACAACTATAATGGAAAACTAATATATACTATTAAATAGTAAGAGGGTGGTTTTGTGAAAAAGAGATTTATTTATTGGGTAGTACTAATTGTATTAGTATTTGTACTTGCATACTTTATATTCTCGTCAAGTATTTTTGATGGTCTTAGAAACAAAGCTTCTTTAGCAGATGTAGATAAGATATCTGTTTTAGATGATGTAAAAACTTATGTTACTAATAATATTGATAAGTATGAAGATGGAACCATTATTTTTACTAAGAGTGATCTATTAGTTAATTCTGTTATTAAAGAAGATAATAACTTAGATAAAAATGCTAGAGTATATGTAATAGTAAATAATAAAACTGTTACAGATGCCTATATTAAAAATAGAAGTATTAATAATTATTTAATGAATTCTGTTAATGATAACTTTATTCTTAAAGATGGTAATCATTATTATGTAGGTGAAGATGCTAATAACTATATTTTATTTAATAGTGAACTATATAGAATAATGAAAGTAAATAATGATGGTAATATTTTAATTATTAAAAATGATAAAGAAGATGTTGTTAAAATAGAAAAAATAGATACTTATATTCAAATATTTAAAAATAGAAAATACTATTCATATATTAATAATGTAACTTTATTAAATATTAGTGATTATAACAATACTATTCTAGATGGTAAAACATATTTAGATTCAAATTATAAATACTTTATTAATACATCAAATGGTTATACAGTAGTTAATGGTATAACAAATAATGAAGATGAAGCAGCTTTAAAATTAGTTATAGAAATAGATAAAGATGCTTCATATGAAAAAGGTGTAGGAACTATAGTAGATCCAATTATAATAAGCGAGTAATCGCTTATTTTTATTTTTTTAAAAAAAGTGAAAAAAGTGCTTGAAATAAAGGAAAAACAATGATAAAATGAATTATGTGTGACTGGCGATGATATGCAAGGTTGCTGATACACCGGGTTAAGTTGTTATTTAATAATAAAGAAAAACGGTTGTTTTCAGGTTTTTGCACGGAGCAAGTCTATACAAGATATAGGCGAAAGGAGGATATTATGGCAAACAAGATCCAAATCAATCTTAAAGCATACGATCATAGAACTATTGATAAAGCTGCTGCTAAGATTGTTGAAACTGTTAAAAGAACAGGCGGAGAAGTTAGTGGTCCAATTCCACTACCAACTAAGATTGAAAAAGTTACAATCTTAAGAGCTGTTCATAAATACAAAGATTCTCGTGAACAATTCGAAATGAGAACTCACAAGAGATTAATTGTCATCAATAACCCAAGTAAAGACACAATCGAGGCACTAACTCGTTTGGACTTACCAAGTGGTGTTGAGATTAGTATTAAATAATTTTTATAAGATTTTATAGGAGGAAATAATGAGAAAAGGAATCTTAGGTCGTAAGATCGGGATGACTCAAGTATTCGCTAAAAACGGTAAACTTATTCCAGTTACTGTTATTGAAGTTGAACCAAATTACGTTTCACAAATCAAAACTGTTGAAACTGATGGATACAATGCTGTTCAACTTGCATATAGTGACGCTAAAGAAAAGAATACATCTAAAGCTGAACTTGGTCATTTAAAGAAAGCAAATGTTTCACCTAAGCGCTTCATTAAAGAAATCAGAAATGCTGATGTTAGCGCATACACATTAGGTGGAGAAGTTAAAGCTGACATCTTTACTGTTGGAGAA